>Ga0308170_10003112_pt1 | contig 13778 bp, 14 predicted proteins | sample PhyBR2_2_FD_202136 | JGI IMG/M metagenome (GOLD analysis project Ga0308170, IMG submission 202136) | Phyllosphere microbial communities from UC Gill Tract Community Farm, Albany, California, United States - DLSLSB.R2 | ecosystem: Host-associated > Plants > Phyllosphere > Unclassified | place... | reverse complement strand
AGGTCACCGGCGTCGAGACGATGACGCCGGAGGCGATCAGCCTGCGTGTGCTGATCAAGACCGCTCCGATGCAGCAGTGGTCGATCGCCCGGGAGCTGCGCCTGCGGATCAAGGCGCGCTTCGACCACGAGGGCATCAGGATGCCCTTCTGGGAGGGCGGCAGCCCCTACTCCGCGACGGCGAAGTAGAGGCCACCGCCGACGCGATCAGGCCAGCGCGGCGTCCAGGGTGATGTTCGGTACGCCGGCGAGGGCCTGCGAGACCGGGCAGCCCTCCTTGGCCGCCTGGGCGAGCTCGACGAAGGTGTCGTTGTCGAGACCCTCGACCACGCCACGGACGGTGAGCTTGATGGCGGTGATGCCGGTGCCGGGAGTGAACTCGACGTCGGCCGAGACCGTCAGCGAGGTCGCCGGCGTCTCGTTCTTGGCCAGGCCGTTGGAGAAGGCCATCGAGAAGCACGAGGAGTGCGCCGCGGCGATGAGCTCCTCCGGGGACGTCTTGCCGTTGGCCTCCTCGGCGCGCGAGGGCCAGGAGACGTCGTAGGTGCCCAGTCCCGAGGAGTCGAGGGTGACCTTGCCGGCGCCCTCGAAGAGGGTGCCCTCCCAGACGGTGGTTGCGGTGCGAGTAGTAGCCATGTCCCCATCCAACCGGGCTGGCTCACGTCTCACAACCGTCACCCCGCACAATGGACGCGTGACCTTCTACGACGAGATCGGCGGCGCGGGCACGATCCGCACGATCGTGTCCACCTTCTACGCCGGGGTCGCCGAGGACGAGGTGCTGCGCCCGATGTACCCCGAGGAGGACCTCGGCCCAGCGGAGGAGCGCTTCTTCCTTTTCTTGTGCCAGTACTGGGGCGGGCCGACGACGTACGGCGAGCTGCGCGGCCACCCGCGGCTGCGGATGCGCCACGCCCCGTTCGAGGTCACCCACGAGGCGAAGGACCACTGGCTCAAGCACTTCCGCGACGGGTTGGACGCGGCCGCGCTCACCCCTGAGCAGGACGCCGCATTCTGGGAGTACGTCGTCCGTGCTGCGGACTTCATGGTCAACGCCTGAGGGCCCGACCGCCCCGCAGCGGCGCTGGAGGGCGCGTCAGCCGACGTGCACGTGCGGACGCCGTGCACGGTCCGGCTCCGCGCGGCGCAGCACCTCGCGGGTGATCGGCGCGACCTCGCCGACGCCGAAGAAGAAGAAGCTGAGCATGTTCTTCACCGGACCGCCCTCGGTCCACTCGAAGTAGATGTGCGGGATGACGCCGCTGCGGTCGCGCACGTACAGCGTCAGCGCGGCCAAGGCGTTCGGGACCGACGGGGCGGACATCCGCAGCACGCGGTGCTGGCCGTTCGCGATGCAGCCGCGCACCTGGATGTGGCCCTGGAAGTCGGAGGGGTCGGTGATCGTCACCTCGACGAAGATCGCGTCGCCGTCGGGCAGCTCGTTGTCCTGGACGGTCTGCCGCATCTTGTCGTCGTACTCGCTGTCACTGACCCGGTCGGGGTCGATCGCGATCAGGCGGATGCGGCGACGAGCCGTGTCACGGACGAACTTCTGCGCCTTCGCGTCCAACTCGAGGCTGTCCACGCGCAGCTCGAAACCGCGCCGGATCCGGGACAGGGCCGAGACGAGCACGATGACGCCGATGAACGCGGCGGAGATCTTCACGCCGTCGGGACGCTCGAGCATGTTGACGCCGGTGGTGTAGGAGAACACGGCAGCGATCAGGCCGAAGCCGAGGGTCTTGCGCTTCTTGCGCTTGCGCCATGCCGACAGCGTCACGGCCACCGCCGCGGAGGTCATCAACACGAGGACACCGGTGGCGTACGCGCCGCCCTGGGCGTCGACGCTGGCATCGAACTTGATCGTGATGAGGAACGCGACGATCGTGATGATCACCGCGAGCGGGCGGGTGGCGCCGGCCCACTCCGGCGACATGCCGTACTTCGGCAGGTAGCGCGGAATCAGGTTGAGCATGCCGGCCATCGCCGAGGCACCCGCGAACCACAGGATCGAGATCGTGGAGATGTCGTAGATCGACCCGAAGGCACTGCCCAGGTACTCGTGGGCGATGAAGGCGAGGGCTCGGCCGTTGGCCCGGCCCCCGGGCTCCAGGTCGGCCTGCTTGACCAGCACCGCGGTGGCGAACGAGCTCGAGATCAGCAGGACGCTCATGATGAGCGCGGCCGTCGTCAGGAGCTTGTGCGCTCCGCGGATGCGACCGAGCGGCTTCTTCTCGGTGTCGCTCGGGTCGCCCGTGATCTGCGGCATCACCGCGACGCCCGTCTCGAAACCGGACATGCCGAGGGCGAGCTTGGGGAAGAGCAGCAGGGCGACGCCGACCATCGCGAAGACGTTGCCGTGCTCGTTGAAGAGGCGGGTGTGCCAGTCGCCGATCCGGTTCGGGTCGATGGCGACCTGGTAGATGGCGTCGACGATGACGACGAGGTTGAGTCCCAGGTAGACCGCGACGATGACCACCGCGATGCCGATCGCCTCGGAGAAGCCGCGGAAGAAGACACCACCGAGCCCGGCGAGGAGGAAGAGGGTCACCCACAGCGGGTGGTCGGCGACGATGCTCGGCACGGCGGGGTTGAGCGAGACGTGGGCAGCGGCGTCCGCGGCACTCAGCGTCATCGTGATGACCCAGCTGGTCGCCGCGAAGCCGAGCAGTGCCAGGACGAGCAGCTTGCCCTTCCAGGACGCGAGCAGCTTCTCCAGCATCGCGACCGAGCCCTCACCGTGCGGGGACTCGATGGCGACGCGGCGGTAGACCGGCAGCGCGCCGAAGAGGGTGAGACCGACCAGCACGATGGTCGCGATCGGCGACAGGGCACCGGCGGCGAGAGCCGCGATGCCCGGGGCGTAACCGAGGGTCGAGAAGTAGTCGAGGCCGGTCAGGCACATGACCCGCCACCAGGTCTGGGTCTGCTCGGCAGGCTTCTCCTGTGCGCTCACCGTGCCATCGAGGGTCGGTGGTACTGATGGCTCACTCGCGGTCGGCACCGGCACAGCCTAATCACATCCGTCCGAGGACCGTCTTCACGGTTCCCCGGTCAGGGCCTCGAGCGCCGACCGGACCTCCTCGGGCGGCGTGGCGGCGCGGCCGGTGGCGAGATCGAAGAAGACCAGCACCACCCGGCTGCGGGCCAGCACCACCGGCTTCTCCCCCGAGTCGTCGACGATCTCGCCGTCGAACACGAGAGACTTCGAGCCGACCCGGGCGACCCACACGTGCAGGTCGTACGGCTCCGGCCGCATCTGCATCGGCGCACGGAACGCCATGTCGGCCTGGGCGACCACGACGTGGAAGTCGTGAGCGGCGCTGTCCTGCTCGCGCAGGCGCCCCATCATGGCGATGCGACCCTCTTGGAAGTACTCGAAGTACTTGACGTTGTTGACGTGCCCGTAGACGTCGACGTCGGAGAAGCGCACCTTGACCGGGTAGTGCCCCAGCTCGGACTGACGCGCCTCGCTGACCTCGATGCGATGAGGGTGCAGCACGTCCTCGGGATGCAGATAGACCTCGAGGGCGGTCCGCTCCTCGGCGCTGAGCCGGCGCGGGCACGCCTCGGCGAAGAGGTACGGCGTGAGCACCGACGAGGCGCGGAGGTACACCGTGCGCGTCCCGTCGGCGCCCTCGCGGAAGATCTCGTACGCCATCGTGAACGAGGCGGCCCGGATCTGCGTGACCCAGACGTCGACGTAGACCGGCGCGTGGTCGAAGAGCAGGGGCTCCAGATAGGTGACCTGGTGGCTGACCACGAGCACGCCCTCGGCCAGCGGATCGGTCATCGGGCTGCGGGCGTGCACCCGGAGCATGTCGACGCGCGCCTCTTGGAGGTAGTCGACGTAGGTGACGTTGTTGACGTGACCGAGCATGTCGAGGTCGGCCCAGCGCATCGGGCACTCGTAGCGGTGTCGCACGCACCGATCCTGCCAGTATGGTTTGTGGTGTCTGTTCCTACTGACCAGTAACTGGAGAGCGCCATGCCTGAGGCCGTCATCGTTTCCGTCGCCCGTACCCCCATCGGTCGGGCGTTCAAGGGCTCGCTCAAGGACTTCCGCCCTGACGACCTCGCCGCGTTCGCCATCAAGGCCGCGCTGGACAAGATCCCCGCACTCGACCCGACCACGATCGAGGACGTCTACCTCGGCAACGGCCAGCCCGCCGGCGAGGCCGGCAACAACATGGCCAAAGTGGTCAACACCCTGCTCGGCCTCGACATGGTGCCGGGCGCGACCGTCAACCGATACTGCTCCTCCTCCGTGCAGACCACCCGGATGGCGTTCCACGCGATCAAGGCCGGCGAGGGCGACATCTTCGTCTCGGCCGGCGTGGAGGCGGTCTCCCGCTTCGCGAACGGCATGAGCGACATCAACGGCGCCGAGAACCCGCTGATGGCCGACGCGATGAAGCGCACCGAGGCGACCGCCGCCTCCAACCAGACGTGGACCGACCCGCGCGAGGCGGGCCTGATGCCGGACGTCTACATCACGATGGGCCAGACCGCAGAGAACGTCGCCACTCTGCGCGGACTCGACCGCGCCGAGCTCGACGCGTTCGCCGTCCGCTCGCAGAACCTCGCCGAGAAGGCGATCAACAACGGCTTCTGGGCGCGCGAGATCACCCCGATCACGCTGGCGGACGGCACGGTCGTCTCCACCGACGACGGACCCCGCGCCGGCGTCACGCTCGAGGGCATCGCCGGCCTCAAGCCCGTCTTCCGCGAGAACGGCGTCAACACCGCCGGCAACTCGTGCCCCCTCAACGACGGCGCTGCGGCCGTCGTGATCATGTCCGACACGAAGGCCGCCGAGCTCGGTCTCACGCCGCTGGCCCGGATCGTCTCCACCGGCGTCTCCGGCCTGTCGCCGGAGATCATGGGCCTCGGTCCGGTCGAGGCGACCCGCAACGCGCTCAAGCACGCCGGCATGTCGATCGGCGACATCGACCTCGTGGAGATCAACGAGGCATTCGCCGCGCAGGTCGTGCCGTCCTACCAGGACCTCGGCATCGACATCGACCGCCTCAACGTCAACGGCGGCGCGATCGCGGTGGGCCACCCGTTCGGCATGACGGGCGCCCGCCTGCAGAACACGATGCTCAACTCGTTCGACTTCCACGACAAGTCGACCGGTCTGATCACCATGTGCGTCGGTGGCGGCCAGGGCATGGCCCTGATCCTCGAGCGCATGTGAGCGTGTGAGTTGACGGCGCGATGAGGCGGCGCCGGGCCAACGCCCTTTAAACTCACTCGCGTGAGTGAGGAAACGCGTTGGCTCGACGCCGCCCAGCAGCGGTCGTGGCGTGGCCTCGTGATGGGGATGACGCTGCTGCTGGACCGCCTCGACGCCGACCTGCGCCAGGAGCACGACCTCTCCTTGGCCGAGTACGAGATGCTCGTCCGGCTCTCGGAGTCCGACGGCGTGCTGCGGATGGCGCAGCTGGCCAGCTCGATGGGTCACTCCCGCTCGCGCGTGACCCACACCATCGCGCGGATGGAGAAGGCCGGTCTGGTGGAGCGCCGCACGTCGCGCGTCGACGGACGTGGCGTGGACGCCTACCTCACCGACAAGGGCATGGATCTGCTCCGCGCCGCCGCTCCCGTCCACGTCACCGGCGTGCGCGAGTACCTGGTCGACCTCGCCGAACCCGACGACTTCGAGGCCCTCGGCCGGGTGATGAACACCGTCGCAGACAAGCTCGTCGTGGACAACCCCGCCTGCGACATCCGCTGAGCGAATACCCAGCACGGGGGATGTAGCCCCTCCGCATCAGGTGCAGTCTCAGGAGTACTCATCTCCGCTCCAGGGAGGCACCCGTATGTCGAAGATCCCCCGGCTCACCTCGGCGGCAGTGGCCGTCGGCGTCGCCGCCACCCTTGCCGTCGCGCCTGCGTCAGCTGCCCGTCACTCCTCGCAGCACCTGCGCCACCACGTCCTCGCCAGCGGCCTCGTGTCGCCCCTGCGAGCCGCGGTGCGCTCGGACGGAACCGCCTACGTGTCCGAGAACTTCGTCGGAAAGATCGATCGGATCAGTCCCGACGGCAAGAAGCGGACGATCTACACCGAGCCGCACGGCTACGAGGTCGGCGGGCTGTCGCTCGCGGGTCGCGATCTGATCTTCACCGTCACGCGCAGCAACCAGGCGACCCACGAGAACTCCGGCAGCTGGCTCAAGGTCCTGACCCGCCCCGGACACGCGCGCACCATCGCGAACCTGCGCCGGTACGAGGTGAAGCACAACCCCGACCGGGGCGCTACGTACGGGTTCGCGGATCTGGACCCGAGCAACGCGGCGGACGCGGCCTGCCTGGCGAAGTGGCCGACCGCGGACAACGGCCCGGCGATCTCCCGGGGAGGGGTCGACTCACACCCCTACGCGACCTACACCCTGCGCAACGGCTGGATCTACGTGGCCGACGCCGGTGGCAACGACGTGTTGAAGGTGTCACCGAACGGCCGCACCATCCGCACGGTGGCGACGCTTCCTCCCATCCCGCTGACGATCACCGCCCCGGCGGCCACCGGGATGGGGCTCGACCCCTGCTTCGTGGGGACGACGTACTACTTCGAGCCCGTCCCCACCGACGTCGAGGTGGGCCGTGGAGGGACTGTGTACGTGAGCAGCCTGCCCGGCGGGCCCGAAGGACCTCAGCTGGGCGCCCGGGGCAGCGTCTTCGCCATCCACGCCGGCCATCACGCGAAGCCGCCTCGGTTGGTCGTGCGCGGCCTGCTGGGGCCGACCGGCCTGGCGGTGACGCCGCGCGGCGACCTGTACGTCGCCCAGCTCTTCGGCGACATGGTGTCGAAGGTGCGACTCGGCCGGCACGGCAGCGCCCGGGTGAGGGACCTCATCCACACCACCGGACCGGGTGAGGTGGAGTGGACGTCGCACGGCCTCTACGTCACCCAGAACGTGCTCTCCGGCACCGACCCGACCAGCGGTGAGAGGCCCAACGGCCAGCTGGTCCGCTACCGGAGCTGACCCACCGCCCCGACGTGCACATGCACCTCCGCCACGCACCTGAGGTGCGTGGCGGAGTGCTGTCGTCAGGGCCCGGCCCCCACGGCTGAGCGTCGTCCGGCGCGTGCGGCCCCCAGGCGGAGGCCCGACGCTGGCCTGGGGCGCGAAGCGGCCGGCGAGGGCCGCCAACGCAGGGGACGCTCCGCCGGGCGGCGCTCAGCGTCAGTCGCGGGTGAGGCGACGGTGAGTGACGCGGTGCGGGCGGGCAGCCTCGATGCCGAGGCGCTCGATCTTGTTCTCCTCGTAGGAGGCGAAGTTGCCCTCGAACCAGAACCACTTGCCGCCGTCCTCGTCGTCGCCCTCCCAGGCGAGGATGTGGGTGGCGATCCGGTCGAGGAACCACCGGTCGTGGGAGGTGACCACGGCACACCCGGGGAACTCGAGGAGAGCGTCCTCGAGCGAGGAGAGCGTCTCGACGTCGAGGTCGTTGGTGGGCTCGTCGAGGAGCAGCATGTTGCCGCCCTGCTTGAGGGTCAGCGCCAGGTTGAGACGGTTGCGCTCACCACCGGAGAGCACGCCGGCCATCTTCTGCTGGTCGGGACCCTTGAAGCCGAACGATGCGACGTAGGCACGGCTGTTCATCTCGAAGTTGGCGACCTTGATGAAGTCGAGACCGTCGGAGACGACCTCCCAGACGTTCTTCTTCGGGTCGATGTTGGCGCGGCTCTGGTCGGCGTAGGAGATCTTGACCGTCTGGCCGATCTTCAGCTCGCCGGAGTCCGGGGTCTCGTTGCCGGTGATCATCCGGAACAGGGTGGTCTTTCCGACGCCGTTGGGGCCGACGACGCCGACGATGCCCGCACGCGGCAGCGTGAACGAGATGTCGTTCCACAGGGTGCGACCCTCGAACCCCTTGGTGAGGTCGTGCGCCTCCATCACGATGTCACCGAGCCGCGGGCCCGGCGGGATGTTGATGTCAGCGGTGTCGATCTTGCGGGCCTTGTCCGCCTCGGCCGCGAGCTCCTCGTAGCGAGCCAGACGCGACTTGGACTTGGTCTGGCGGGCCTTGGCGTTGGAGCGGACCCACTCCAGCTCCTTCTCGAGCATCTTGGCGCGCTTGACGTCCTTGGCGCCCTCGATCTTGAGGCGCTCCTTCTTGGTCTCCAGGTAGGTGGAGTAGTTGCCCTCGTAGCCGTGGATCGAGCCACGGTCGACCTCGGCGATCCACTCGGCGACGTTGTCGAGGAAGTACCGGTCGTGGGTGACCGCCAGGACGGCGCCCTTGTAGGTCTTGAGGTGGCCCTCGAGCCACTGGACCGACTCGGCGTCGAGGTGGTTGGTGGGCTCGTCGAGCAGGAGCAGGTCGGGCTCCTGGAGGAGGAGCTTGCACAGCGCGACGCGACGGCGCTCACCACCGGAGAGGTTGTCGACCAGCACGTCGCCCGGCGGGCAGCGCAGCGCGTCCATCGCCTGCTCGAGCTTGGAGTCGACGTCCCAGGCGTTGATGTTGTCCAGGTAGGTCTGGAGGTCGCCGGTCTCGGCCATGAGGGCGTCGTAGTCCGCGTCGGGCTCACCCATCTCGGCGTACGCCTCCTCGAGGCGCTTCATCTTCGACTTGATGTCGTGGACGGCCTCCTCGACGTTCTCCAGGACCGTCTTGCCCTCCGTCAGCGGCGGCTCCTGCTGGAGCATGCCGACGGTGGCGTCCTGGTCACGGACGATGTCGCCGTTGTTCGGCTGGTCGAGCCCGGCCATGAGCTTCAGCAGCGAGGACTTGCCCATGCCGTTCGGGCCGACGACGCCGATCTTCGCCCCGTGCAGGAACGACAGCGTCACGTTGTCGAGGACGACCTTGTCACCGTGAGCCTTGCGGACGTTGCGCAGGGAGAGGATGTATTCAGCCACGATCCTGAAGCCTAGTTGGAAACCGGGCCCCGAGTCTGATCGGGGGCCACGGGCAGGCAGCCCCCGATCGACTCTCGCGGCGGGCGCTCAGGCGGCTCCGGCCAGGTCGGCGGCGTCGGCCAGCGGCGCGTTCCAGTCCGCCGGACCGGCCTTCTCGCGCGGCGCCTCACCGTCATCGCCGATGAGGCGCTCGAGGTCGCCGGGCAGCTGCGGGCCGGGCGACACGTCACGCGCTTCCTGCTGAATCGCCTGCTGAATCGCCTGCGGCTGCGCCTCGGGCGCGGGCTCGGGAGCAGCGGTCTTGAAGAAGTGCGTCACCCCGCGGCGCAGGTCGTGACCGACGAAGGACGCCTCGATGTCGTGGGCGACCACCTCGGCGTGCTGCGCGTTGACCCACGTCCGCGCCACGAGCCGACCCTGGACGATGACCGGGTCGCCCTTGCGCAGAGCCATCCCGCAGTTCTCGCCGAGCTGGCGCCACGCGCTGACCGCGTACCACTGGGTCTCGGCGTCGCGCCACTCACCGGTCGCCTTGTCGAGGCGGCGCGGAGTGACGCCGATGCGGAAGTTGGCGACCGTGTGCTCCCCGATCTTCTTCACGACGGGGGCGGCGACGACGTGGCCGTGGACGGTGATGTGGGACTCGTTCATGGTGCTCTCCTTGTCAGGTTCACGTGCAGCACCTGCTGCACGAGAACGAGCATGTGAGCCGGCACCGACAAGACCCGGGCCTCCGCAGCAGGGCTGTGGAGATCCGGGTCCTGAGGGCTGACTGTGGAGAGGAAGTGGCCGGGTTTCGCGGTTGCGAGCCTCGGCCGCGCGGTCAGGCCAGGCCGTTGGCCTTCAGCCACTCGGCCGCCACATCGGCGGCCTTCGGCTTGTCCGCTCCGCTGAAGGTGGTGTTGAGCTCGAGCAGCGCCTGCGTCGTCAGCTTGGCCGACACCGCGTTGAGCACCGTGTCGACCTCGGAGCTGTCGTGGTCGGTCCGGATGAGCGGGACGACGTTCTGGGCCGCGATGAGGTGCTCCGGGTCCTCGAGGGTGACCAGCTTGTTCGCCGTGATCGAGGGCGTGGTCGAGTAGATGTCGGCCACGTCGACCTTGCCCGAGGTCAGGGCCTTGAGCGTGGCCGGACCGCCGCCGTCGCTGATCGGGGTGAACTTCACGCCGGTGATGCCGTACAGCTTCTCCAGACCCGGGAGCCCGTACGCGCGGGTCTTGAACTCGGGGTTGGCCGCGAGCGAGAGACCGTCGATGCCCTTGAGGTCGGCGATGGAGTGCACGTTGTTCTGCGCCGCGAAGTCGGCGGTGACGTTGAGCGAGTCCTTGTCCTCGGCCGCCGACGGGGTGAGCACCTTCAGGTCGGGCTCCTTGGAGGCCAGCGTGGAGCCGAGGGCAGCGGTGACGTCCTCGGGGGCGGTCGCGGTGGCGTTGGGGTCGAGGAACGTCAGCAGGTTGCCGGTGTACTCCGGGAACAGCGAGATCGAGCCGTCCTTCAGCGCCCCGATGTACGCCTCACGAGCACCGATGTCGAGGTGGGTGGAGGCGTCGATGCCCTTCGCCTTCAGCGCCCCGGCGTAGATCTCGGCCAGGATCTCGCTCTCGCCGAACGAGGCGGAGCCGACCACGATCGGCTTGCTGCCGCCACCTGCGGCGGCGGACGCGGTGTCGCTCGAGGGGGTCGTGGGGTCACCGGCGGTGTTCGTCGGGTCGCTGCCGCACGCGGCCAGCGAAAGCAGGGCGGTGGCGGCCAGTGCGGGAAGGGCCAGGCGGGTGATCTTCATGGTGTCGGTCCTTTGTCTCATCGTTGAAGGGAGAGGGCACGTTGGGTGACGGCGAAGAGGCCGTCGAGGATCAGGGCGAGCGCGACGATGACAAGGGAACCCGCAACCATCTGCGGATAGTCCCGCACGGCCAGGCCATCGATGATGAATCGCCCCAGTCCCCCGAGTCCGATGTACGCCGCGATGGTCGCCGTGGCGATCACCTGCAGCACGGCGGCACGCAGGCCGCCCAGGATGAGCGGCAGGGCGAGCGGGATCTCCACCCGGCCGAGCACCTGCCACTCGGTCATGCCGATGGCGCGCGCGGCATCGACGGTGGCGCGGTCGACGGCCTCGAGACCCGCGTACGCCCCGGCCAGCAGTGGGGGGATCGCGAGCACGACCAGTGCGACGGTCGGAGGAGTGAGACCGATACCGCGCCAGATCACGACCAGCGTCAGCAGTCCGAGGGTGGGCAGCGCACGCAGCGCGCCGGTGACGGCGATCGCGAGACCCCGCAGCCGGCCAGTGTGACCGATCCAGAGCCCGAGCGGCAGGGCGATCGCCGAGGCGATCGCGACGGTCAGCGCGGTGTAGCCGAGGTGCTCCACGATCCGGTGCGGGAAGCCGTCCTCGCCGTGCCAGTGCGCCCCGGTCGCGAGCCAGTCGAGACCACCGGAGACGGCGCTCATCGCGCGCCCCGCACTCTGAGCCACGGCATCGCGACCCGACCGAGCATCACCCACAGCAGATCCAGCAGGAGGGCCAGCACCACGACGCAGACGATGCCGACGACGATCTCGGTGCTGAAGTAGCGCTGATATCCATCCGTGAAGAGGGTGCCGAGGTTGGCCACCCCGACGAGCGGGGAGATGGTCACCAGGCTCACCGTCGAGACCGAGACGACCCGTACGCCCGCCAAGAGCACCGGTCCGGCGAGCGGGAGCTCGACCTGCAGCGCCCGCTGCCACGCGGAGTAGCCAGACGCACGGGCGGCGTCCACCACCGCCTCCGACACGCTGGCGAACCCGTCCGCCGCCGAGCGGACCATCACCGCGACGGCGTAGATCGTCAGCACCATCACAACGTTGATCGGATCTAGGAACCGGGTGCCGAGCAGCCCGGGGATGATCACCAGTAGCGGCAGCGACGGGATGGTGTAGACCACACTCGCGATGCTGACCAGCGTGCTACCGCCGAGCCGCCAGCGGCGCGCGGCGTACCCGATCGGGACCGCGATCACGAAGCCGAGCACGATCGGGATGACGGAGAGCCACACGTGGCGCCAGGCCAGCGCGCGGATGTCGGTCCAGTTGTCGAGGAACCACCTCACGCCAGGACGCCCGTCGCGCGTCCGTCGGCGTCCACGACCACCTGCCGTCCGTCGACCTCCTCGATCCGCAGCGCGCGCCGGCCGCGGTCGAGCCCGACGAAGCTGCTCACGAAGTCGTCGGCGGGCGAGGCGAGGATCTCGGCGGGCGAGCCGACCTGGGCCACCTCGCCGCCCTTCTTCAGGATGACCACCTGATCGCCGAGGAGGAAGGCCTCCTCGATGTCGTGGGTGACGAAGACGATGGTCTTGCCGAGGTCGTGCTGGAGGCGGACCAGCTCCTGCTGCAGCTCGGCGCGCACGATCGGGTCGACGGCCCCGAAGGGCTCGTCCATCAAGAGGATGTTGGGGTCGGCGACCAGTCCGCGAGCCACCCCGACGCGCTGCTGTTGGCCACCGGACAGCTGGGTGGGATAGCGGCGCGCGAGGGCGGGATCGAGCCCGACACGCTTGAGCGCCTCGATCGCACGCTCGCGCGCCTCGCGGCGTCCGACTCCCCCGAGCCTCAGCGGGGTGGCGACGTTGTCGACCACGGTCCGGTGCGGCAGCAGGCCGGCGTGCTGCATGACGTACCCGATGGAGCGGCGCAGCTCGACCGGGTTGCGGGTGGCCACGTCGACGTCGTCGATGAGCACCTGCCCTCCGGACGGGTCGACCATCCGGTTGACCATCCGCAGCAGGGTGGTCTTGCCACAGCCGGAGGATCCGACGAGGACGGTGGTCGTACGGGAGGGCAGGACGAGGCTGAAGTCACGCACCGCCTCGGCTCCGCCGGGGAAGGTCTTCGCGACGGATCGATACTCGATCATGCAGTCATCATGACGCGTGCGGCACCGCTGTGGGAGTGTCTCGGCTGCTGGGCACGATCTGCTCGACCGGCGTGCCACCGGGGGCGACGGGTAGTCCGGCCGCCTCCCAGCCCTTGATCCCGCCCTCGATGTCGGCTGCCGGGATGCCCAGCGAGGCCAGCGAGGCGGCGGCCAGGGACGAGGTGTAGCCCTCCGTGCAGAGCACGATCCAGCGCTGGTCGGGGCCGGCGGCGTCGATGCGGGCGTCGGAGGCAGGGTGAAGGCGCCACTCGAGGTGGTTGCGCTCGATGATCACTGCGCCGGGCACCTCGCCGTCGGCCTCGCGCTGCCACATGGGCCGGATGTCGACCAGGCGCGCGCCCTCCTCGGCGATCGCCCGGGCGGCGTCGGCCGGAGTCAGCCGGGTGATGCCGGTGCGGGCCGCATCGAGCATCTCCTCGACCGTACGGAACGCGGGCGTGCTCCGCTCCGGCTCGTCGGTCCAGCTGCTCGCCAGTCGCTCGAGCCCGCCGTCGGCGACCTCGTAGAAGTTCATCAGGCTCAACGGGGGCGAGTAGGCGTGCACGCTGACCGCGACCGGGCCGCTGGTGTTGCGCACGTCGTGGACGTAGTGCTCGCCGAACGTGACGGTCGCCCCCTCATCGCGCTCGGTGTCGCGGAGCCGTCCGTCGACCGCCGAGCCGGACCAGACGGACTCAGTGAGGCTGCCCTGCACGACGGTGAAGGCACCCGCGGAGCCGCCGTGGTCGTGCAGCTCGGTGCCTTGCGACTCGGTCCAGCTGATCAGCCAGACGTCGGCCGTCTCGTCGCAGTGCAGCCGCACGTGCCAGCGCTCGTCGGGGTCGGCGACGACCGGATGGCGACCGTCACGGACCTCCGCGGCGTAGCGACGGGTGAGCTCGGCGAGCTCGGCGCGGGACAGGTGACGCGCAGCGGGGAGCGCGACGACTTCGGCGGACATGCCGCCGACTATATCTCTAGTTAATTGCTAGACAAACACCAGAT
>Ga0308170_10003109_pt1 | contig 13788 bp, 18 predicted proteins | sample PhyBR2_2_FD_202136 | JGI IMG/M metagenome (GOLD analysis project Ga0308170, IMG submission 202136) | Phyllosphere microbial communities from UC Gill Tract Community Farm, Albany, California, United States - DLSLSB.R2 | ecosystem: Host-associated > Plants > Phyllosphere > Unclassified | place... | reverse complement strand
AATAAAGCGACACATCGCAAGCCAACTGAAGCAGCGAAAGCGCTACAAGAAACCGATCTTGTCTGTAGCCGATTCTCGCATCTCCGAATGACTGATCCTCTTCTCCCTTTCGAGAAGACTGCAAATGCGAGCAGAATCCTCGAAACCTCCTAACAAGATGGAGACGTAGGGAGGGAAGAGTGGGGACTAGCGACAGAGAGCAGAAGCGACGGAACATCAGGATCCGCTGATTTGAGCTGGTAGTAGGCTATATATTTGCTAAAATCTGACTCGCACGACACGGCCGCTTGGCCCAGTGGCAAGGCGTGCCCCTCCTAAGGGCAAGATCGCGAGTTCGATCCTCGTAGTGGTCAAATTTTTGCATCCAACTGCACTTGCATCAATCTTTTGCCGACGCGACAAGTAGTTTCCATACCATCTTTAGGTATTAGAGATGAGAGCCGCGCGAGGGCAATGATTCGTCGGAATGTAGCAAGTTGACGAGATACGATGAAACGATCCCCATATTCTCTCTCTCCCTCGCTCTCAAGTGTTCCTTCTTCTCGACCATTCGAGCTAAGTCGAAGCATGAATGGAGATGGAGTTCAATCTGATTCGTCTTCTTCTTCTTCACCTTCAAAATCCAATTCTACTCCATCCTCTTCTGCACGCTTCATCGTTTCCTCCATCATTCTATCCCTAAACTCCATAGCCTTTTCCAGAATCTCGATTTGACCTATTCACGACGTCATCCATCAACCATCAACACCAGGAGTAGCTTAAAAGAAGAGGTAACTCACCTTGTCTATAAACCCTGATCATTTCCCTAACACTCTCTCTCACTTCCTCTCCCCCACCGTCCATATCTACCGCTTGCAAAGCCATCATTTTACTCCCCAACATCCCTTCCAAAGCATCCAACATATCCAACTCAGTTTCCCATCCCAAGAAACCCACAAACTCTTCCCACCTAACCTTTCCGCCTCCCCTTCGTTTCCCTTCAACCTTCTTCGCTATCTCCTCGATCTCTTCAGGTGGTGAAAGTAAGAGTCGCATTTGAGCTTGTAATTCCTTTGGTAACTCTCCTGATCGATTCAGGAAATGACGCATTCCTTGTAACTCGAGTGTATGGAGTAAGTCGAATAATGTTGGAGAACAATTTGGGGGGAGAGAGAGTTTGAGTGCGACACAATCTGCGGGATTCGGAGCAGGAGCAGTGAGGACGAATCCGTAACCTAATAAAAGTTCTTCATTCGATTTAGCTCCGTAGGTATTAAACACTTGTGAACCTACATTCGATGTGTCTTAGAGTCAGCCGGAGTGTGAGTGAAGTGGAGAGAGTGAATGAGGGAGAAGAGAGATGTACCAGCAGGAATGGGTTCGTCAATGACTATACTCAACATTCCTTTCCCATCTTTCCCCTCTGATGTCGTTCGAGTCGTGATAACGTGAACGTCGGAAGACCATGTTAGTTTCGAAGTCGGGTTGTGGTTGAGCATGTCGATACCGGGGAAGAGGACTGGGGTTGAATTGGATTTGTCAGAGTCGAGGAGGTGGGATGGGAATGCTCGAGAACTGCAACGAGCGCGGGAGGAAGTGTCAGCTTCTTAGTGGATCTTGAGGGGGCTCCTGGGAGAGACTAGAGGAATGAAGAGAACTTACGAAATGATAGTACAAGCCCATAACCATCTTTCCCAACTAACTTCTCTCGTCACTCTCTCATCCGTTATCCAACCCACGACCTCTTCCCACTCCTCCTTCCAACCCTGTTCCCTATCCTCAGTAGCACCAAACAAATTAGATCCCCGCAACAACTCCCTCTCTTGCTTTGAGAAATACAGAGTAGTTTGCATTGATTTTGAAGGTGGTAGATTGTCTACGTAAGGTTGATGTTGTAGTTGTAGATCGGGGTGGGAGGAGAGTATTGAACGAGAGATCAAGTGGAGGATGAGGTAAAGTGCGAGTATTTCATGATTTGGATATCTTGCTTTACGGGTTGAGGTGACTTGGTTCGTATCGGAGGGAGGGGCGAATAGGGATGTAGGGATTGAAGAGCGAGCGAGGGAGGGAGTCATGCAGAGGGAGAAAGGACAAGAGACGACAGAAGTTGAAGAGGGGAGGGATTCAGAAGTGTAGATTGAAGTACCGAATGAATCTGGAGTAGTGTTCGAAAGAGCGTCAGGGATAAGGAGTTAATAGGTGTATGCTAGAAGGAGTGCTGTACCTTGTTGAGGGAAGAGTGAAGGATGGAATTGTCCCCCTGAATGAGCGAGGAATTGACCAAGACTTGTTTGAGAAGCGGTGGCCATAGTCGAAGGGGTTCTATGGTGTCTATAAAGTATCTAGTGAGGTCTAATGAGGTGTATGAGGGAATCGAGTGAGTGGGACAAGAAGAAAGAGATGTCAACTTGTTACCAAACTACACTCACCTCAGATCGACTATAGACAAGCCTGAATAGCTGCCAACGAGCTTGAATATACTCGTCATCACTTCAGACTGAGCAGCTAGACGTTCAGTCGACTTCACACTCGTCCCGTCAACTTGATCAACGAATCTATTCAACAACAAGGACAACTCAACTAGAGACACGGCAAAGGTAACATGGCGATGCGTAGACCAGTAATGAGAGGATCAGGAAGAGTTAAAGCTCCTCGAAAGGTAAACATTTCGGGTTGCACCTCTCACTCTCTCTTGTCTCCACTTCAGCTGATTCCCCCCCTCTCTCCACTATATAGCAAGCAGAACCAATGGATAGTACTCTAGATCGACTCAAGACTGCAATAACTCAGATTCATCAACATAACGCTTCTCAACTTTCATTCGAAGAACATTATAGATACGCTTACAACCTCGTATTGCACAAAAAAGTCAGTTCCACTCCTCTCAGTCAGTCAACGAGAGTTTCCGTATAACTGACGAAAAGGTCGAAACGACGAACAGGGACATTTATTGTATAATGCAGTAGCAGAACTCATCTCGAATCATCTCGAGGCGGAAACCAACTCGAAAATCGTTCCCACCTTCCCTCATTCTTCGACAGTAGCTTCTTCATCATCATCATCAGCAGCAGTGACGACTTCAGTAGGAGGTAGTGGAGGAGTTGCGGGTGGTGGAGCGAACGAAGATGTGTCGAGAGCTGCAGAGGGTCAATTGTTCTTGGATCGGATGAGAGATGTGTGGGAGGATCATTGTGCTTGTATGAGCAAATTGAAGGATGTACTCAAATACCTCGTGAGTTGCCGCTCTCTCTTAATCAAGTCAGAATTCAGCTGATTACGGGGTGTTCTTTTCACAGGATAAATTCTGGGCTAGTTCAGGTTCAGCAACGATTCCCACGATTCTTCAACTCGGAGACTCCCTCTTCTTTCACCATGTCGTTCTCTTCTCGACGACTCCTAAACCGAATCCACCTCTCGCATCCTCCTCCTCTTCTTCCCGCAACGCCGTTCCTCCCCCTTCCCCCTCTCAACGACCCACTTCCGACCCTTCAACAGTAGCACACCACATCATCACTACTCTCCTCTCTCAAATCCGAATCGAACGTTCCGGGGAAGTCGTCTCTCGATCCGCGATTCAAAGTGTCGTTGAAATTCTCTGTTCCCTAACCGATGAAGGACCGATCCCATTACCCGTCTTGGCGTCCGCTGGAGTAGGCGCAGGATCACCAGTAGTTGGAGGAGGGGCGAACGCGGCGGGATTGAGGAACAGAACGGTCATGGGGGAAGGAACTTCTGGCGCGAGGGAAAGTCCGTACAAGACGAGTTTCGAACAGGCTTTGTTGAAACAAACTGAAGAGTTTTATACGAGGGAGAGTGAACGATTGTTGGTTGAATGTGATTGTCCTTCTTTCTTACAAAAGGTGAGTTTACCTCGTACTCAATTCACCTATACTTCCTTATTCCGCTTCCTGAAAGCTGAGGTTTCGTTTTTTTACTTGTTTCCGATTAGATCAATCGACGATTATCAGAAGAACAAACAAGAGCGAGATCCTACCTCTTCTCGACGACCGAACCTTTACTCCTTGCACTCCTCGACCGTGTCCTCATTTCCTCCCACCTCACTTCAATCATCACTCATCCTTCAGCCGGTCTCTCCGTCCTCATCCAGGACGAACGTATCGAAGACCTCAAATTGATGTATACTTTATTCGGTCGAGTCGAGACGGGTCACCAAGAGTTGATGAAAGGGATTTCGGAATGGATTGTAAGAGTCGGGAAAGGGATCAATGAGGAACCTTCAGCAGCGGGACCTGAACCCGAAACGAGTGAGAAAGGGAAAGAGAAGGAGGGGGAGAGTGGAGCGGGTGGGAAGAAGAAGGGACAGGCAGAGGCACCGATGAATGCTAAGAGTAAGGTTGCGATTGATTGGGTCGCGAGTGTATTGGGTTTGAAGGACAAGTTTGATCGATTGTTGGAGAAAGCGTTTGCGTTGGATAAGGCGTTCGAGAAAACTATCAATGATGTATGTCGACCTTTCATTCTCGCATCTCGTTATTAGTCATTGATGTGAGGTAAATTTCGAGATACAGGCCTTCACGGTGTTTGTCAACGAGAACAGGAAAGCACCGGAATTCATCTCGTTGTTCATCGATGAGAATCTTCGTAAAGGTCTCAAAGGCGTGAGCTATCGCTTTCTCTTTCCATCTTTGTTTCACACACTGATCATTCCCGAATGTATACAGAAAACCGAAACTGAAGTTGACGACGTCCTGAACAAATCTGTTTCTCTCTTCCGATTCCTCACCGAGAAAGACGCTTTCGAAAAGTACTACAACGGTCACCTCGCCCGACGACTCATCTCGCAAAGATCGGTATCGGACGACGCAGAACGTAACATGTTGGCCAAGTTCAAGATCGAAGCGGGTGCGGCGTTTACGAAGAGTGCAGAGGGAATGATGAAGGATGTCAAGATTTCAGAGGATACGTTGGACGAGTACAAGAGGAATCAAGAATCGACTGGAAAGGTGAGTTAGACTTGACTATTCATCCCTCTCTCTTCACGATCGCTGATGAATCGTGAGTGTTGCGCTCAGCGAGCTCCTTTCGAAATGGCTCCGATCATTTGCGGTTCGAACAATTGGCCATGGGCATCGAAAGACGCTACCTGCACCCTACCTCAAGTCTTACAAGAAGGAGTTACATCGTTCGAAACGTTCTACAACAAGAAACATTCGGGAAGGAAACTCACTTTCCGTTCAGATATGGGAACTGTCGATCTCAAAGCGAAGTTCAAGATGAGGTCTCACGAATTGAACGTCTCGACTCATTCAATGATCGTTCTCGCTCTCTTTGAAGGTCTCGAAGATGATGAGAAACTCTCCTATGTTGTGCGTTTCTGCCTTTTCTCGCTCGTTCAGCCAGCTTCGTCACTGACTCTCGCAAAATCATTCGCAGGATATCTCAAATTCGACGAACATGATCGCTAGCGAACTCAAGAGGACTCTCCAATCCCTCGCATGTGCGAAATGGAAAGTCCTATCGAAATTCCCAAAGAGTCGAGACGTCAACGAAACCGATTCTTTCTCTTTCAATTTTTCCTTCACTGCACCGATCAACAAGATTAAGATTCAAACGATTATCAACAAGTTAGAGTCGGCAGAGGAGAGGCAAGAAACGGATAGCAAGGTTGATGAAGGTCGAAAAACTCAATGCGATGTAAGTTCTCCCTTCTCCCGCTTCCCTCTAGACTTGACTAACGAATCAATCTCGATCTCGATTGACAGGCCTGCATCGTTCGAATCATGAAGGATCGCAAGACACTTCCAATGCAAAGCTTGATCAATGAAACTATTCGTCAACTAGCTCACCGTTTCACTCCCTCCCTACCAATGGTCAAGCAAGCGATCGAACGTCTCATCGACAAAGAGTACCTAGAGAGGAATGAGAATGATCGGAAATCTCTCAATTATTTGGTTCGTCCTCCTCCCTTCTTCACTCTTCGAAATCAACGAATACTGATTCCTTCGTTTTCTGTTGCAATAGGCTTGAAACGTGTTTGTGTCGTTTTGCATTCGTACCCCCCGTCGTTACTCGTTACACTGCTATACATACCTCCTTGTCCTTGTCGTCCGTCTTTCTCCTCCTCGACCGCCGAGCCAAGTCAGCAATTCGGACTCCGCGGCTCAAGCTTCTTCAATCTTCGCTCATGGCTCTTCTTCTGATTCACTACTCTTCACTCGTTACTCACTCCTTCTTTCGAAGAGTCGCAGATTCACCACTCGTCTCAAGCTTGATCAGCATCTCCGACGAACGACGACCGTGCGCTCCAGATTCTATCCGTCCGCCTCTCACAATCTCCAGCATTCGCCTACCCTCTCTCGAAACTAGGCAGGACGAACACGAGCCGACGTAGCGAGGGTTAAACTACCTATCCTCGCTTCGATTCCTCCTTCCAACTCCATCTCCTCCGACTTCCCCACTTCTTGGCTTCAGTCCTCCGTATAGTAGAGGTTACGGATGTCAGTGAGGCATGAATCAGCAAGGCAGCTCGATCGGGTTGAGCGTTCCTCTCCGAAGAGTCTCGCACTCGATTGTGACGTTGAGGATCCGCATCAACGACCACCTCGCTCTCGGAGATCCTCCTTCAGAACCATCGTACCGGATATCACGCTCGATGCAAAGGTTGGTGGAGCGAGGAGATTATCGGATTCGCCAATCGAGAGATTCCTCAAGTCGGGCAAAGGTAAACCGAGGTGAGCTTCTCGTCGTCTCGTCCCTGCTTTATCTCGATCATCTCTGACCCTGTCGCTGAGAGCACAGTATAGCGCTCGAACAGCGAGCCACTTCACCTTCTCCATCCCGAGAATCACCTCCTTCTTGCGTGCCTACGACGTCCAAAACTCCTCCAATCTCACTTCACTCAACAATACCGTCCAACACTTCGGACGACAGTCAATCTGGATCTCACTCTCCAGCATCAGAATCCCTAAGTCGAATCCAGGCTTCTTCACCTCCTTCACCCTCGCCAGTCTCTCCGAAGAAGTCACGATCGCCTCGACGATACTCTACTTCCACGTCATACTTCAGCTTCAAGCCTATCGCTACACCAGTCTCGTGGTCGAGCGTCGAAGCTCTTCGCGTTCAATTCAGACCTTCCTCGAGCTCCGATGCAGCAGTCAATTCCTGGCTGATCGGACTGCACTCGCTCAAGAGAGGCGGAAAGAGGAGCTGGGATCCTCGAAGTCGAGATGAGGACGCAGAGAAAGAAGAATGGCCAGGCGTCGAAACCTCGTCGGGAAGTCCTGCTTCGATCGAAGTCGTTTACACTGGACGGAAGAAGTACCGCTTCTCTCCTGACAAACTCTCTCAAGAGGAGGTAAGATACAGTACTCGTCGCGCTTCTGCAGCACTTCTCTCGCTGATTGTGATTGACTCTCCAGATTATGGAAGCGGTTCTCTCTCCCGCGTTCTGAGACTCTGATTCGTCAGGTACTTTCTCGTCATTGCGGCTGGTCAATCAACTCTGTGTCCGTTCTCGCTGTATCGTCTCGTCTTCTATTATCGTTAACTTACCTTTGCAACGCTTTCGAACGAGGAATTTGTGCTCGACTTGACTCGTCTCGATTCTGGGATGCCGTGCAGCTTACTCGAGCAAATAGCAGGATAACTTGCGGTTCTTCCAGAGCCCGGACGGCCAGAGAGGAGAGCAGTAAGCAAAACGCTGAAGTAATCGACCAACTTCGGACAGTGAGCTCAAAAGCTTTCGTGCGGAAGAAACTTCCGCTCTTGGCTTTTGCGCACTGACTCCAGCTCGTCGTGGAGTCGACGGAAACCTCCACCATCCCACGAAAGGAGTGAGAAGTGGAGTGAGAGAGACGAGAGTGGAGGGAGGAAGGAAGCATGCTCGACTTGCTGTATGGAGAAGATCACCCGAGGACTGCCTCGGAAGCTTCTCGACGTTTCGGACTAATTCTCCAGTGGAGGTCGCAGAAATGAACCGGTTCCGAAGAGATTTTGTGGAGTAACGCGTTTACTAATTTTCAAGGGGACCAAATTGCTCAGCGGCTTTGGTGAGCAGCTTTCTCATCATCCCTGCTCCTCATCTCCACTCACGATACAAAAAGGGCTCGTGTAGAGCTCACTCCCCCTCTTCTCTGCATCTCCGTTAACATCCTTCCACCTCTATTCCCGCTCATTTTCCCAATTTCATCATGCCTCTCGACATCTTACGCGATTCAACGTTCGGAAACATTGTCAACTACCTCAGTAAAGGTCGTTACCTACCTTACGAAGACCAAAAGCCCGGCTACGCTATCCCTCAGCGATACCTCACTCCTTCTTCTCCCAATTCCCGCCAAAACTCCCTTCCTCCAAGTCGAACCATCTCACAATCTCCTACTTTCGTTGGATCCGTCGGCTCTCCGCCTGCAACTCTCGTAAACGAACACGGGATCTGCAAGGAGCTCGCCAACAAGGAGGAGGAGGAGAACAAAGGAATTTCGAAATCGAGCGAGGAACAAGAACAGGCGTTGAGCGAGAAGGATTACGGTCGCGATCAGGCTGACATCGAACGCAACGATCAGGATGCTGCTACGCCCCCATTCGTCGTCAAGTTCGAGGAGAATGATCAAGATCGACCGCAAAATTGGTCGCCTCGAAAACGATACTTCGTCGGGTTCCTCATCGGCGCCTTGACGTTCGCAATTTACGTTGCATCCGCGATCTATACTTCTTCGATCCCCGGAATCATGCAGGAGTATGGAGTAGGTGAGGTAGCTGCAGTCGCAGGCTTAACGCTTTTTGTCGCGGGTTACGGTATATCACCTAGTACGTTACTCCCTTTCCTTCCTTGAGTCTGACTTCCGCTCACCGTATCCTACCTATCTCGCTGCTATAGTGGTCCTTTCACCAATGCAAGAAGTGGGTGCCATCGGTCGAAACCCTGTTTACATCGCTGGTCTCGCGCTCTTCCTCATCTTCCAAATCCCTCCAATCTTTGCCCCCAACATCGGCACTATCCTTGTCTTCCGCTTTCTCGCTGGAGCTGCCGGAGGTCCCGCCCTCGCGACTGGTGGAGCTTCAATGGGCGATATCGTTCCCGGAAATCATTACGCTATCGCACTCGTAAGCTTTGCGTCAAAATTAACCTCTGAGCGGTACAGCTGACCTTCTTTTCTCCCTGCAGAGTGGCTGGTCGATGGGAGCCGTACTTGGACCGATTTTCGGACCTGTCATCGTTCGTTTTTTTCGTTTCCTCCCATTCGATTCGACACTGACTCTCCTTCGTTCTCGTCACGCTAGGGTGGTTTCGCAGCTCAAGCCAACGGATGGAGATGGACGTTCTATGAGCTCCTATGGATCGGAGGCGTCGTTTTCATCGTGCTACTCCTTTTCCTCCCCGAAACTCTCGAAGAGACCGTCCTCCTTCGTCGAGCTCAACGTCTGCGCAAGTTGACTGGCAACGATCAGATCAAGGCTCCGTCAGAACTCGGCAAGAACGCTCACGAGGGTGTCGGATTCGTCGTCAAGGAGAACATTTATCGAGCAATTCGATTGAGTGCCGAACCTTCGATTCTCGTCGCCAACAGCTACATCGCTCTCGTCTACGCGATTTTCTACACCGTCAGTGAGCACACATCCCTGGATTCCGAAAATGGGACTGACTTCTTTGTCTTGCGAACAGTGGTTTGAGGCGTTTCCGATCGTTTTCACTGAACAACACGGATTCAATCTCGGTCTCTCCGGTCTTCCTTACCTCGGCTTCGTTGTCTCTGGTATCTTTACTCTGTGAGCTCCCTTCTCTGCCCCTTGCGTGAAATCGAGCTGACGAGTTTTGTCGTAACGCAGCATCGTCTACATTTGGTATCAACTCTACCGCCTCAACCCTTACCTCGATGCCCACCCAGAGACCGGTCCTGAGATCAGGCTCAAGATCGCGATTGTTGCTTCCGTCTTCATTCCGATCTCTCTCTTCGGGTGAGTTCCGTTTGACAAAACTTCCGAAATGCTCGAAAACTGATGTTTTCGCATTGACAGATTCGGATGGACTGCTCAAACTCATCAACACTGGATCCTACCTATCATCTTCGCTGCACTCTACCTTCCTGTAGGTCTCCCTGATCCGACTTCCCTGACAGCGAAAACTGACCTCGACGCTGTCAAACAGGGAATCTTCCTCGCTTTCCAATCGATCATGATGTATGTCGCCCTCTCGTACCCCAAGTATGCTGCATCAGTCTTGTAAGTCTCTCCTGTTGCGCTCGCTCCCATTCTTTGCGCTGATTTGGCTTTCGAATCGAACAGAGCTGGAAACGATTTGTTCCGATCTGTCTTCGCTTCCGTCTTCCCGTATGTCTCCTACTTCCTCCCCTCCACTAGTGCTCAGCTTCTGACGTCTTGTCCTCCCTCGACAGTCTCTTTGGAGCGAAGTTCTTCCGAGCCCTCGGGTTGGGAGGAGGTAGTTCACTTCTGGCGGGAATCAGTATACTAATGATACCTGCGCTCTGGGTGAGCTGCCAACTCAAGATCTCCTACTCTCGTTCATGCTGACCTCGACTCTCTCGTGCAGGCTATCATGAAATACGGAGCGACTCTTCGCGCTCGATCATCTTTCGCAAACTAGACGGCTCCGCCCTTCAATTCCTAAACCTTACCACTCTATAGACAGATACCTTGACGAATTCCAAACAGCTTGTTGTATACCACTCGCAATTTTAGTCTTTTCGTTACATAGAACGTCTTGCGAAGGCGGAAACAGAGACCGTTTTCCGAGTCTCATCCCCTGATTCCGTCGTTTCCTGCACAACACTTCTCCTGAGACGTCTCTGTCACACCCTTGATTCAACTGCTCCCCGAGTGAAGGCGACTTTGACCGTCGTTCAGCTCAATCGATGAAGTTCTGCGATTGATCATTTCTTTTCGCAAGTACAGTATGTGCGATAATCTCGCCGGAAACGTCCTCGTAAAGTAGATTCGAGACGAATCCGACGAGGGCGGGTCGAAGGGTCGAAAGTGAACCGTTAATTGCGAGAGACATTTTCGGAAGGAGTGGAAAAAACAATTCATTCACTCTCTTCTCTTTCCTTCACCTCTCCTTTGAGCATTCGACAGTATACCTCTTCTCTCAACACGTTACGACCGTCAAGCTGGATCGTTACGCCCGTAGAATAGCTTCAATTTCCCTTCCCACTTCTTCCTCTTCACACTTCGGATTTCCACCTTCACCGGCTCACTTCTCGTCCACGACCAGCTCGGATCAAACGAAATATTCAGCACTAGGCTCTCCAGGTTCAGAGGAGGAGTTCGAGCCGGGAATGCCAGGAATGAACGCAAAATGGGGAAGTTGGAAAGAACCGAGAGGGAAGCGATGGCAACCGAGTAGGCTGATACTCCTACCTATCGGATTCGTATTACTGGTCTCTGTCTTCGCCCTTGCTCGAAGCGCGAGTTCGTCAGGTATGTTTTGTTTTGTTTAGTTCCGCTTACAACTCGTCCGAGACTCGAGTTCTAACGGTTCTTCGCAATATAGACCTCACTGAGCACGTACGAAACGCAGCAACATGGCTTGGTGGAGCGGAAGAACCTCTGGAACCGTTCGATACCGCTCTCGTGAGCTCAAGTTGATCTCGTTCTTTCAGAGCCTCGCTGATTGTTGCTTTCACACAGGTGCTGAATCATGCTGTGCCGCAAGACTCCCTACACAGTCAGCTCAAGCCTGACGTGAGGTACATCACATCACTGAGTTACGGAGGTCATGGTTAGTCTCGTTGCTCTTTTCGAAAGATTTCGAATAATGAGCTAATCGGAGGCGTATTTGTCGTGGCAGCGAATCAATTCATCGGTATTCAAAATCTGTTATATCTCGCAAAAGTGTTGAATCGAGTCGCTATCGTGTGAGTTCACCTCCGGAAGCGCAAAACTTGCAGTTGCGAAACTCGACTGACGTTCATCTTCTGCTCTCACAGACCGACGCTCACTCCTCTGCACTTCAAGGGTCTACCTCAAGATATGTCGAAGTTTTACGACATCGAACGCTTCTATCAAGATACTGCAATTCCGCTTGTCGAATTGTCCAAATTCAAATGGTGGGACTTCGAGAAACCTCCGCCAGTCGAACCTCTCACCTGCTGGTCAGTGCTCGAGAATGTGGCTGATGGGAGAAACATCAACGATGGTAAGCGAGATCTTTCGCTCGCAATTGCAAAAGCTGTTTCTCTAATCGCTTTCGAAAACTATTCAGGTTCAATGGCGGTACACAACATCGACGTCAAGTACTACCCTCTACCTCCGCTTACTCGCGCCGATGATCGAGGCAAGGTCTGGTTCGAATCGATTCATGACTTCGACTCGGACTGGTGGTCGAGGCAACAATGGATCGACAAAGTCAGAAAGGAGAAACTCCCTCACGTTAGACTGTCAAACGAAGCTACGAACGACACGGAGCCAACGACGATGCCTGGATTCGACCCGGAACACGTCGAGCCGCCAACTGATCAAACCTTTTGCCTCGATACGACTTTCTTCTTCGGCTCTCGCATGTTCCCTCCGGCTTACCCTCCCGCAAGACCAGTCGAGCCCCTTCGAGCGTACGAAGGACACGGATGGATCGAAGCAGGCCAGTATCTTCGCTTCTCCGATCATCTCGAAGATCTCGCCGATCATTACCTTAAGCGACTCTTCGACGTTTCGAAACTCAAGAACATTCCTCCCTTCATCACGGTTCACATTCGACGAGGAGACTTTGCTACGGAGAGAGGATTGACCTCGTTGGACAAGTACACCGACGCTGTTCAGCGAGTGAGGGAGAAGCTGAATTGGAGGATCGATAACCCGGAGGGATGGGAGGGACCTGGCAAGGGTATGGAGACATATAGGAAGGGATATAGGGCAGAAGATTACGCGGTTGTGGTCGCAACGGACGAGGCCCCTTCGAGCGATTTCGTCAAAACACTCAAAAACGATCTCGGATGGAAAGTCATCGATCATGAATTCATGCAGACTGAGAAGGAGATGGGAGAATGGTATCCGTTGTTGATTGATTCAGCTATCCTAGCTAGGGGAGATGGATTCGTTGGGACAGAGTGGTCAACTTTCAGTTATGTCGCAGGCTTGCGGGTCAAGTAGTAAGCATCTCCTTGCTCCCTCTCGTTCCTTGTCAGGCTTACTCACATTCATTGTGTCCTTGACAGCTGGAATGGAGGTGTACAAGAATGGACACCGTCTCTTTAAGGGTTAAATTAGATAGGGATTCCGTGAGTTCTCCTTTCCTCTCCCTCTTCCTACGCTCGTTGCTCACGCATTTCCCTCACTCGCTTCTAGACTTTAGAGCTTTCTTTTGCATCATGTCGTAATAACATCATCAGTTCATCTGTCAAAACCCATTTCACGACGTCGTTTTTTTGCATGAGCTCGTCTTTCCTTTCGAGACATCGTCGTTTGTTGAACGCTTATTCGGCTCGCTCCGGTCCACCCTTTTGTGTACGGCATGAGCCGGAGTAGCTGAGGCCGTTAGACAAACGCACGCTTCCTATTTCCCCCTTCGACTTCTCCAGATCGTTCTCATTTTGCTATGTATCGCATTTTCGCAGGTGTTTGTCTTCCTCGGCAAAGTCGACCTCTCCACACGGTTCGAGCCGAGACCGAGCATACAACCTCACGCTTCGTCCGTTCGTTCGTTCGTCGGTAGCGCGCATTTGAGCTTGAAGTTTGGAGCAAGATGAAACTTACCGAAAAATGTGTACTTCGGAGTTTCCCTTCTTCGTACAGAGTTTCGATCACAGCTGACGAGTTGAACGTAGTAGATCTCCGTCACTTCTCGCCATGAACGAGTAGTTTTTGCTCTGCGAGACTCAGATCCACGTTCGTCGAGAG
>Ga0308170_10003108_pt1 | contig 13792 bp, 12 predicted proteins | sample PhyBR2_2_FD_202136 | JGI IMG/M metagenome (GOLD analysis project Ga0308170, IMG submission 202136) | Phyllosphere microbial communities from UC Gill Tract Community Farm, Albany, California, United States - DLSLSB.R2 | ecosystem: Host-associated > Plants > Phyllosphere > Unclassified | place... | reverse complement strand
TCGGGTTTCGGACACACATGCAGACTAGGCTCCGGGCCATGTCCCGATCCGCGCGACCCGCCGAGGACGTCGTCCAGGAGACCGCTCGATCGGCCGGGTTCATCGCACTCGGCGCCGGTCTGGCAGCAGCAGCGGTGGGGACGGCCGTCATCGGTGGCTTCGTCGCCGCCGTCGCCCGCGCCGTCGTCACGCCCGACCGCAAGCGCAACGAGCGCGTGCCGATCCACGCCGTCGACCCGGTCCGGAAGACCGTCACGATCGAGCGCACCGCGGACACGGAACTGCAGGGCCGCTACTCGCTCTGGTTCGGCGGCGGCACCGGACACATGCGCGTCGGCGAAGTGCTCGGCACGACCGACACCACCGTCACCCGCCGCATCATCGCCATCGACGCCGGCGACCCGACCGCTGCCCGTCGCGGTCGCTGGGGCGGCTGGTTCTACCTGACACCCGGCGAACTCGACGTGCCCGTCGAGGACGTCGACATCCCCACCCCGAACGGCCCTGCCCCGGCATGGGTCGTCCGCGCCGACGATCCGGACGCCCCGTGGGCCGTGCTGGTGCACGGCCGTGGTGTCACCCGCGCCGAGACCATCCGCGCCGTCCCGGTCTTCCGCGCCGCCGGCTACTCGGTCGTCCTCGCCTCGTGGCGGAACGACGGCGTCGCCCCGCCCAGTGTCGACGGTCGCTACGGCCTCGGCAGCACCGAGTGGGAGGACGTCGACTCCGTGCTCCGCTGGCTCACCGCGCAGGACGCCCAGAGCGTCGTGCTGATGGGCTGGTCGATGGGTGGCGCCGTCGTGTTGCAGACCCTGCTCCGCTCGCGGTTCGCCGGGCTGGTCGACGGGGTCGTGCTCGAGTCACCCGTGGTCGACTGGCACGCCGTCCTGAAGTCGCAGAGCCAGCTCCTGCGCCTGCCGCGGCCGGTCCGCAAGGTCGCACAGCGCCTGCTCCGCACGCCCGTGCTCTACCGGTTGGCCGGGCTGCAGCGGCCAGTGGACCTGCGCGAGCTCGACATGGTCACCCGTGCCGACGAACTCACGGTGCCGATCCTGCTGCTGCACAGCGACGACGACGGCTTCGTGCCGTCCTCGGCCTCGCACGACCTGGCGCGCGCGCGGCCCGACCTGGTCCGGCTCGAGATCCAGACCACGGCCCGGCACACGAAGCTCTGGAACCACGACGCCGACTGGTTCGACGCCCGCATCCTCGCGTGGCTCACCGAGGTGGTCCAGCGGCGCGGGGCGGCCAGCGCGCGGTAGACGCGACCGCAGGGCGGACGGGAGGCGCGGTGTCAGCTGGCACCGCGCCTCCCGTTTGTCGGTGGTGCCGTCTGCGACAATCGACCCATGTGGCCGTTCCGCAAGCGCCCCGACACGGTGCCCTCGTTGCCGACGAACCCCGTGCTGCAGCAGATCGTGCAGCGGGGCGGCGACTTGTCCCAGCCGCGCGACTGGGTGCACTTCGTCTACTTCCCGGACGGAGGGTCCGCCAGGGCTGCCTCCGCGCGGATCGCCGCCGCCGGGTGGAACGTCGCAGTCAAGCCGTCGGGTGCGGAGTGGTACGTCGCCGCCGATCAGCAGAACGTGCTCGTCGACGACGCCCGACTCGGCGAGGCGGTGCGGTTCTTCGAAGGGATCACCGCGGAGACCTCCGGCGCGCAGTGGGACGGCTACGAAGCGAGCATCTAGATCGTCGTTTGCTGGCCTCGCCCGAACTCCTCGAGAATGAGTCGATCCGGACGACCAGGGGTGATCTCGGCGGTCAGGTCCGAGCCTGGTGCACCAGATCGGGCAGCACGATGTGATCAGCGGGGATCGTGTACGTGACCACCTCGAGGTCGTTCGGCGCTGTCATGGTGATCCGGTCTCCTCTGTCGTCTCGGTCTGGGGCGAGAGGCCGCCCACGCTCATGGCAGCGAGGATGTCGGTCCTGCCGGGCGTGAACGCCGTGATTCCGACCGCGGTGTCAGCCTGCACGATGCAGAACCCCGGCTGCTCGTCGCCGAGCGGCACGAGCGCACGGGCGAACTCGTCGAGCCCGCGGACGTCGGAGCCACTCTTGGCCGCCATTGTGTACTTCGTCAGGAAGGTCCGTGCCGTCGAAAGGGCGCCCTGTTCGAAGACGCGGACCCGTTGTTCGGCCGGACACTGCGATGCCACCGTGAGCGCCAGTTCCGCCCCCGGGGCGTCTGATGCGCGCAGGCGCGTGCGCAGTTCCTGGACGGTGATGTGGACGAGTCCGACGGAGCGGTCGATCGTCGTGGCTGCCACGAGCGTTCGGTCCGTCGCGCGCAACACGACCGTCACGAGTTCATCGCCGTGCTCGATCTGACAGATCAGGACGAGCTCGTCCCCGAGAGCTTCGAGTGGGTCGATGAACGGTACGAGGTTCGGCTCCTGCTTCGAGTAGGACCGCCGGATGACCGCTGCGAACGAGCGTGCGGACACGTCGGAGACGAGCACTTGCGCGTCCGATCCCACTGCGGCGAGGACCTCGACGACACGATCTGGCAGGTCCACAGTCGTTCCGTTGGTGACCGCTCGGAGATGGTGGATCGAGATGGCCGGGGGCACGTCCGTCACCGTCTGATCTCCGCGGACGACGGGCTGTGTCGGTACCGGACCTCGCCGTCGGGCAGAACGTCGATGTCCACTCGTGCGCGCCCCGGTTCGCTGTAGTGCCAGGACGGACCTCGGCGGTTCGACCAGCCCTCGAGCAACTCACCCGAGGCGAACCGGATGGCGATCCGCGCGCCCGTGACTGCACCGTCCGAGACGACCTTGTTGTGCAGGGCAAGGAGGTCGAGCAGGGACGGTTTGTCGCCGGGATCGAGGAACGCGTGTTCCCCGTCAGAGCCTGTCAGCGCGAAGTCGGTCTCGAACCGGAGCGAAGCACCGCTCGAGAAGCGGATCGTCACGTCTGGTCCGATGCTGATGAGGTCGACGGTGTCGCCGGCGATGTCCAGCGCGAAGGGCTGGCGCGGAACGCCGCTCATCCTCGATCTCCTTCCGTGCCGGTGCCCGTGCTCGTGCTTCCGGTCGGCGGCTCGGTGCGGGCCGGGCGACTCTTCGGCCCGGAGACCTGCCAGGACTCGAACTCGGCATCGGGACCGGCGACGAGGGTGTCCCCGCCGTCGAAGATCAGCGTCAGTACGCCGTTCTTGGTCGAACTCCGAACGAGCTCGGCACCGAACAGCCGCAGAACCGGGAGCAGTGAGTCCTTGCGGTCGGGATCGACGACCGCGGTGCTTCCGGACCGGTCGGTGACGGTGCACTCGGATTCGAGCTGAACGCGGTAGCCGTTGCCGAACCCCAGCTCAAGCCGGAAGTCGACGCCTATGAGGTCGAGCGTGCCCGCGCGCTCGAGGGTCATCGCGCCCCCGGTGGAGTCTGCCGTGTCACGGGTCACGATCGTTCACTCGTCCGAAATCTGCGCGGAGCCGACGACAGAGGGCCGGCGGAGTTCATCCCGCGTCGCATCTGTGAACCCCGGAAGTTCAAGACTGTCGACGTTCCTCTTCCTCATCCAGATCATGATCTCCCTGGTTGATTCAGGATCGTCGTTCACGGACTGCTAGTCGCCGAACAATTCGGACGACGTAGGAGTTGGACGATATCGAACTTCGTCGTAAGCCGGGAGCCACGGTTCCAGACCGAAGTGAGCACGAACCGCCTTCTCGAGGACGATCGGGGAATCGATCGTGAGCCGCGGGACCTGGGTAGCCTCCTGTCCCGTTGCCCGGCGCATTCTCGTTCCGTCGAAGTTCGTCACCCGGACTCCGTCGTAGTCGTCTGATCCGAAGCTGTAGGCGGGCAGGAAACGTGCCTGATCCGGAGCGCGGTGGCCCACTATCTGCCACATCCCCGGTCGGAATCGGGCGTCGAACGTCATCCGGGCCAGGAGTGGCGGAGTTGCGGCCACCTCGCTGAGGTCGAGGCTCTGAACTGCATCTTCAGGAACGACCAGATCGAAGACGACGACGTAGAACGAACTCTTGTACTTGCCGATCACTTGTCCGAGGGCAGCCCTGCCGTCGCCGAGGGGCACTGTGAAGATGTCGCCGATCGAGACCCTGTAGACCTGCTGTTTCGTACTCAATACGGGCTTCCTCCTGCCGCGTCGTAACGCTTGTCGCTCATCTGGTGGCGCTTGTTGGACAGGCCGCCATCCGGGTTGCCCTTGTTCGTGGGTCCGCCTTCGTTGCGAATGTGGAACTCTTCTCGACGGTCCAGGTCGACTCCTGGGTGCCCCCTGTCGATCCTCTCAAATCTGAACGCCGCATCCGGGTGTTCTCGTGCGTGAGCGGCCTGGCGCAGGAGGAAGTGGTCTTCACTCTTGGTCTGTCCGATGTAGGGCTTCAGGCCGTCGGTGATGTCCGTGCGCCGGTAGATGATGCCCGGTGGTACCGGCGTCTCGTCGCCGAGCTTCGCCACGGACGTCGGCAGGTGGACCTTCGACATCGTGCCGCCGGTGGCCGCCGACGTCGCCGCACCCTCGGCAGCGTTCCGGAGCAGGCCGCCGGGGGTCACCGGCTGGCCACTCACCGCGTAGTTCGCGACGTTCTCCGCCGCACCTTCTGCTGCGTTCTTGACCAGCTGCTTGCCGATCAGGGCTCCGGCGCCACCGCCGACGGCACCGAAGGCCCCGCTGACGGCGACCTGGCCCCAGTTGACCTCGCCGGTGGTGGCCTTCTGGATGATGGTGTCGGCACCGGCGCTGATCAGCATCATGCCGACCGGACCGCCGACGCCGGTGGCGACGAGCACCCCGCCCGCGACGACCATGGCACCGCCGGCGACGTACTCCCAGTTGTCCGCGAACCAGTCACCGGTGGCTGCAGCGGCCCGGGCGAGCGGACCCTGTTCGGCTGCCGCGTAGGCCTCCAGCTCCGCGTCGGTGACGGGCGCGAGACCGAGCGGGTCGATGGCGTGCAGCGGATCGTTGCCGGCGAACGAGTACGGGTTGCCGGCCCAGGCTGCTCCGGCGGGCGCGCTGATCGGGTCGACGGACAGGAAGCCGCGCGACGACGGGTCGTAGGCGCGAGCACCCATCCACTCCAGGCCGGCGACCTGCAGCGAACCGTCGGCGCCGAGGGCGACCCCGCCCGGCAGACCGGAGCCGCCGAGGTCGACGAGCGTCTGCCACGGGTCGGCTTCGTCGGCTGCTCTGGTCGTGCGTCGACCGCTGGTGATCCAGCGGTCGTCCACCCCGATCAGGCCGCCGGGAGCGCGGAGCACCGGCTCGTCACCGACGGCCAGGAGCGTCGGCGCGAACGCGGCGGTGTCCCAGTCGATCGGGACGCCGTCGACATCGGCGAGTTCACCGAGGGCGTCGACCTGCAGGTCGGTTGTGGTGCTGCCTGCCGCGGTGGACTCCGCCACCCCGGTGAGGTGACCCTGCGGGGTCCAGCCGTACGTGGTCGTCACGCCGTCGGCTCGGAGCGCCTGCACCCGACGACCAGCGCCGTCGTAGGCGTACTCCACTTCGGGCAATCCGTCCGGAGCGTCGACCCTGCTCAGCTGTCCGGCGGCGTCGTACGTGAACCGTCGGGCCGCGGAGTCCGTCCGTTCCTCGACCAGACGCCCCGCCGCGTCGTAGACCCAGTCCGTGCGACCACCCTCGTGGACGGCGGCCACGAGCTGTGCGGCATCGTCGTGCTCGTAGGAGACGCTCTTCCCGGCGCCGTCGACCCGGGTGATCCGCCCATCGGCGTCGCGTGCGACCGTGCTGACCTGCGTGCCCTCCGCGTCGATGCGCGCGTGCCGGACCACGTGTCCGTTCACGTACTCCCAGGTCTGCAGCTGATCGCCGGCGCGGGCCTGCAGGAGTCGCCCTGCCGCGTCGTGCTCGTACCGGGCCTCGCCGAAGACCGAGTGCTCGACCCGGACGACCCGCCCTGCCGCGTCGTGCTCGTACCGGGTCGTGGACCCGTCGGGAGACTGCACCGAGGTGCGGAGCCCGTCGGCATCGTGGGTCCACCGCGTTTCGCGCGCGCCGGTTGAGCGGCGGACGAGCTGCCCGAGTCGGCTGAACTCGAGGACGTGGGCGGTGGGGGAGTCCGGACGGGTCTCGTCGGTGATCGTCACCGTGCGGGTGCGGGAATCGCGGTCGATGCGGCCGATCAACCGGTCACCGGCGTACTGCGCGGATTCCCGACCAGCTGCGTCGTACTCCCACCGCAGCACAGCGCCGTCCGGGTCGGTCTGGGTGAGCTGTCGTCCGGCGGTGTCGTAGGTCGCGATCGTCGTGCGCCCGAGCTGATCCGTGGACGAGGCCACCTTGTCGAGCTGCGTGTACGTCCGGACGGTCACGCCACCCAGCGGATCGACGGTGCGGACGAGTCGTCCACGCTGGTCGTACTCGTAGCGGGTGGTGCCGCCGAGCCCGTTCACCGCGGCGACGAGCTGTCCGGCGGCGTCGTACCGGAAGCTCCGCTTGCCGAAGCGGGTGTCCCGCGCCGAGACCACGCGACCGACCCGGTCGTACCGGTACCGCACGGTGCCGACTCCGGGGACGTCGGCGTGGACGACCCGACCCTGGCGGTCGTACTCGGTCCGGGCGACCTCGCCGGTCGGCAGGGTGCGCGCGACGACCCGCGAATCGGCGTCGTAGGTCAGCGTGGTGCGTGCGCCGGCCGGGTCGATCGCGTTGACCGGGCGACCGCACGCGTCGTACTCGTACCGGGTGGTTCGGCCAGCCGGGGTGGTGACGGCGACGACGCGTCCGGCGAGGTCACGTTCGATCCGGGTGAGGCCCCCGTCCGCGCCGACGAGCTCGACCGGGCGGCCGCAGGCGTCGTACGTCGTGAGTTCGGCGGACGTGTCCGCGTGCTCGAACCGGGTCGGACGCCCGAACTCGTCGGTCGTCACGGAAACGGCGTCGAAGGCGTCGCGAACCGTGGAGACGCCGTCCGCGCGCGAGCGACGCACCTCGGTGCGGACACCGGTCGGGTCGACCGTGGCACCGAGGGCTCCGACCGCGTCGTACTCGCGCTTCCAGGTGCCGCCGGCCGGGTCGACCACGGCTTCGAGTCGGGAGAGCGCGTCGTGCACGAACGCCCACTCGGCACCGTCGGGCAGGGTCATCGACGAGACGTTGCCGAAGGCGTCGAAGTCCTTCGTCACGACGCGACCGAGGGGATCCGTGGTGGACACGATCTCGCCGTGCTGGCCGTAGGCGACCTCGGTGCGGGCACCGGTCGGGTCGATCGTCGCCGTGACCCGACCGCCGTCGCCGTGCTCGAACCGCCACAGCCCGCCGTCCGGGTCCTCACGCGCGGTGAGCAGTCCGGCGGCGTCGTAGCGGTACCGGGTCCGGTTGCCGAGCGGTGTGACCGCCTCGATGATCCGGCCTCCAGGGTCGCGGACCAACTGCGCGGTGTCACCGACGGCGTTCTCGACCCCGATGAGCTCACCGGACGCATCGTGGTGGAAGGAGACGACCACGCCCATCGGATCGGTCGTCCCCACGAGCAGGCCGTCCCGCCACTCGAGCAGCGTGCGACCGCCGACAGGGTCGATGACGACGGAGGGGTTCCGGTCCTCGCCCGCGTACTCGTACTCGACCACCCCGCCGTTCGCGGTGACCACCGTGGTCATGCGGTCCTGCTCGTCGTACCCGAAGGTCAGGTCGGCGCCCTCCGGTGTCACGGTCCGGGCGCGCCGTCCCCGCTCGTCGTACCCATGGACGGTCACCTGGCCGTCGCGCTCGGTCACCGAGACGAGGTTGCCGTGCGGGTCGTACGACATCGACTGGCGCTGCCCGTCGGTGTCGATGATCCCGACGACGCGGCCCTTCCGGTCGGCGATCCAGGTGTTCGCGTGGGCCCCGTCGACGTCCGACACCGAGGTGACCCGCCCCCGCAGGTACGTGAACCGGACCTGTCGACCGAACGGTGTGCGCTGCTCGACGACCCGGCCGCGGTCGTCGTAGGTGTTCTCGCACTCGACGACCCCCGTCGCCGCGGTCACTCGGTCGATCAGCCCGTCCGCGTTCCAGCGGTACACGCGACTGCCGACGGCATCGGTCGTCCGGACCAGCCGGCGGGCGTCGTCGTAGTGGTACTCGACGCGTCGCCCGTCCGACGCCGTCACCGACGCCACCCGGTCGCCGCGGTACTCGATGTCGACGAACCGCCCGAACACGTGCGAGAGCCGGGTGATCCGGTCGTGCTCGTCGCGTCGCACGGTCACGGCGGTGCCCGCTCCACGCGCACAGCTCAGCCACAGTCCGGACGGCGTGAACGCCCACCGACCGCCGGCGTTGTCCCGCACGACGAGCGAGTCCTGCTCGGCCCGGAGCCACAGGTCCTCGTCGACGCCGCGGCCCCACCCGTCCCCCTGTCGCGGGAAGTCGACCTGCCGACCGTCGTCGAGCACGACCGAAGCAACATCGTCGCTGACCTCGAGCCGGATGTCGAGGATCGAGGACCAGCCGAGCCCGAACACCCCGATGCGGCCGTCGAGCGAGTTGTACATCCGGGTGAGCCGGAGCGACGCAGCCTGCCCCGCGAAGGACAGGTCGGTCTCGGGCTCGAGGAAGTTCCCTGTCGCGGTGTTCACGGGGTCGTCGGCGAACCCGTTGGTCGGGGGCGTTCCCATCGCCGAGAAGGGTCCGATGGTGAAGTCGTCACGTCCGGCGTCGATCCCCGCCGAGGACAGGGCGGCCGCGATCGCCGCGTCCGACAGCGTCGCGGGCCCGGCACCACCACCGGCGGCCTCGAACTGCGCGGCGACGGTGCCCGCCCAGTCGGCGTCCTGCCCGTTCGCCGTGAGCCAGTCGTTCACCGCGGTCAGCAGCGACTGGGCGTTCAGGGTGCCCCAGCAGGGGTTGCACTCGGCCTCGTAGTCGCTCAGGGCGTTGCGGAACGTGGAGACGGCGCTCGACAGGTCCGAGTCGAGCGTCCGGGTGTTCGCCTCGAAGGAGCGGAGGTCTTCGGGGACGGCCGACGACGTCCCACCGCTGGTCCCACCACCCGCGGGGATCTCGCGGCCCTTGACGCTGACCTCCTCCGCCTGCAGTCGCGGCTCCGGCTCGGGCTCCGGCGGCTTCGGGTCGTCGCCCCCGCCGAACCACGTCGAGACCTCGTGCCCGGCAGCGACGAGGAGGTTCTCCTCGCGTTCACGCTTGCGGGCGTCCCACGCCTTCGCCTGCTTCCGCCGGTCGTCCTCGTCCTTCGCGGCGTCGCGGAGCTCCTGCACGAACCCCGACAGGCTCTGCAACGACTCGACGAGCTTCGTCGCGCTGCGCGCACCGATGTCGGCGTTGTCCGCGAAGACCTCGGAGAAGTACCCCCGGAACTCTGCACTCGCGGTCGTCACCGACGACGACCGCGATCCGGACTGGCCGCCGATCGACGACGCGAGCGCCGTCGAAGCCGATTTGAGCGTGTCCGCCGCGCCGTACGAGTAGCCGGTCGGATCGTTCCCGTGGATCTTCGCCATCGTCAATTCCCCCCATGGTGCTGACCGGCCCATCCTGGCACGGCCAGCGACTGAAATGCCAGAGGACTGGCTGAACCGACGGACGGGAGGCCCGTGGCGGTGTCGCCACGGGCCTCCCGTCCGTCAGTGGGTCGCGTCTACGCGACCGCAGCCTGCACCTGCCGCTGGACGCGACCGAGCATGCCCACCATGCCGCGGATCCGCAGCGGGCTGACCGCCTCGGACAGGCCGATGGTCAACGGGTAGTCCGTCGGGACGGCGAGCACCTGCTCGACGGTCAGGCCGGACAGGCCCTGCGCCAGGATCGAGGCGAAGCCGCGGGTGGTCGGTGCCTCGCGCGGTGCGGTGGCGTGCATCCGGACGACGTCCGGGGCGTCGCCGTCCTCGCCCACCGTCACGGTGATGAAGACGGGGGACTGGCACTCCTCGACGCGTTCGAGTTCGTCCTCGTGCCCCTGCAGGCGCTCGGGCAGCGCCGGCAGCTCGTTCGAGAACTCGAGGAGGAGCTGCAGGCGGTCCTTCTGGCCCAGGGCGAGGAAGTCGTCGCGGATCTCGGCGAGGGTGGCGGGGAGTGTGGCGTCGGTGCTGGCGTTCATCGGTTCGGAACCGTACCCGGCTCGGATCCCTGCACGATGGGGACGCGGACGGCGCTGCCCCACTCGGTCCACGAACCGTCGTAGTTGCGGACGTCGGCGTAGCCGAGCAGGTGCTGCAGGACGAACCAGGTGTGGCTCGAACGCTCACCGATGCGGCAGTACGCGATGACCTGGTCGGCGTCACCGATGCCGGCGCCCTCGCGGTAGATCGCGTCGAGTTCAGCGCGCGACCGGAAGGTGCCGTCGGGCGCCGCCGCCGTGGCCCAGGGGATGTTCACCGCGGTGGGGACGTGCCCGCCGCGCAGCGCGCCCTCTTCCGGGTAGTCGGGCGCGGTCGTGCGCTCCCCGCTGTACTCCGGGGCGCTCCGGACGTCGATGAGCGGCTTGCCGAGGTGCGCGAGGACGTCGTCCTTGAAGGCACGGACGGGCTCGTCGTGGCGCTCGACGACGGGGTAGTCGACGGGCGTCACGGGGGTCTCGTCGGTGGTCAGGGCGCGGTCCTCGGCGATCCACTTGGCGCGGCCGCCGTCGAGCAGGCGGACGTCCTGGTGGCCGAACAGGGTGAACACCCAGAGGGCGTACGCGGCCCACCAGTTGTTCTTGTCGCCGTAGATCACGACGGTGGTGTCGCGGCCGATGCCCTTGCCGCCGAGGAGCTCGGCGAACGCGGCGCCGTCGATGTAGTCGCGCTGCACCGGGTCGTTGAGGTCGGTGTGCCAGTCGACCTTCACAGCGCCGGGGATGTGTCCGGTCTCGTAGAGCAGGACGTCCTCGTCGGACTCGACGACCACCAGGTCGGGCGCGCCGGCACCGGCGTCCAGTTGCTCCTGCAGCCACTCGGTGGAGACGAGGCGCTCCGGGTGCGCGTAGGCGGCGAACTGCTCGGACGGGTCGACCGGTGCGGTCATCGGGGGTACCTCCAGGGGTGCGGGGGAGCGTGGTGCTGGGGAGCGTGCTGCTGGCGCCGGACTAGGATCGGGCGTCGGTGCCTGTGGGCAACGGTACGCGGACGTACCGTGCCCCTGACGCAACGTGACACCCCACGACATGCTTCCCGGAAGGGTCCCCCGATTGCCCGCTCACCTCGTCGACCGTGATCCCCGGGTGACCCCGCAGCAGATGGCCGCGGCGCTCGTGCCCCCGCCGCAGTTCACGGACGCGTCGTTCGACTCGTACCGGCCGGACCCGGACTACGCCTCGCAGGCCTCGGTCCGCGATGCCGTCGCCGCCTTCGTGACCGCAGGGCCCGCCGAGGCCCCACGGCGCGGGCTGTTCGGGAGGCGCAAGCAGTCGGCGGAACCGTCGGCCAAGTCCGGGGTCTACCTGGACGGCGGCTTCGGTGTCGGCAAGACCCACCTGCTCGCGGCGGCGTACCACGCGGCCACCGGGCGGAAGACCTTCGGCACCTTCATCGAGTACACCGCGCTCGTCGGGGCACTGGGGTTCCAGGGGACGGTCGACCTGCTCCGCGGCACCGACCTGGTGTGCATCGACGAGTTCGAGCTCGACGACCCGGGCGACACGATGGTGATGACCCGGCTCATCAAGGAACTGACCGAGACGGGCACCCGCTTCGCCGCGACGTCGAACACGCCGCCGGGGGCGCTCGGCGAAGGACGCTTCGCCGCGCAGGACTTCCTGCGCGAGATCCAGGCGATGTCCGACCGCTTCGACACCATGCGCATCGACGGCCTCGACTACCGCCGACGTGCGGTGGACGAGTCCGCTGCCGTCGTCGACGACGTCGCCGGGTTGCTGCCCACGGGCGCGGTCACGCTCGACGACTTCGGAGCGGTGGTGGCGCACCTGGGTTCCGTGCACCCGTCGAAGTACGTCGCGCTGGTCGAGGACCTGGACGCCGTCGGACTGACCGACGTCCGGGCGTTCACCGACCAGACCGACGCGCTGCGCTGGGTCGCCCTGGTGGACCGGCTGTACGACGCGCAGGTGCGGATCGTCGCCTCGGGGACCCCGCTCGACCAGGTGTACCCCGACGTGATGCTCGAGGGCGGCTACCGCAAGAAGTACCTGCGCGCGGCGTCCCGCGTCGTGGCGCTCACCCGCGCCTGAACGTCGCTCCCTGCCCGGACCGATCTGTCCACGGCGGTCTCCTGCCCCTCGCGCAGGGGACATCGGGCCGCTGGAAACACGACGTTTACAAACGGCGCGGTCGCGTTACATCCGCGAAACAGTTCGTGCTCCCTCGTGAAACCTCGCCTCGCCAGACTCGGTGACACCCGAGGCGGTCCAAGAGCCGCTCGTGCAATCGAGAGGTGAACAGATGCTTGATCAGGGCCAGACAGGCTTCATCATGATCATGGCTGCGCTGGTGTTGTTCATGACACCCGGCCTGGCCTTCTTCTACGGCGGTTTGGTGAAGGCGAAGTCCGTCATCTCCATGATGATGATGTCCTTCGGTGCGATCGCGCTCGTCGGCGTCCTCTGGGTGCTGTACGGCTACGCGATCGCCTTCGCCAACACGGGGCCGCACACAGCCGTCAGCGGCGTCGTCGGGTTCTTCAGCATCGACTGGAACCAGATCGGCCTCGGCCAGGCGTTCGAACAGTCCCAGGCCACCACGCTCGCCGCCACCTACCCCGACCTCGCCTTCGTCGGCTTCCAGGCCACCTTCGCGATCATCACCGTCGCGCTCATCTCCGGCGCCATCGCCGACCGCGCCAAGTTCGGCGCGTGGATGGTCTTCGCCGGCATCTGGGTCACGGTCGTCTACTTCCCGGTCGCCTCGTGGGTCTTCAACCTGACCTCCGGTTGGGCCGCCACGTGGGGCGTCATCGACTTCGCCGGTGGCACCGCGGTGCACATCAACGCCGGTGCGGCGGGTCTCGCCCTGGCGATCGTCCTCGGCAAGCGCGTCGGCTTCGCCAAGGGCGCGCACAAGCCGCACAACCCGCCCTTCGTCCTGCTCGGTGCCGCCATCCTGTGGTTCGGCTGGTTCGGCTTCAACGCCGGCTCCGCCGGTGCCGCGAACGGCGTCGCGTCGCTCGCCTGGATCAACACGCTCGCCGCTCCCGCAGCCGCGGTCCTCGGCTGGTTGCTCGTCGAGAAGCTCAAGGACGGCAAGGCCACCTCTGTCGGTGCCGCCTCGGGTGCCGTCACCGGCCTGGTCGCGATCACCCCGGCCTGTGCCAACCTGACCCCGGGCTGGGGCATCCTGCTCGGCTTCCTCGCCGGCATCGTCTGCTGCTTCGCCATCGACTGGAAGTACCGCCTGGGCTTCGACGACTCGCTCGACGTGGTCGGCGTGCACCTGGTCGGCGGCATCTTCGGCACCCTGTTCCTCGGGTTCTTCGCCAACGACACCGGCCTGATCTACTCCGGCTCGTTCGAGCAGCTCGGCAAGCAGGCGGCCGCAGCCGGTGCCGTCGGCGCCTACTCGTTCGTCCTGGCCTTCCTCATCGGCTGGATCATCGAGAAGACCATGGGCTTCCGCGTCAAGACCGAGGACGAGGTCGCGGGCATCGACACCGCCGTCCACGGCGAGGAGGGCTACGTCCTGTACGAGCAGACCGACGACAGCCCGGTCAGCGTCCGCTAGTCACCAGGCACCACCCGTACGACGACGGGCCCCGCGCACACAGCAGCGCGGGGCCCGTCGTCGTGTCGCTGGGTCGCGTGTTCGACGTGACCACGGACGGGAGGCTCTCCACCGGTCACGGTCGGTCCGCCGCTGGCGCGTCGGCACGGAAGCGGCTTCGGAGGCGCGGTGCGGGTCGGACCCGCACCGCGCCT
>Ga0308170_10003106_pt1 | contig 13795 bp, 20 predicted proteins | sample PhyBR2_2_FD_202136 | JGI IMG/M metagenome (GOLD analysis project Ga0308170, IMG submission 202136) | Phyllosphere microbial communities from UC Gill Tract Community Farm, Albany, California, United States - DLSLSB.R2 | ecosystem: Host-associated > Plants > Phyllosphere > Unclassified | place... | reverse complement strand
GCGGAAGAAGATGCGGAGTCCCGCTCATCACCGTGTCAGCACCAACAGCTTCAACATCCTGCTGAGCCTCAGCCTGCTTCTGCTCCATGTAGCGGTTCAACAGCTCACGGAACTTACTGTCATCAACGCCAGGGATAGGTCCCTCCATCAGGAAATACTGAGCCTCCCGCTTGCTGAAAAGCCAGGCGTTCAGTACGCGACGGAACGCTGCACCTGACTCCTCCATGCCCTGGAAAGGAAGCACAAGAGGGGTCTTATAACGAAGCTTGTAATCAGTCATGCCTTCATCCTACCACAGCGTAAACCAAAACGGAAGAGAGAATCAACGAAGGATGCAACCCTTATGAGGCATTGTGTGAAGATCATGTTCATCACAGCAAAAACTCTCATGGTCATGAATACCAGTTTCAACAAAGAACTCATTGAACTCAGTGTGAGGGATGGATTTTGCTCCGCTATCATACTGGATGACAGTCTGAGACACTTTGAGACCCAGAAGTACAGCGTTCTCACCTGTGCGAGTATCGCGGTACGTTGCTCCGTAGATGATGTTCATATAGTTGCCTATCGGGTTATGTCGTATAATGGTCTACGCATAAGTAGTGGATAGATATACTTTTCATCATGTTGATAATCCGCCGCATGAAGATAAAACGAGTAGCCAGCCCAACCCGCATAGTGTCGAAAGGTCTCTTTGGTCATATTTGACAGCAAGGGATATGACTTTGCTCTGCTGTAAATTTCATCGCCCTCAATCAAATCTTCTATTTCAGATTGGTTTTGAAATTTGAGTTCATTCTCAGCTGCTAAAATTTTTACTTTTTGGGCCACTGTATCACTAATCACTAGGGATAACAAATGCAATTGGTTCCAGGCAAGACGCTTATCAGCTGGAAGTAAAAAAGAGAATCGTGGCATCATAGATAAGCATTTAGCTGCCAGCGCTTCTTGTATCAACGCACTATTTTTAGTAACCAAATCAGGTTTTTCATTATTGAAAGTTTTAAACAAATCAATATTTTTTTGGAAAATTGTATTGCGATTCTTCAAACTAAAAGATTTACTAATATTCTTTTTACCATCATTGGGGGTGAAGGTGAAACCAAATCGATAAGCTCCAAGGAATCTTTCTGAAATTTTTAGAAGTATGTTTTTAATACCGGTCTCATTCCTCTCGTAAATAACTGATTCTTTATTTTCTCGTAAAGCATCGAAAGAATAGTAGAAAGTTGCATACTGACCTGGCTTGAGTACGAAAGTACTTGTATCAGGATTATCAAAGCTTGTACCATCTTTGAGGATAATACAAGGAAGAACTCCAAAATTCTTTGTTCTCGTGCGAAAAAAAGCTTTCCAGTAGAAAGATTTAGGGATATCAAATCTTAAATCAGAACGCCCTATGTTTCTTATCGTAAGTCCTAATACTTCTATTCTTGTGTAAGCCCGACTTTTTAAATATGCCTCTGTAAAAATCACAGTGGAACAACTTTCCAATGTCGGCTTTTTTCCAGCTTTTACTACTGTATCGCAAACTGCATTTTCTTCGATATACCCTGCGCGGAGAGAAGAAGAAGCTTTCCAATTATTATGTTTGAAAACTTGGTACGCAATAGTTGCTCCTGTTAGAGTTCCGACAAGAGTCAAAGATGATCCTAATAATGTGGAAAAAAGAGGTAACGTCCCATCTTTAACCAGTTTGTCTATTATTTCTGTTTTATAGAAGCTATCCCACCAAAGTGAGTTGAAATAAATATAAACACTCACCACAAAAACCAAAGTAACAGAAACAGCTCGAATGATTATCTTCATTTACTCGAAGTTTCCATTATAATTAAATTCCGAATATACTCACTCGCAGAAAGATGACCAGCATCTTCAATCATTTGGTCATAAGTAGATTGGGGCATGGATATAGTTAAACGAACGATCTTGTCACCCTCTGCATACTTGCGTCTACGGTCTTTTTTTTCTGGCATATTTTACCCTCCTACAATATTCTCGGCACAGTTTCTCGGATTTGTCTGACTTGAGCAGAGAATATAGGTATGAAAGGTATGAACTAATGTCCGAAACTACTTTGCTTATGTACACCCATCCCAATATTGCAGCCGAATGGCACCCTAGCAATACTTTACCCCTTGAAGAAGCAACATACGGGTCTGATTACAAAGCACTTTGGCTTTGCTCAAAATGCGAACAAACATGGAGAGGTACTGTCTGGAATCGTTCAAACTGTTCAATTAGATGTCCTTATTGCTCTGGGAGGAAAGCTATACCCGGAATTTCTGACCTCTACACTTTGTGGCCAGATCTAGCAAAGGAACTGCATACTACTCGTAACGATACGCAACTACTAAAGGAGTTAGTAGCAAACTCATCTAAAAAAGTCTGGTGGATTTGTCCGATTGGTCATGAATGGGATTGTTCAGTAGTTAATAGAACTAAAAAAGGGCAAGACTGTGCTTATTGCTCAGGTAAACGAATTTTGGCTGGGTATAATGATTTAGAGACTTTAGCGCCTATTGTAGCTGCTGAATGGCACCCAACGAAAAACGACTCGTTGTTAGCAAGCGAGGTGGGAGCTAAGACAAGCCGGAGAGCTTGGTGGTTAGGTAAATGCGGTCATTCATGGGAAACTAGTATTGCAAGTCGTGTCAATACAGGTGTAGGATGTCCTTATTGTGCCAGAAAGAAAATATTGGTAGGATTCAATGATTTACTCACTACTCATCCTGAAGAAGCTCTCTACTGGCACCCGACCAAAAATATTTTGGCTCCCACAGACGTAACCTCAGGAACTCCTATAAAAGTCTGGTGGTTAGGTAAATGTGGTCATTCGTGGGAAATGCTTATACCCAACCGTATACGAAATAAACAAGGATGTCCCGTCTGAGCAGGGCAAAAAGTACTTGCAGGATTCAACGATGTTGCTACTACTCATCCTTGGATTCTCGTGGAATGGCACCCAACTAAAAATTGCATTCTTCCAACCGAGATTGGCTTTGGAAGTGAGCGAAAAATCTGGTGGCAGTGTCAGAAAAAGAAAACTCATGTGTGGCAAGCGAATTTGAGAAACCGCATTGTATTAAAACGTGGTTGTCCAGTCTGCGCTAATAGAGTAATCGCTATTGGAGATAATGATCTTCCAACCGTCAATCCAGCTCTTGCTTCCCAATGGCATCCAACCAAAAATAGCAAGCCAGCTACATTTTACGGTGCGGGTAGCGCAGTAAAAGCTTGGTGGCTATGCGATAAAGGTCATGTATGGGAAGCAAAAATAGTTAATAGACATTTGCTTGGAAGGGATTGTCCTGACTGCTGCAAGCAAGGTACATCTAAGTCTGAAAAAGCTTTTCGTGATTATTTTACTTTACAACTGCAAAATGTAAATCAAAGTCACAGTTTTAGAACCATGGTACAAGGTAAAAAATATCAAATAGACGTAACTGGTACTTATCAAGGAAGTTTAGTGGCAATTGAGTATGACGGTTCCTATTACCACAGTGAATCTAAGCGAGTCAAATTTGACCTTCAGAAGACTCAAGCATTACTAGATGCAGGATATTTAGTAGTGCGTATACGCGAAAATAAATTACCCCACCTGAATTTGGTGTCAGAAAACCTATTTCAGTTGTCTCATGATTTTTCCTATGAGAGTAAAGATATACAGGCTACTGGTAAACAAATCCTAACTTGGCTGGAGGGACTTGCCAAATTCTAAACCATCTGCTACTATTTGTGTTGAGCCTTGAACAAAGAGTAGAAAGAAGGTGAGCTCAAATGAATGAAGTACAGAGTAAGCTGTATGGTTATCCTCGTACGCCGCACTTGAGCAACAGCCCTGGTGCTACCTCAGACGACAAGCATGCAAGCAAGGAAACGCTTGACTACCTTGCTTCTGGCATTGAAATTGTGACAACCACCAAAATGGACGGTGGAAATGTGAGTCTGTATCCTGACTATTTTCACGCACGCTCTCTGGATTCAGGAACGCATGCTTGGGATACGTTTGCTAAGGCCATTTGGAGCCGTATTCGGTTTGACATTCCTGAGGGTTGGCGCATCAGTGGTGAGAGTCTTTATGCTCGTCGTAGTATCGCTTACGAAAACTTGGAAGCACCCCTCTACATCATAGGTATTTGGGATGACCAGAACCGTTTGATTCCCTGGGATGATACTGAGGAGTTTGCAGAACTTTTTGCTCTCCCCACCGTACCTTTGCTGTACAAGGGAACTGATTTTAAGGAAGCTACCACTATTTGGGCCAAGACCCACGATACGGCAACTTCTGAAGGATTTGTTGTCCGCGATGCAAACTACATTCCTTATGACGAATTCGGTACTCGCATTGCTAAGTGGGTAAGAAGCGGACATATCACAACGAACGCCGATTGGCGACACCGTGATGATTTTGCCGTAAACACGTTTAAGTAAAAAGGAAGACACAGCTTGTTGTATGCTGTGTCTTCCTTTTTACTTAAACGTATCAGTAGATTTTAGGATTCGGTCCCAAAACCATACAAAATTAGTACTATCATGTATAGAGAAACTAAGTATTCTCTTTTTCCAAAAGGAGTTCTTTGAAAGCCGTGGGACAATTCGTTTCGTAGATTGAACTGTTGTCCTCCTTCTGTCAGGACTCTTTTCAAATAAGCCATAACTAATGGACGATTATCATTTTCTGTTACTTTTATAGAAAACAGCTGTTCTATCAAATCCTTCAAAGCAAAATATTCTCTTTGGTATGGATAGTTAGTAGGGGCTTGAGTAAGCGCCAGTGTATGTCCAACAAGGTTGACCGACAATTCTCGGACAATTCTTTCAATTTGAGGAATAATGATAAAACAAGCTGCTCTATATTTTCCTTGCTTATATAGAAGTATGGATTCTAAAATCATTTCTATCTCATCAGATTCCAAAAATAGATATTCATGAAACGTTTTTTGAATCTCATAATCGGAGTATGATCTAAGGACATTTCTCATTACGATTTCAACGTTATCAAGATACCCCTCAGTATAGTTCCGTGCCCATAAATTCATCCCTTGTTCTATTTGTTCTTCAATAGAAAAAGCCGCTCTTACAATAATATTTCTTCTGTCAGAAATATACGTTACTATATTAATATATCCAAAAGCGTTCAGTTCTTCAATAGTTGATACAATAAGTTTCTTCTGCCAATAAGGTATTTTTTCTTTCTGTACTACTAAAGGTACCTTTTTGGGGAGCATTTTAAAGATTTCCTTCAAAGATGCTTCTTTTCTTTTGATGGCATCGTGAATACTGATGTCATATGTTATTGCATTTTTCTTCAGTTCAAAATATTGCTTTATGTTCTCTATTAAGTCTATAAAATGAAAACCAAAATATTCTATGCGATCAGGGTCAGCATCGTTAATAAACAACGATTGGCAGCATTCGCTAAATTTTTTTTGACTACACAAACAAGGGCATATATCTTCTTCTTTGTATTTGATGATTTTTACTAATGACCTTTTAGAATTTTTTTGTTCGACTATACGCGAATTTGCAGGTTGTTTTTCTGGTTCATAAAAACGAGGAAATACTACTAATCTTCCTAAGCTAGGAATATAGTTATTTCGTTGTCTATCACTCTTACCCTGGGTATCCAGGCTGATAGTGAAGACCCAACTTTTTATATGCAACTCGTACTCATTAGAAGAAATTAGTATCAATCTTTGTGAAAAGTTATTTTCTCGATGCTCCAAATTTGTAACATTATGGTTAGCTTGAGAACTATAAAATAAATACTTTCTTTCAGCTTTTGTTATCAAGAACTTTGATTGATTATTATAAGCATAATAAAAAGGTACGAAGCTGTCAATTTGAATTAGTTCAAAAGCTCTTTTTTGTACTATATAATTTTCCATTGAAGACTTAGACGTGTAAATTAATTTTAACAAGTCTTTCAAAAAAAATAGACAAACGTTTTTCAAATCAACAACGCCAGCTCTAATAGGTAGATTGAAATATTCTGAGTTACTTTCCTGTAAAGGAATGAAAGCACTCGCCAGCTTTTCTACGACATTTACCATATATAAACTATCTGCTCAAACTGTATTTTTATATAAGCATTAGCTTCTACTACTCAAAAGTAATTGGTAATGTTGTACAAGGCTCCCCACCACATTGAACATTTGCCCAATCAAACATGTGCGGGTACATGATGAAAGCAATTCCCATTGCGAATGCAAGGATAAACAGGAATAGCGATATTGAGTTCAACTGTATCCAAGCTAAGATAGCTCGCACAGATGCTTTGATTTTCATAACCATAGTGTCTTCCATCATGGCCATATTGGGCCTGTACCCATTGAGCCAAGCTCAATCATTGTATGCCAGAAGTTATCAGGTGCTATCACTACCCATAACACAGGGATGCCAACAAACACAGTAATGATTAATATTTGAGTATAGCCGAAGCCTCTAATTGCTTCTTCTACCGCTGTTGCGGAACGTTTTAATGCTTTCATAATCCCATTGCTATCATTTCTTGGTCAAAGAGCTTGAATTAATGAGAAAAACCGCTCTAAATCAATAGAACGGCTATCTCTCAGCTCGGCAAAAAGCCGATAGCTCTTGTAATGTCTGCAGAGTTCTCTAGGCCGCGCAGTCATTACTTTTCAAACTGGAAGACTAATGTCTTCCCCTATTAACTAAGGAGTTTTCTATGGAGAAAACTGATAGTCATAAGCGTTTTCTTACCCTTACTAGCATTGGTGCTGGTGTCACTATTGTGCATCATACGGTTGCTATCATGTTACTCTCACCCCAGGTCTGGCATGATTTTATCATTCCTATTGTGGAGCATGTTACCAGGTAAGTAAGTCTCTTTTGAATTATGAGTGGCAGTTGAGGTTATCCTTGACTGCCACTTTTATGTTGCAATCGGGTACTCATCAGGGGACATTAGTTATCCCCATGCAATCGGGTACTCAAAAGCTTGTCCCCTCTAATATCGGAGTAGTTTCGCTATTTCTGCCAGAAATAGCGAAAAAGTCTTCCCTCAACTACTCCCTGGCAAAGGAAGAGTCATATTAGAACAGAGGCTCTTCTTTTCGTTCTCCGAAGAGGCGGAAGTGTTCGCTCTGTAAAGCATGGATGTTACTTTCAAAATCAAGCAAGTCCAGCTCGAACAGCTGCTGACGGGTCTGGCTGATGAGGAAGTCTGCGTCCTCGTCTGGTGATCCAGCAATTTCGTAGAGTGTGTCTTCCAAATGTGTGAGCATGCGATGGATACCTGTGCTGTTCACAGCTAAACGTGGGTCGCTGCTGGTAAGCAGGAAATGCACACGGAGAAGATTGGTGAGGACTTCAAGAGCCTGGCGGCTATTGTAGGCTGGGTTGAGCTTGTACATGTCAAACCCTGGAATGGCGTTGGTTTTCTCTGAGAAAAACATTGAGTCAGGGTTGAGGTTGTAAGGGGAGAAGAAGGTGCGAAGCTTATGCAGTACTTTGTAAGCACTGGTAATAATGTCTTCCTTGTTGAGGATGCTAACAAGACGTGCACGGTACTCTTCTGGAGTTTCACCTGGCTGGATCGTGAGAATGTCGTTCATGGAAATATTGTACCACATTTTGAGTTGCACGATCAACCTTGTCTATGATAGGATGAGTTATATTTATCTTGGAGAGATGGTAAACGTAATGGGAACCATGGAAGCGCTTGAAGCGTTGCAGCTTGGTCAGTCCATGCTGGATAAGGCTGGTTTGTCCGCGGATGGTTGGACAGTGCAGTTTGACCACCCGAAATTCCGTTACTCCCGTCATGCGTCTTGCAATTATGATAAGCGTGAGATTCATGTGAGCGCTTTTGACATTTATGGCGCGGATGACCAGTTCTTCCATAACGCTATGTGTCATGAGATGGCGCACGCTGTTCTTTCTTCCCGCCACGGCCACAATGACGAGTGGCTTCAGCAGGCTCTTGATTTTGGTATGACTCGCAACTGGCAGAGTAAGATTGCTTCCGCATATTCAAAGCCGCTTCATGTGGCACGGATTCCTCGTTGGTATGCGAACACTGAGATGGTGAAGTTGTCTTCACGGAAGTTCGCAGCTCCGAATTTCAACAAGCTTCGCCCTCATGAGGTTCTTCTTCCGAACCGTAAGATTGCAGTGTTCCGTGGAGTGAGTTCCTATGCAGAGGATGAGTTCAAGGAGCCTTTGGGGTATTTTGAAGCTGAGGATAAGACCATGTACCGCACGGACTTCACAAGCTTCTTCGCGTTGAACGTTGACTGGAAGGTTCAGACCCGCATTCCTGGTTTCCCCGAGTTTGTTGGGAAGAAAACCACGGAGTCTTCTTACGGTTGAACTGTGGTAGCTGTTCGCCAGTGACGTTTGTCTGCTGGAATTTTGTCAGCATCAGCTCTACATTCAATCCATTTGAGAAGCAGCTGCATAGCAACTAAGTATTCAGTAGAGGCTGTTTCATTATCTTCTGTAATGATGGCTGCGGCTTCCATAGCATCTACTGCATCAGCAAGCGCATGATATTCTGTGGAGAGTAGTAAACCGTACAGGTAGGAGCCTTGTCGTTCTGGCGTTTCACGACTCAGGAGAGTTGGAACAACAGTTTCAGTCAGCATTTCACGGTCAAACATAGGGTAGATGTGCCTTTCAATTGGAGTATTCATCTACTCTATGCGCGGAGGCTTTATAAATCGTATGCGACAAGGTTTCCGTTGCGGTCATATCCGACTTGACCTGAATCTACTGAACCTACCCATTCTGGAACATCATTGTATGACTTGAAACGATGCTCACGGACTTTCTCCATGACTAACACATCAACCCCATCTATCTGGTCAAAGTGGTTAGCAGCTACTGGAATGTATGGGTCCTGCTGTTTGCCTGCTTTGTGTTCATAACCATTCGCCATCTCTCCTTCATCGTTGAAGGGGACTTTGATGACGTTACCGTCTTGACTGTCAAATACAGCACGAGTTCTTCCAATTTTTGGGGTGCCGTATTTATTTGTCAGGCTGTGGATGAGACTGCGGACTTTTACTTCGTAACCATCCCATTCAACTTTTTTCAGGTCTGATTCAATAAGGGAGAAGATGAATTCGCGCTGACGTTCTTTCTCCTCAGCATCTGCTTCACGCGCTGCAAAGTAGTCGTTGATATCTCGGACTTGAACTGCTTGTTCAATGACAGCTTGGGTACCATGATGTCTACATGTTGTTGGGTCTTTTGCTTCGCATACACCAGGTTTACTCATGTAAGTATTTCTAACAAGACCTGAGGTGCACATCGAACTACCGCATCTTATCGCCTAGAGTTGACAGAGCAAGGTAGAACGTGTATGGTTATGGCTATGTCTACTGAGCTTCGTACCCTGCTTCTGTCGGAGGACCCGGCAGCGCAGCTTCGTACCCTTTTTGACCAGGGCCTGCTTGCTGAGTTGGAGCCGACTCTGGCTGAGCTTCGCATGGAGATTCCTGCTGGGTACCACCACAAGGACAACTTGGAGCACTCTTTCAAGGTGTTGGAGAACGCTATCGCTCGTGAGACTGAGGGCGTTGATTTGATTCTTCGCACTGCTGCGCTGTTCCATGACATCGGCAAGCCTGCTACTCGTGAGTTCGGCAAAAAGGGTGTCGTGTCCTTCACGAACCACGATGTTGTGGGTTCTAAGATGGTTCGGAAGATTCTTCCGCGCCACGGTTACTCCAAGGATGAGACTGACGCTGTTGCTCGTCTTGTGTTCATGCACATGCGTTCGCACACGTTCAAGTCTGGTTGGAGTGAGTCTGCGGTCCGTCGTCTGAGTGTTGACGCTGGTAACATGAAGCAGTTGGAGCGTTTGATTGTCATTTTCTACTCTGACGCTACGACAGGTATTGACAAGAAGCGTGCAGCACTTCACCGTACTGTGGGGGAGTTGCAGGAGGAGATTGCTCGTGTGAAGGCGAAGGATGCTCGCGCTGCGCTGCGTCCTGCGTTGAACGGTAATGACATTGCAAAGTTGCTTGGTCTTACTCCTGGCCCTGAGCTGGGTAAGGTGATGAAGTTCTTGAACACTGACGAGATGGTTGGCCTTGACCGTGAGGCGACTGTTCAGGCGGTGTTGGAGAAGTTCGGGCAGTAATGGAATTGCCGAAAAAGCCGTAGAAGGTTCGCATCTTCTACGGCTTTTTCGGTATAGTCATGGCGCATGTCACTGTGGGTGTTTTGCCTTTGGCTGTGTTATGCACAATGTATTTTCCTGATGAGATTTGGCATTCAACAGTGCCGTTCTCTGTGTACGATTGAACGGTCATTTTGACTTTATCTCCCAAAGCAGCGGGGCGAGTCTGCTTCCAAGGGACAATGCTAGTGGTTTCTACACCTTCATCATTTTTCGCTATTGGTTTGATGCTAATTTTCACATCATCCGCCGCGTTCGCATGATCCCCGTTGACATAGTATTCAGTGCCAGCCACATACTCGCTATTCTCATACATGTCTCCAACTGTTCCAGGAGCTTGAATATGCTGCGGCGCAGAGCAGGATGTAAGCATGACGGTAAGACATGCGACAGAGCTAAAAGTCAACCAGATACTGTTCTTCATAGTATCCAGTGTATCGGTTATTCGTTCAGAAGCTCTGGTTTACAGGTTTTCCTGGTCAGCATACGTAGTTACGTCTTCATGGAAGAGCACTACACGGTCACGGCTGATGAAGATAGTGTCACCGACTTCATAGGTGAGAAGAATGGTTCGGAGCAGATAGTTGAGCATGATGACGATACCGCTGTCGTCAAAATTTAAGTCGTGGTTTGCTTTGACAAGTTTGTAGGTATCACGAATCTCTTCAATGAACTCTAATGCGCCTTTACCATCATATGTGAGTTCATATTCATCGTCTGCAAGGCGAGGGTCACCCATCTCATGGTGAAGAATACCTTTTGAAGGAGTTTCATCTCCGGCTTCTACAACGATGATGTTGCGAAGGAGTTTGACACTGTTACGGAGGTCTTTATAGACGCGAGCTTTGCGCTCTTCTTCCCGCTCAGGATATTCTTCAGCTTCTACCCTACGTAGGTATTCTGCACGTTCTTCGGCGGTAAGTGTCATGACGGTTCTTCCTGATTGAGGTTCTTTTGTATACATCGGAAGGAGCTATTGATTTAGTTAGACAAGTTATACTATTTTCAGTTGATTAGAAGGATAGAATACTGGTAGCGGACAACTTTGTTTATCAAAATCATTGACCTGCTCTAAAAATGACGATATACTAAGGCATTCAGTTCATATGTTTGAGAGTAGAAGATGACTGCCACGAAGAGTACGGTCCAACTGTATACGAAGGAATCAGGATGGGTTCCTTTGGATGATCCGTCTGTCACAAATGAGTTCAAACAAGAAGCTCACGACTCTATTACAAAGAGTTATACGAAGCTTTTGGAGCATTTGAAAGTTCTACCGACCCCTAAGACGGCGCTGCAGAGAGCCCGAGAAATTGCACATGCCGCTAATGATCGTGAAGAACGTCGAAGTTCTGAATCTTCTGCGAACGCATATAAAACTTGGGTTGCTAACGGTCGCCCGAAAACATATAAGGGTTAGCAGATGACACATGAACATGAAGAAGAGCTTACTCAGCAGAGAAACAAAGTTCTTCGCAGGGTTGCCGAAGCATTTGCTGTCGGTATTATTGTTGTCATAGCTGGTTGGTTGGTTCAGGACCAGAAGACTGTTTTCGTTGCAGCATATTCAGGCATTGCATTCATCCTACTATTGGTAACACTGGTTAGAGGTCTTAGTGCAACTGTCTACTGGAACCGTATGGAAAAGTTAGTTTGGGAGGAATCACAGAATGAGTGAAACAAAATGGGAGCGCCGCTTAGCGACGTTGAAAGAAAAAGGTTACGCTGACACATTAAATGAACATGAGCTGACAGAGTTTGAAATTGTGTGCTCATATTTTGAAGATCATTATCCTGGTCAATTCGGCTTGTTTCCTGCTTCCGAAGAACCTGGCTTGCGTCTTGAACAAAGAGCGGACCGGAAGCACATTATTGTGGAGCTGATCCACTCGGAGGAAACAAAACTCCCAGTGTTTGACATTGCTTTCTTTGATTTCAATAATGAGGTTCAAAAACATACTGAATGTGAAAGCATATTTGATGCTATTGCGTTCTTACATCAGCTTTGAATTAAAAGGGTGAAAGCAGCTATCAGTTTATAACAGCTGCCTTCACCCTTTAACTGCACTCTTTATTATTTGAGTGTGAACTTCATTGTTTTTGTTGTTGAGACTGTAGTGTAATCATCCGTAGGTGCCGTAGCGTATGGATAAAATTCCACTGTGCTTCCTGATAGTTTCGCTTTCGCTTCTGTAAGAGTTGACGAAACTGGAAGACGAACGGCAAGATAATCAAGCTTCAAAGAAGTCACTTTCTTACTTGCATCCAGAGTGATTATCAATTTTCCCTGATAATCATCAAAATCGGCGTTAACAGAAGCCATACTTGCATTACCTCCAAGATTCCCTACAGTACCATCAGAGAATTTGAAAACTGCTTCTTTCTGCCACTGACCGTTTTTCATAACCCCTTTATATGTCCCATCAGAGTTTTGAATAAAAGGAACATCAGATAAGTCAGGCAGGCTGTTAGCATCTGGATTATTCACTGTAATTTGGAAAGCCCAAAAACGTGTATCACGGTTTACTAATGCATGGTCATAGGCTTCTTGTGTTTGGTAACCTTCACCATTGCTATCCTGTACAGGTGCATAATTTATGCTGGAAGCAACAGCTGGGCTGGATGCGACATCAGAGCCACTTCCAACAGGACCAGTTTCAAAGTAGTTAGCATTATTTCCTTGAACTGAAACAGTAAAACCGTCGTATCCTAAGACAACGTTATATCCCTTAGAGGAGCCAAGCTGCGTTTTCATTGCATCGGGTACAGCTGTTTGCAATCCCCAAGCGTAAGTTCCACCAGCGTTATAGTAGAAGAACAAACTGCCTTCATTACCAGAATAAGACCCTAATGTTTTGTTATCCAAGTCTTTGATGGTTACTGTATTAGGACGGGTAAGATAAATATCCGCTTGACCGCCCAAAGTAGTGTATCCATTTTTAACACCATCAGGAATAGCAAAATCATCTACTGGGGTAAAAGAAGTTCCCTTGAAAAAGTTTCCTAATTTACCAAAATCATCCGCAGAGATAGGGACAACTGCTTGGCCTATTAATGCGGATGACCTATCTGCTGGCATTGATACCATATAAGTAGCATCTGCTACACTCATACGACCACCAGTAATGGCAACGGTGTTTCCTGATACAGGAGGAGAGGTGTCTCCTCCTCCTGGAGTTTCAACTTCTTTGACTTTTCCACCATTAGTTATAGCAAAAGTTTTGCCAGAAGCTGACTTGATTGTAGCAGTATAGGTAGGGTTTGGACCTGGTGTAGTGGTGATAAGAGCTTTGCTTGCATCTAAGTCAAGCAAAGATGGATGCTCTTTATCTTTGAACTTTGGCTTAGCCAACTCTACATTGTTTCCGTATTGAGAGAGTCCACTGTCTTCTGCGAGACCACGGTATGCGTCTTCTGCTGATTTCACGGAGTCAAGCTGCTGTTTCGCGGCATTGTCTTGCGCCCATGGGATGACAGCGAAGATCGTCGCTGCGATGACACCACCGATTAAACCGATGACAATGATACCGACCATAATACTGGCTAAGTCGATAGCGCCTTCTTCATTGATAAACACTTCACGACTTATTCGGCGTGAGCGCACTTTTTCTGAGATTGAGGGGTGTAGCATTGGGTATA
>Ga0308170_10003105_pt1 | contig 13799 bp, 6 predicted proteins | sample PhyBR2_2_FD_202136 | JGI IMG/M metagenome (GOLD analysis project Ga0308170, IMG submission 202136) | Phyllosphere microbial communities from UC Gill Tract Community Farm, Albany, California, United States - DLSLSB.R2 | ecosystem: Host-associated > Plants > Phyllosphere > Unclassified | place... | reverse complement strand
TTCTGGTCTGCTTTGAAAAGCGCTGGAACTGCGGATGATTGCCCGTCAGCGCTGGCCATGGAGCTTCGCCGCGAACGAAACGAGCCCAGGCCGCTGTCATCCGACGTGAAATCCGCCGGTCGACCACAGTGTATGGTCTGTCCGAAGATCGGCTAAGAGTACCGAACACGTAGGGCAGCTCGGCGGAATGGAACGCACCCCAACGTTGCGCCTCCGGGCCAGGAGGTACGCGCGCAAAGAGGTAGGCGTAAGTCGGCGACAGGCGTTTCTTGGGACGACCGCACCACCAGTCGAGCACGGCCCTGACGCCGCACCAACGCGCCGATGCGCGCGAGTCTACACCTCGTGCCTGTAGCTCGGCACCGGCACCGCCGCAGTTCGCTGGTGGAGCACTCAGACGATCCACCGACGTGAACGCCGTAGCCTCGTCCGCATTCATCCCGACCAGCATCGGGACATCGATGGCCGAACCACTTTGCCAGGCTCGCTGTGGAGATACTGGTAGATCCGGCGACAGACTCAGCCGTGATCCTGTCCCCGTAATGCCTGCTTCCGGCGGTAGACCACTCTGCGCGATCGCTCTGGAAAACAGCCCTTTTGCTGACGGCATGGCGAGCATGGTGTGCACCAGCATCGCCCCCGCCGACTGCCCCGCGATCGTTATCCGCTCGGGGTCGCCACCGAATGCCGCGACATTCCGCCTCACCCACCGCAGCGCGACGACCACGTCATGCAACCCGACATTCGGCCGCGCACCCTTCCGCGTAGCGAAGCCGTCCTCACCCAAGCGGTAGTTGACCGTCACGACGATGACCCCGCGGCGGGCAAAGGCTGTTCCGTCGTAGACGGGTACCGACCCCGATCCCGCTACGAAGCCCCCGCCGTGTATCCAGAACAGGACCGGAGCCCGTCGTGGCTTCGGTGGTGTCCAGATGTTGAGGAACAGACAGTCCTGAGCCACGATGCCCGACGCGACGAACTCTGGAGTCCAGGGTCCAAAGCCGTGCGGATCGTTCTTTTGCGGACAGTTCGGCCCGAACGATCCCCCTTGTCGCGCCATCTCGGTCGCAATGAACGCGGGGACACCCGTCCGACTTCCACCATCAGCCGGCGTCGCGTAGCGAACGCCCAGGTAGCGCACGATCTTCCCGGCTCGCACGCCCGTTACCTTCGCGCCGTCAATTTCGACCGTCGGAGCGGCGGCGGAAAGCGCGGCAACGAGCGTCAGCAAGGCTCGTCACCTCGACGGGAGCATAGCTTACGGATGCAGGCGCCCCTCAGCCATTTGAAGATTGGCGCTGAGGGCCCGGTCACCGGCGAACCGCGCGATCGTGACGGGGTAACGTCCTGCCGCTACGTGCCAATCGTTCGCCTTGACGTCGAAATCGGCCAGCAGTCTCGGGTCGATGTCGATACTGACACGCTGGTTTTCGCCGGGCGCCAGCGTCACGCGCTTGAAACCTACGAGACGCGTGCTCCCCCCGTTCCGCTGCCCCGCCTGGACGTAGGCCTGCGGCGAGTCCGCGCCCGCGACCTTACCAATATTCGTCACGGTGAAACTGATGCGCGGCGTCGCTCCGGATTCGATGCGCAGATCGCCGTAGCTGAAGCGGGTGTAGGAGAGGCCGTAACCGAACGGGAAAAGCGGTCGGATGCCGTGCTTCAGATACGAGCGATAGCCGACATCCGCCCCCTCGGCATAATCCACATCCACCAGCAGCGATCGTTCGACCATGCCGTATGTGCTTCCCTTCCTCTGCGCTCGATCGGCCTCCTTCATGGCGGATAGCCCCGGAACGACGGGACGCGGTGCCTGCGCCTCGCTGGCGGGGAACGTCATCGGCAACCGGCCGGAGGGGTTGGTCGCGCCGAACAGAATGTTGGCGATCGCCTCGCCCCCGCGCTGCCCCGGATACCAGGCCTGAAGCACTGCAGGTATGCGCGAAAGCCAAGGCATCAGCACGGGCCCGCCTGTCTCCAGAACGACCACGGTGCGCCTGTTGGCGCCCGCTACCGCGTCGATCACTGCGTCCTGTCCGTCAGGTAGCGACATCGTTTCGACGTCCTGGGCTTCCGTGCGCCACTGCGAGGCGAATACGATCGCCAGATCCGCCTTTCGGGCGGCCACGGCAGCGGCGGCAGGGTCCGTGCCGTCTACGAAGCTGATGGCGGCGTTCGGCGCCATCCTGCGGATGGCCGCCAGCGGTGACGAAGCATGCCATGTCACGCGGGCGAAGGATGCGGCTGCGCCCTCCTTCAGCGGTATTTCGACGGGGGCACCTCCGACCGAGCGCACCTGACTCGATCCGCCGCCCGACAGGACGCCGACGTCCGCATGCGAGCCGATCACCACGATCGATTTGACGGTGCGGGCCAGCGGCAGCAGGTTTCCTTCGTTCTTCAGGAGGACGCTACCCTTCTCGGCGACCTCCTGCGCAACGCGGGCATGGGCATCATAGTCGATTGATTGAGGTGCCGTCGGGACCGGATCGTTGATCAGACCCGTGCTGACGACGCCCCACAGGATGCGCTGGGTCATATCGGTCAGCCGGTTCGAAGAGACCGTCCTGGCCGCAAGCGCGTCGGCAAGCGGCTTCCCGAAGAAGAGCCCCTTGTCCAATTCGCGACCGGACTGCTGATCCAGGCCGGCGTTGATCGCCTTGACGGTCGAATGAACGGCGCCCCAGTCGCTCATCACCCAGCCCTTGTAGCCCCAGTCCCGCTTCAGAACCTGGTTCAGCAGGAAGTCGTTCTCGCACGCCCAGTCGCCGTTGACCTTGTTGTAGGAGCACATGACGGAACCGGGGCGGCCCCGCTCGATCGCGATCTCGAAGGCGAGCAGATCGCTCTCCCGCAACGCAGCCTGGTCGATGCGAGCATTCACGGTCGTTCGCAGCGTCTCCTGGGGATTGAGAGCGAAATGCTTGACCGTGGACACGATGTGATTGGACTGGACGCCGCGTATGGACTCGCCGGCCATCACGCCGGAGAGCAGAGGGTCTTCACCGAAATATTCGAAAGTGCGCCCGCCCCATGGATCACGGGTCAGGTTCACGCCGCCCGCGAGCAGCACGTTGAACGTCTTGGCCCGTGCTTCGGCGCCGATCATCGCACCGCCCCGATAGGCAAGATCAGGGTCGAAGCTCGCGGCTATCGCCAAGCTTGCCGGCAGCGCGGTGGCGACATCGCCCTTGCGCTGTTCGATCTGATTGGCGACGCCAAGCGAAGCATCGCTTTCGCGTAGCGTCGGAACGCCAAGCCTGGGCACCCCCGGCACATAGCCAGCCGAGGGAATCATGTCCGCGGGACGGTCTTTGCTCATCGGCGGGAAATAGCCAAAGACATAGGCTTGCCTTTCGGCCGGCGTCATCCGGCTCGCTAGCGCGGCAGCCTGCCGTTCCGCGGAATCCTGCCGTTCGCGCCCAGGTGTCGCTACGCTCGCGTCGGACCGATCCTGCGCGGCTGCGCCTTCTGCCGTGGCGCCTGCCAGCGCTGTAATGAGAACTGCCATGACGGCGGACGGCGGACGCTTCATAGATGTTTTCCGATTTTCAGGTTCGCAGTTGGCAGCATGCCAGGAGGCAAGGTTCAGCCAAGATTGAGAATGAGCCCGGCGATCCGTCGGCTTCGCTGCCGTCCGGATCGCACGTCGCGAGGCTCATTCGGAACGAAGAACTCGCCGCATCACTCTGCCAGAGCGCGCAGCGTGGGATCGGCGACGGTCTTCATGACGTCGTAGCCCCGTTTGTTGGGGTGGACGCCGTCATCCGTCAGTTCCCGCTTCATGCCGCCCGTCGGTGTCGCCATCGCGGCATAGTAATCGATGAACGGGACACCTTGGCTCTTTGCATAGTCGCGAAGCCAGCCGTTCATCGCTGCTAGTTGCGTTGCCGGGCGCATCGATGGATTCCACCAGAACGCATCCGCCGGGAGCAGCGACCCGAGCACCACCTTGATCCGGCGCGCACGGGCCAGATCCACCATCGTCCGGATGTTGTTCTGCCAGGACTCCGGGGTGATCAGTCCGGTGTTTCCGGCGATGTCGTTCGCCCCCGTCAGAATGTGAACCGCGCCCGGCTTGAGCGCGACGACATCCTGATAGAAGCGTAGCAGGATCTGCTCGGAAGTCTGGCCGCTGATCCCGCGACCAAGGACCGAAGACGAGAAGAACGCAGGCTGATCGCGCTTCCAGAACTCCGTGATCGAGTCACCGATGAACACGATACGAGGGGAGGCGGCGACCTTCGTATTCTCGTCGGCGTAGCGACACAGATTGGGCCAGTCGAGCTGGCGTCGTGCGCCATCCTGCTCAGCCTTGGCCTTTTGACCTACCTGCGCATCGATGCGCGCGCATGCATCCTCCGTCATGGCGGTCTGCGGCTGCGCAGTCGCTGCGGCGAGGGCAATAAGTGTCGCTAACATGACGTTCCTTCGATTGAGGCCTTAGGCGTTTGCGAACGAACCGGCATACCGATCGCGCAAAGCGCTCTTCAGAATCTTGCCGGTTGCGGTGTGTGGGAGCTCTTCGACGAAGACGATCTCGTCAGGGAGCCACCATTTCGCGACATGGCTCTGCAGGTGGTCGCGAACTTCGGCTGCCGACACCGCGCTGGCTGGGCGCCTAACGACGAGCAGGATCGGCCGCTCTCCCCATCTGGGATGGATCGCGCCGATCGCCGCGGCTTCCGCGACGCCGGCACAGCCGACGGCGGCGTTTTCCAGATCGACCGAGCTGATCCATTCGCCACCCGACTTGATCATGTCCTTTGCGCGGTCGGTGATCTGCATCGTGCCGTCGAGATGCATGATCGCGACATCGCCGGTGTCGAACCATCCGTCGCTGTCCACCGCGTCGGATTCCGCCGCGAAATACCGACGGATCACCCAAGGACCCCGGACGCGTAATCGACCAGGTGTCACGCCATCATGGGGCAGAAGCGTGCCGGCATCGTCGACCAGGGCCAACTCGATGCCGAACGGCGGTTTGCCCTGGCGTGACGTGAGCGCAAGCCGCTCGTCCTCGTCCATCGTCGGCCAGGCCGCGGGCCGCTGCCCCATCGTGCCGAGGGGCGACGTTTCCGTCATGCCCCAGATGTGGGCAACGCGGACGCCCGCCGCCTCGAGCCGCGCGATCATCGACGAAGGCGCCGCGGACCCACCGATGCTGACGTGACGAAGCGCTTTAGGGAAGCTGTCAGTGGTATCCGCATAGGCCAGCAGGCTAAGCCACACCGTGGGCACCCCCGCCGAATGCGTCACGGCTTCGTCAGCCATGGCGCGCGCCAGCAGCGCCGGCTCGTTGGTGGGACACAGCACCAGCTTCGCGCCTGCGATGGCGGCCGCAAAGGGCAGCCCCCAGCCGGCCGCATGAAACATCGGCACGATCGGCAGTATCACGGCAGCAGCCGAGAGGTCGAACATGGAGGGGGCAACGGCAGCCATGGCATGGAGCACCGTCGACCGATGGGTATAGAGCACGCCTTTTGGAGCACCCGTCGTGCCGCTGGTGTAGCAGAGCATGCATGGCTCGCGCTCGTCACCCTCGGACCAGTCATACTGCCCGTCCTGCGCTGCGATCAGGTCGGCGAGGCTGCCGGATCCCGTGCCGTCGATGCGGATGAAGTGCTCGATCGTCGGCCAGCGGTCGCGTAGGCGATCGACAAGGCCTTCGAAGGCAACGTCATAGAAGAGCACACGGTCGGCCGCATGGTTGACGATGTAGATCAGCTGCTCGTCGAAGAGGCGGGGATTGAGCGTATGAACGATGGCGCCCATCCCGATCGCACCGAACCAAGCGGTGAGATGGGGCGCATGGTTCATCGCGAGGGTCGCGACGCGGTCACCGCGTCCGATGCCCATATGCTCCAATGCCTGTGCCAACCGCCGTGCATCTTCGGCGAACTCCGCCCAGGTGCGGCGCGTGACCGTCATATCCGGCCAGGCCGTCACGATCTCGGTGGTGCCGTGGTGACGCGCTGCGTGCTCGAGCAATTGCGGGACGCGCAGTTGGTGGTCCTGCATCGACGCGATCATCGCCGCGTCCTCATGACGGCGCGCGCCATTTGAACGTTACGGCAGATTGCCCCTTCAGGTGGAAGGTGAAGGCACCGTAGGGCGTCGAGATGATCGGATCATGGTCGGCGCCGTCGGCGTTGTAGGCGAGGAGGGCGACGGTCCCGTCAGGATTGGCGAACGCCACGGACAGGACGTTGTCGACGCGCTCGGTCGAGGCGATCCGCACGGCACCGCGCTGGACGAAGCGGCTGAGATGGCCAAGCGAGTAGTATTGGACGTTGCGGCTGTAGGTGCCGGTGATCGGCTCCACGGTCACGATGCCCGTGCAGGCAAGACAGCCGCCTTTGTGAGGGCCGAATGTCGTATCGAGCGCGACGTTGAAGAACGCCACGCCGCGAGCCCAGTTGCGGGTGGTGCCGATGATCAGGTTCTGCATGTCGTAACCGAGGTTCGACGCCCAGTTGATCGCGGTCGCCGATCCGACGCATTCGGTGAAGAACACGTCTTTCAGAGGATACTGATTGTGGACGATCGACTGCTGCGAGACGTCTCCGCCGTAGCAGTGGAATGCGCTGCCGCTGACATACTGCGCCGCGCGCGCGTTCGCGAGCACCTGCAACGCCTGCGCATTGAGGTCCCAATTGTGATCGAGTTCGAGAAGCTTCGTCTGCGGTGATGCCTCCGCAAGCTGCGGACCGACGTGATCGGCGAACAACGCGGCGCGCTGGTCCGGAGACAGCAGCATGCCGGGATAGTCCGTCGGTGCGAACGCCGGTTCGTTCTGGATGCTCATGTAGTCGAGCGGGACGCCGGCGGCGGCATAGGCCTGGGCCGTCTTGGCCAGATACGCGCCGAAGACGTGGAAGCTGTCATCGCGCAGCGTGCCACCGATCAGCGATCCGCTGGTCTTCATCCATCCCGGGGGACTCCACGGGGTGCCCATGACGACGAGGTCGGGATTGAGCGCCTTCGCGGTGCGGACCGTCGGCAGCACGTCGGTGGTGGCGGGCGCGATCGAGAACTGCGCCAGGGCCGGATCCGTCTGTCCGGCTGGGAGATCATCGTAGCTGTAATGCGTCCGGGAGAAGTCGGACGCACCAAGGGTCAGACGCGTCATTCCGAAATGGTTGCCGCCTGCGCCGAACAGATCATTCATCAGCGCCGCGCGCTGGGTGGGCCCGAGGGCATGCTGGATGAGGTAGGCGGATGCATCGGTGATGCTCGCGCCGAAGCCTTCGATCTTCTGATACCGGACGCTCGGATCGACCACGATCACGTTTCCGGCACCCGCCCCGTTGTAGAAGGGGATGGGCGCCTGGGGTGCGAGCAACGACTGCTGATCCCCCGTCGTCAGCCACGCCTGGGCGACGAGCCCTGTCTGAGAACCGGCCAATGCCGTTGGAGTAGGCGCCGGCGTCGGCAGTATGGCTGGTAGCGCACTGGAGACGGCCCCCTGCACGACGGTGACGAGACCTACGGCGGTCTCATCGTTCGATGCGCCATAGAGCAACGCGCTTGCGCTGGTTGCAAACAAGAGGCCCACTGAGGCCAAGCCCAAACGCTTAGACATTCTCATCCTAACCTCTCGATTGTTGATGCACTCGGATGGGGTGATGACGGCATCACGCCGTCATCACCAAGCATCGGACTAGAACTGCGCGGTTACGCCTGCAAAGAAACGACGACCGATGATGTCGCCGAATGAAGCGGCAGGGTATTCGTTCTTGCGATCGAAGAGGTCGTTGACGCCAAGGCGCAAGGCGTATCGATCGGCAATCGTGTATTCGAGCGACACGTCGTGCCGGTAATTGGCGCGAACCTTGTAGAAGCCGTCGGTGGAATTCTCGACGGTTGCACCCTGCCCGGTCAATGAAGGCGAGAGGTAGTTCAGCGCGTAGGTGATGAGCGCCGGACCGATCTTGTATCGCGACTCGAAGTGAACCGACCATTCCGGCAACGCCACCGTTCCGTCGAGCTTCTGCGTCACTCCAAGGTAGACGACCTCTTCCAGACGATTGTGCGTCGCAGACGCCGTCAGTGCGAGCTGGCCCGGCAAGGATGCGGAAATGCTGCTGAGGGAGAAGCGGTAGTCGATGTTGTAGAGGTCTGATTTCAGCCGTGCCGATCCGGCGTTCACGGTCGTGGCGACGCCGCGGTTGATGTCGCCGTTGCTGTCGTAACCAAGAGTTCCGCAATAGACGTCCGACTGCGGCTGCTGGTCAAAGCACGTCGACGCGAACTCGCTGACGCCGAACAGGGCCAGCGCATTGCCGATCTTCAGATCGAGACGATCTGCGGTGATTGTCAGCCCGCGAAGGAACGTCGGCTGGAACACGAACCCGAATGTCAAAGCGTTCGACACCTCGTTCTGCAGTTCCGGATTGCCCCTGGTCGTCAGCTGCACCTGTGAGGTGCCTGTCCCGACGAAGTTGGCGAGGCGGTTGTCGACGGTCGGCGCGACGCCGGCCGGCAAGCTGTTCAGTCCGTAGTTCGCGTTAGCCGTGAACAAGGCGACGCAGTTGGCCCGCCGCGCCGTCGGGTTGGGACCGCCATTGATCGCCGTGATCGAGCACGGGTTGCCTGCGCCGCTTATCGCCACCGAGCCGGGTGCGCTCACCTGATTGATGCTGGGCGCGCGGAAATTGCGGCTGCGGTTGATGCGCGCCGTAAGGCCCGCGCCAATCAGCCAGCGGCCGCCGACGCCCCAAACGGAGTTGTTTCCGGCCAGGGTGCTGTTGACCAGGCGATACGAGCCGTCGAAGTCGAGCGCCTGGACCAAGGGCAGACGAAAATCGCCGCCGACCAGGGGGACTGCGACTTCACCGGCGATCTCGTCGGTGTTGAAGCCCCCACGACCGCCCACGGCCTTGATGCCTGCAAGGTAGATGCCGTCTAGGTCACCCTGCAGAGGATTGAACGACGCGCGCTGATCGCGATGCTCGTAGGTTGCGCTGAACTTCGCCATGCCTCCGGGCAGACGCACCACGTCGCCGCTTATCGTGGCCAGCACGTCGTCCTGCAGGTTCTTCACCGGGCCGAGCGTGCCGGAATCGGTCACGCCGCTCTTGCCGACGGCATAGTTCAGGACGGCCTGACTTGGCCGCTCGGTGCCGAAGATGTTGAACGGGACGCAGGACGCGTCGACGACAGTCGTCTGGTTGATCGCGCAGACGATCTGGCCGGCCGAGTTGCGGACGGCATTCGCCGCATTGCGGAAATTGGGATAGATGGGCGCGTACGCATCGATATCGGTATTCACCTGACCGTGCGAGTAGGACACCTCGTAGTCGAAGCGCCGCTTCCCAAGGTTGAAGTTGCCGTTCAACGCAGCCAGCGCGCGATAGGTCGTGGTCGTGAAGAACTGGTCGCCGCCATTCGGATCGACGTCGAGGAAGTTTTTCGAGAGATAGAGCGGCTGGCCAGCGGCAAAGCCCGGATTGGCCGCTGAAAGCGCCTGGACCGTGCTCTGCGACAGATACGGATTGTTGCGGGTGAAGGGCAGGGGCTGCAGGTCGGAATACGCGAACGACAGCACGGGGATGTACTGCTGAAGCAGTGCGCCTCGCTTCACGAGACGCGACCGCGTCCGGGCAACCAGAAGTTCGGTCGAGAACGTCAGGTTGCTGGTCAGATCGTAATGACCGATGAGCGATCCGATGGCGCGCTCTACGCCAGGAACGAGCGTCCCGTAGTCCTTGAAGGGCCAACGCAGATCGCTTCCCGTCGCGGAGGTGGCAACTCCAGGAACCGGAGTGCCCAGCCCCTTCAAGGCAATGTTGCCGTCTCCGTCGATCGTGACGCCGCGGCCACCCTGCTTCACGACGCCGTTCACGTCGTAGTTGAACGGTCCGGTAACGACGAGGCCGTTTTGATCCACGTACTGCGTGGCGTCGTTGTATGCGGTGGTGAACGGAATGCCATTGGCGCCGGCACCGGGCGTGAGGTTTAGACCGGCTCCCGAAATGAAGCGGTCAGAACGCTGCTTGAACACGAGCGGGTCGGTCTTGGAGTAATCCGCTTCGATGGCGATGTTGCCTCGCCCGCCCGCGAAGTTCCGGCCCGCCGTAAGGCGCACGGTATGGAGCGAATAGTCGCCATCGCCAGTTACGGTATTCTGCGCTTCGAGGCGCACGCCCTGAGCGTTCTTCTTCAGAACGTAGTTCACGACGCCACCGATTGCGCCTGATCCGTAAACAGCGGCACCGCCGCCCTGGACCACTTCGATCCGGTCCAGCAGTCCGAGCGGGATGATGTTCGTATCGACCGCTTCGTCACCTAGACCAAGCGAAGTGGAAACTGTGCGGCGCCCATTGACGAGAGTCAGAGTTCGAGCGGGCCCGAGGTTGAACAGGTTCGGAAAGTCGGCACCGGCTACCGCTTGCCCGTTCGAAACGTAGGGCTGCGGGTTGCGCTGCGGCGTGTTGGAGGTCAGCTCGTTGAGTGCGTCGCCGGCCTGGTTGAAGCCGCGCTGCTTGAAATTGTCGGCGTCCAAGACTGCGACGGGAGCGGACGCAGTCTCGTCGACGGAACGCCGGATGCGTGACCCGGTGACGACGATCTCGTCCTTTCGAGCCCCGTCCTGTCCGTCGGCCGGGTTTTCTGCCGCATCTGCCACCGGCGTAGCCTCGACAGGCGCCTGTTGAGCCCATGCTGCACCGCTTCCCGCAAATGCCAGCCATACAGCAGTCATGCACCCAACAGTGTGCCGCCGCGACGAGACCTTACGCATGCTAATCCCCCTCCTAAAGCGCCTCCTTTGCGGAGACAGAGCTGCTCTGCGGCCATCCGCAAGCGCCCGATTGAAAACCAACCTGATTCGGTGTATGAAATGTTATTGTTGTTACCGACAGTAACATTATAAAAATGGCGTTGGCAAGCGGGATATGATGGGAGACCGTATGCAAACGGGAATGGGGCCCCATGCCGTCACCGAAGAGGAGTCGCCGTCCTCGTGGCCGCCTTCGCCGGGATCCCGGGTCGCAATGGCGACGCGAGTAGACTACGATGCGCGAATGACGCCCGCCAAGGACATCGCAGCCCCGCTCACGAACAAGCCTCGCCGGACCCGCGCACCGGCCCGTACTCAGTCCGAGCGGCGAGAGGCGACCATCCAGGTCATTCTGGACGAGGCCGAAACGCTTTTTGCGTATCATGGTCGAGATGGCGTCACGATCAAGGCGATCGCGTCCGCTGCCGGGGTGACGCCGGCACTCATCAATTATTATTTCGATGGCTTGGAGAATATCTTCGAAGCCGTCTGGTCCCGTCGTGCATCCATTCTGAATCCGATCCGCATTCAGGTTCTGAACGACTACGAGGCACAGAATTCCGGTAAACTGGAAGCCGCCGGAGCGATCGACGCCTTTCTAAGGCCGATCTTCGATCATGTGTTCTCGCTAGGCGAAGGCTGGTCCAATTTCATGTCTCTGATAGGCATGACGAACACCACCCGATTCTGTGGCGCATTCTACATGGACAAGCATTTCGATGACGTCGTTCAGCGTTTCTTGGAGATCATGCGCCAGATTGGAAACGTTCCTGACGAAGAGTTGTTCTGGTTCGCGCATCACCTTCTGGGATCCTTGACATTCTCAATGGCCCAGACAGGCAGAATCAACCGGATCTCCAAAGGAAAATGCAGCTCAGGAGATTACGACAACGTGCTGCGTTCGAGCGTTCAGCTGTTTTCCAGTGCTTACGTCGCGCTTGAGGCCAAGTACGCCAAGCCGGAGACGCCATCGATCGTATAGTCGGCGGCGAAGATCGAAGATCGGCTGACTATCGAAATTCTATGTGGAGCGACGCTTGCCACTGACATTTGGCGCACCGTTTTTTGCTGACGTGATGACCGGTATACGGTTCGCTTGATGATCCGGCTAGATCCGGTCCAAGCGGGGCCGCTCTAACTTGCCTACTTCCATGCGAGGCTTCCTCTTGTGTTCGTCCAGCGCAGGCAACTCATTCTGCAAGACCAGCATGGAAGTGCCAGCGCCATACCGCGTTGTACCACGGTGCGCCGGACGTCCCCCGGCCGTCAGGTGGGTTCCTGCTCATTACCGAAGCGTCCATGCCCGCCTTCATAATGCCTTGGTCAGACGTATCCCGACAGTTCGCGGCGGACCAACGAGGTAGGAGAAGTAGCTGGTCGCAGTAGTGTTGCCGGGCGACGTCGTGAACTCCTGACCGAAGACCGGTACGGCGTCGAACAGGTTGGTGACGAACAGGTCGATCCCCACGCCTCCACGCATCGTCACCCCCGCCGAGGCGTCGACCAGCGTATAGGCCGGACGCGGCAGCACCTCACCCTCACCAAACCCGCTGTTGGACCCGCCGACGTGACGCGCCGCGGCAAACAGATTGCCGGTCAGACCGTCCGTGAGTGCGGTTTCGTACGCGCCGCGCACATTCCACAGCCAGCGCGGCACATCGAGCACACGCGACCCTGCCGGCAGAAGCAGGTTGGGGACGTCGTTGCGGTAGGTCGCGTCGGTGAACGAACCGCCCGCGTGAAGATCGAGCCCCTGGATCGGCGACACGCTGACCTCGAGTTCGCCACCACGGCTACGAACCCGGCCGGCGTTGACGGTGAAGGAGATGGTCGTCGCATTGTTGATCCCGCACGCTGTCTGGAACGCCTGCTGATAATCCTTCCAGTCGATCGCATAAGCAGCGCCGTTGATCCGCACGCGACCGCCCCAGAGGCTGGTCTTGGCGCCGATTTCGTAATTATCGGTACGGTCGCTGTCGTAGGGTGGTGGTACGTCGGGAATGCCTGTCGCGCGACGTTCCGCGGCCGAGCAGATATCATCCGTCACGGGCGCGTTGACGCCCCCGGTGCGAAATCCCTGCGAGTAGCTGGCGTAGAGCGTCGCGGCACGGCTTGGCTCATAGCTCAGCGTGAAGCGCGGTGTGACGCCGTTCTCGCGATTGCGCTCGTCATAGTTGTAGGCGAGATCAGCGCCTGCAACGCCACCGATCCCGTAGCGTCGGCTCGCTTCGCGCTGGCGATAGGCAAACACCCTGGCGCCAGCGGCGACCTTCACCTTCGGCACCACGGCATAGGTCAGCTCCCCGAAGGCCGCGATCTCGCTCTCACGGAAGCGCACCGTGGTGTCCTGGATGACGGCCGGACTGCTGGCACCAAGCGGCAGCGGCGCGGTAACGCCGAACAGGTCTGCGACGGTGATCGTACGGCCAGAGTCCTGATGGAGATCGCGGTAGAGCGCGCCGAACACATATTGCAGCCGCCCCGGGCCATCGGACACCGCGCGCACCTCCTGCGTAAACTGCTTCGTGCGGCCGAAATCCTCGAGCGGCGTTGGGAACAGCTTGCCGCCTGGCCCCGGTCCGACGATGTCCTCGACAATCGGAGAATCGAACCCGGTAACGTCGAACGACAGCCGGTTGCGCCGGTCGAGCCAGGACGAATTGGACGACACGGTGAACCCACCAAGCGCATCGAACCGGTTCTCGATCAGCAGCGAGCCGATCGCGAACCGATCCTTAGCATATGTGTCCGCATACCGCGCCTTGAGCCGCGCGCGCTTGCCGAAGGTCACGTCGCTATGGGGGCGGTCCGCATTGCTGTAAGCGTCCTGCCAGATCAGCGACGGCGTGATCGTCAGGCTCGGCGTGGCCTTCCAGCGAAGCGCCGCGCGAACCGTACCGGTACGCGTCCAGTTGACGTCCTTGCGGACCGCCGACGTTCCGGCGTTCTCGGTCAGGTCGCCGGTGGCGGGTCGCAGATCATCGATCCAGCCGCCCTGCCGGACAAACCCGCCCGA
>Ga0308170_10003103_pt1 | contig 13805 bp, 10 predicted proteins | sample PhyBR2_2_FD_202136 | JGI IMG/M metagenome (GOLD analysis project Ga0308170, IMG submission 202136) | Phyllosphere microbial communities from UC Gill Tract Community Farm, Albany, California, United States - DLSLSB.R2 | ecosystem: Host-associated > Plants > Phyllosphere > Unclassified | place... | reverse complement strand
TTTGCGGTATATCGCTTTGATTTGAGACTTTTCCAATCAATTCAAGCTGTGTACTGCGTATAGATAATTTCCCTTGTTTAACTTTATTTAAATCTGATGTAATGATTTTTGCAACAGAATCACTCCAGCCATTAGGTGCAGATACAGTACGAACCTGAATTTTGTCAATTACTTGATCTGCACCGTAAATAGCATACATTTTATTTAAAATCGCTTGTTTACTTGTTTCATTAGGTACAGCGCCTTCAGCTACGATTGGTTCTGCATATGCAATGACGACCGCATTTAACATCAAGAAAATGATATTAAAAATAAATCTAATTATTTGTTTTTTCATATTTTTTATTCATTAATAAATGTTTGTTTAAATAATTTCATAGCTTGGCTTAAGCTCATTTGGCGTTCACTTAGGCATTATTCCAAAGCTGCTAAACCGGCATTTTGTTCTAAATACGGATCAATCCAGTCTGCATTAAGCAATGAAACCCAATGCTTTGAATCCATTTTTTGATTAAATATTTCGCTTAATGCAATAATATCAGCACCTTGGAATCCAAATAACAATACCGGTGAATCACTGTGTAAAATTCCAAAGAACAATTCAGTATTTTGTTTAGACACAAAACAGGTAATTAAATTGACCCAAAAAGCGGCAATTTCATAGCAATAACTTGGATTATTTACCGGTAAAATCAGTACCTTTTTTAATCTGTTTGTTCCTTGTTTAATTACGGGTTGCAACAATAATCCTAAACCGATCATACTTTGAGCAAAATCATAAGTACTTATTCTGATTAACTGTGAAAATGAATGAATCGTATGATGTTCATAAAATTCCGCACTTTCCGCATTGGTAAGTATTTGAATTTCATTACTTAATTTTTCTAATTTATCTAGCAGAACGTCTGGATCACGTACAGAATGTATCATCCGATTTTTTTGAAACAAATCAATCAAAGTTTGCTTATGATTATAAGGTGCATACAAAATATGATCGTATGCCGAATCAACCTGTAATAAATGACTCAGTAACATCGGAAATTGACGACCTGAACTATCTTCACTGGCGATCAAATTAGCTACCATAAACTTACTTTCTTGTAGATTAGCAATAAAAAAATCCAATGAGGGTATTTTTGCATACGTAGCACTAAAATCTGATGACTGCATTGCATCTTCAAGTGCCTCCGTAATCCATTGATCTATCGATTGAATTAAAGAAGACTGGCCTCGAGTTTTCAGAAAATCACCCCGTGCAGGACATTTACCATAATAAAGTGGGAAAGTTTTCATTTTATACATTAAAACTCTCCTCCTCTTTCTATTATTCTGATTAGTCGTTTATGATCAATCATGGCATTGTTTCATTAAAATCTGATAATGGAGAAGTTGCATTGGTTTTAAGTGATGCGACAGGTGTCGAGGTGGCTTGTGCAGCGACAACACGCACAGATTTATGATTTACGACTTGATCAACCAATTGCATGCCAGCATAACCACGGCTCGAACCAATTTGACCTGAATTGCCACTAATCAGACGAAAATTCACTTTCACAGCCAAGTTTGGATTTTGTGGATTTTTCCAAATCATTTCAAAACTACCATCGCGTTGAGTACGCTGCGCACGATCAATTAAACGGTTTATTCCATACTCGCCCGGTTCATCAAAAATCGTATGGGTCTGCCCTTCTAAATCTATAGCTGTAATACGTGCACCCGGAATAGCCCCTTGGTTTGGCCAGACAAAATTTACCCATTGCTGAATGCCATTTTCGTAGACCATTCTTTGTCCATCAATATCAATCGTATAAGAAAATAGCTGGGTATTTTCCAAGGGATAAAATTGGAAATTTGATTGATTCGTTGCAGCGGATACTGAAGCTGGATTCAACTCTCCTGTCGCCACTCTATTACTCGGTGCAACATAATCTTGGAAATTCATGACAAATTGAGGATTTAAGCTCAGTCCTAAATCCTTCCATGTTTTAGAGGTCAAGGTATATCCACGACGAATTACCAATGGATCAAGATGATCTTTCACAAAGCGTGCAATACTGCCATTTCCACCAAATATTTGGCTAATTTCATTGCTGGTCGCCTGCAAGCTCGCAGAGGAATTAAACGGATATTTTTGGCTTAAATTTGCTGTAAACGGTTGATTGACTTGCAGCCCCCATAGGTTATTAAGCTCATCCTGTGCAGGAATCAATAAACTATTAAATGCTTGCGTTAATGGAACCATCAATAGTTTTTGCAAAATCTGTTGATCCAGTTCATTTAGTCCAACGGACATTTTTTCATCAACAATTTTTTGGGTAGCGTTAAAGACTGAATTTTGATCATTAATGGTTTGCTTGACCAAGGTCATGGCTGAAGGACCAATATCCCCTGCACTTTTTAGATCATTAAACTTGCTACGAACTTGCGCAAGTGATTGCATATATTCATCCAATAAAGATTTATTCTGCTGATCATCCCGCTTACGCACCATTTGATAGAACATCGAGAATTCTTTTGAAATCACAGTTTGAGCTTGATTCGATGCCTGTTGGGCAATGTGAGCATCATCATTACTTAAAAATTTACGTTTAAACCAGGCCACAAAACCTGTTTGCGGTGCAGCGAGTTCTGCTTGAACGACTGGATTATCCCAACTGGTTTCTTTAGCAATATGATTGATAATAGAGCGAATCGGTGTATTTTCTGGTTCACCTAAAGTGTCTATATTCTTTGCCTGTTGTTTGAAATCATGGGGCTTTGCATAATGAATGCCATTCAAAAATTTATGCCATTCAGCGATATATTCCTGTTGATATAGCGCAGTCAACTGCTTGCGAATTTGTTCTGGACTGCCACTAAAAGTCAGATCGTCCGATTGCGTACTATTTAAAACCCAGTCTTTACTGTCCGTTGGACGGTTTGCAGCTACATCAATGGCTTTTTCTACATACTCCGACCATGCTTTATAGGTAAATATTCCAGGTAAGGCATAACTGCCCAGTAGTGTATTTTGGCTATTTGCCCCAACTAACTGCTTCACCGTGACTGCAGGATAACGCACGGCTGCACGCATTTTTATTTCGTTATATACACGATCGCGCGCAGGCATACTACGAATCATGGACAATAAAACTTGGCGAGTTTGATCTACCAGCAAAGTATCCGATTCAAGAATAGGAAATTTCTGCTCATTCGTTAGTGTCATACTGTAGGATAAAATTTGCTCCGCTTTCTGGACCATTTCCCCACGCAGCATTTGACCACGGTTTGTATCCAGCCAAGAGCGCCAGAAACGTGTGACTTGATCACTTAAATGACTTGAATCCATAAACTGTGGATTACTCATCATCAAATAAGCTTTTAATGCATTATAAGCATCTTGAGGATTGGTTTCAGATGGCTCTAAATATTGTTCATTTCTAGCAGTTTGCTTAATTTCAACATTGGTACGATTGGCTTTTAAAGTCGCTTCATTGCTTTTTACCCGTTGTAAATACTGGGCAATATTTTGCTGTGTCGGCTGTAAAACAATTTGCTTCACCCCTTTTAAATATTCCACTTTTAATTTATCACGCAATTCATGGCCTTGATACAAACCAAAACTAAATTTAATGGGTCGATCTTCATCAAACTGATCCAGTTGTTGTATGCGATGTTGTAAAATCAACAAAGCGTTCAATTGTGTCGATAACTCTTGTCCATGTTGTTTTTCTAATCGTACAATTTTGTCTAAATCCGCTTGAATATCAGCAATTAGCTGTTGATTATTTCGATAGGACCATACCCATAAACTGAGAATAATAGACATACCCAACAATGCGGCAATAAAAGCAAGATTACGTTGTCGCTTACGTTCTGGGTTAATATGCTGTTTAACTAAATTCTTGTCTTTTAAAATTACCTCTGAAAATAAACCTTTCAGGAAGTAACCATGATTTTGGGAAATCGAATTGGTCGATATGCTATTTTCAATATTCAGACTTCTGGATAAAAGAAAATCCTGTGCAATCTGCTCTGTCATTGGACTTTCGATCTTGCCTTCTTGCAAGGCACTGGTGAAATAGAAACCACGGAATACAGGTTTAAACTGGTAGGGATTTTCTTCAAATAAAGTTCCAATAAAGGTTTTTAGTGCCGGTTTTAAGCTCTTAAACTCTAAAGGAAATGTCATTACACTCGGTGAGATATTTTGTGAATGACGTCGACTAAGATGCGTGGTACTTACCTCTTTTAAACCATCATATAAAATAGAATAATGCTGTTCAAAAAGTTCAACCGCACTATTTGCAGAATTCGAGTCATATTTTAAGGTGGCACCCCATACCTGATCAAATTCACTGACTTCATAACACTCAAAAAAATCGGTAAATCCTGCGATCAAATCCATTTTAGAAAATACCAAATACACAGGTGCAAAAATCTCTAAACGTTCGGTTAAATCTTGGATTCGTGCTCTTAAATTTTTAGCCAGTTTGATTGATTTTTCAGGACTTTGACTGACCAGCTCCGCAATACTGACAATCACGATCAGACCGTTAATCGGTGCTTTAGGGCGGCTTTTCTTTAATAGACCTAAAAAGCCTAACCATTCAGAATGATCTTCAGCATAAACCGAATAACGCCCAGCCGTATCGAGTAACACCCCTTCAGTCGAGAAAAACCAGTCGCAGTTACGTGTGCCACTTAAGCTTGAAGAAACCATTTTTTGATGCGACTGTTCAAAGGGGAATTTAAGCCCTGAATGATAGATCGCTGAACTTTTACCTACTGCCGGATTACCAATCACCATATACCAAGGTAATTCATATAAGGCAGCATTACCCTTTCTATCTCCTAACTTCGACTTGCGAATCAGTTGAATAGATTCCTTCATTTGCTGATTAATCAGTTGTAATTCATCTTTATCTTTCTGCTTACCATATTCTGCATGCGTATTATTTTTTATTGCTTCAGCAAGTGCTTCACCCTGTTTAGAATGACGATATTTTTTTATCAGCCAATATATGCCATATCCGATGAGTATCAAAACATAGGCTGTGACCAAAGCCCACAAAATATTTGGGGGAATGACATTATATGAAGAAACCAGTGCTATTAAAAAAGATAGTGCAATAATGGCTTTAGGATGGGTTACATACTGCCAAACATAAGCTAAGAGGTTATAAAACATAAGATTCTCGTTATTCTATTCATTTTTATTAATATTTAAATGGTTTATTTTTCGAATTTATTTGATCCAGCAACCGCTTGAAAAATAGCATGAGTTGAGACTTGATCGATACTGTGTACCATTGCTATAAGATCTTTCGGCATATGCACGCCCAACATAAAGCTAAAAATTTTTGCAAGTGATTGTGTATGGCCAAAATTTTGTTGTGTATATAAAAGATGATATGTTTCTATTAAAATTGGGGCAAAAATCTGGTTGGTTTGTTTAATTACTCTGATATCAGTCGCATCATTTAAAACCAGTACAAAAGGCTGTTCGTGCTGGGTGTATTCCGCATGATGAGGCACGGCCTGATCTAGACATGCTGCTAGATCATGGACATTAAATGCAATTTTAAGTGACTTAATGGGTTCTGCATCGTTAATCTTTAGGTCCTGAGCAGCTACGCACCAGCTAGATGCAAATTCTGTAGCCAAATAATGATCTGACAACCATATTTTTTCATCTAGCCATTCTTGATCAATTTCAGAATCCACATTGATCATTAATGACACTTCATGTGATTGTGTTGATATTTTCTTCAATAAATTCAGCCAATTTTCATAGGAACTTTGCTGATTTATAAAGTAATGTTCGATATGCATATGCTGCGAAATAATGCCCAATGACTGCATAAAATTAAGCAACATTTTTTCGCTGAAATGTTCATTCCACACATGCAATAAACTGTCTGATAATAAAATATGAATATTCAGTCGATTTAAACGTGGTATTTGTTCAACTTGAAGCTCCCCTTTCTCTTCATTGCTAGTCGGATCGCTTACAGAGAAGTCCAGGTTGTTCCAGGCAGTATGCATACGATACTGATATGCTAGTTCGCTATCATAAAAAAATGCAGACTGTTTTAAATGTTCTGCCACTTGCAATAGAATTTCGCTTTGCTGCTCCAACTGGTGTTGAATTAAGGCTAGGATTCGTTGCAAACGCTCCTGCTTCTCTTCCATTTCCTCTTCATCGTTCTGTTGTTCCAATACATTATCCAATGCCGTAATTCTATAGGATAAGACAGGTAACCCATCACCATTGGTTAAGCTATGATCTAATTCTGGGCTTTTAAAGTTTTTCATTTCATCAATAATGGCTTCATTTTCACCAAATGCACTAAATGCCGATGAAGAGAAAATATGTAGATTTAAGCATTTAACATTTTCAACTTTTTCATTGGCTTCTGGTATTTCTTTATTCGATTGTTGCTCTAATAAAGCTATTGCTTGTTGTTGTTTACGTAATTTATATGCATGGTAAGCTTGATAAATTAGATAGGGTGAAAGCAGGATTAAAGATAAAACTAAAGGTAAAACGATAAAATATGACAATAAATCCAGGCTGGATGGATCGTATTGGATGTCACGCCAATAATAAATAATCGTTATGCTGACAATTAGAAAGATACTGCTCAATGCTCCTAGAATGAGTTTAATCATTGCATATCTCCCAATAATGCATAACAGGTTTCTGAATTATGTTGAGCAAGTTTAGGCATTAAAAAAGCCCCCTGTGACAAGCCAAACTGCGAGTTGGAATTTAGACAAAGAGGCTGCATTTCTTCTTTTTTTAGAATTAAACGTAAATCCACCACCACGGTTGGACTGCACCAAGTCGATAAAAAAAATTTAAGCTTTTCACTCAGCTTCTGTTTAGGCATAAAATTAAAATAATCTTTTTTAGATAATGGACCGACTTGTATTTCTATTTTCCCGTCGATTTGTCGAATACTTTCTCCACAAAAAGTATTAATACCTAATAAACTGGTATTTAAACTGCCTAAAGTTGTTTTTTGTGTCTCATCTAATTTGAATTTTTCTTCAATAAACTCTTTTATTTCAAAATCAGCTTTAAAGATACAACTCAGCATTGTCTTTAAAGCATAGACCGTATTATTTTGCCCCTGCATTAAACCTGAAAATTCAGCGAAATAATCATCTAATTCAGCTTGATCCTGTTGCGAACTGACATAACCATTTAACGCATGCAGAATATCAAGATAATCATTTTCTTTTTCAATTTCATAACGTATCGGCAAATGATAGGTCAAGCTTGCGTCTACATATTGTGCAGTGAGCTTATGATTGAACAATCCCAGAAAGTTAATGATTTCTAATTTCTGCTGTCGACTACTGTGTTTCATTTTATGGGTATAGGTATACGGTAAAGCACCTTGCATCCCTGTTAAGCCAAAAATCAGATTGGTTAAATGAATCTGCCCATTTTCTAAAGTTAGTGTTTCGATTTCAGAAGCAGGAAAATTAAGGTTTAAAGAGCTGTTAAATTTAAAGTCATTTGCCCAATACTGCGTTGTAGCGGTATAAGGCATGTGTCTTAATAAGCGTGTAGCTTGAATAAACTCATAAGCTGTAGGTGTATTCATCAGATCATCAATTACAGAAGCATCTTTCCACCAACGTTCTGAACGCATTGGTATAACTCCTGTTGTGTGTTTGCATCACTGACGATAATGTCTACATAACTATTCATTTGAACTTTTAAATTAAATACATGACTTAAAAGTTGCGAAAAAACATATAGGCTATGTCCTCTAAAAACCTGTGAATCGATGGCTAAATTGACTTTGACACCTCGCACAAATAAAGGAAATGGCTTAGTTTGAATAAGCTTTTGCGTTAAAGAAAAATCAATATTTTTAATGGAATCGATAATGAGATGATTTTCTTTTAATTTAGGTAAATTATACAACTCCAAAAGTTCCTTCATATGACTAATTGCATCGCCTTTCATGAATGACAATGTGTTTAGAGAAAGATGAGAAATAATGCGCCATTGTTCCTTTTTATTTTGTTCAAAATAATAGGGCTTAGTGGGCCTTTTTAACATAAGCGCACGCCGTGCCAAATTACTATCATTTACATAAAGAATATTATTGGCCTGACTTAAAGCCTCATGCGGTAAATCTCGATTGCAACACAATAATCTGATACTGATAAAATCAGACTTGGTGCTTTGAGGTGACAAGTGTTTCGAAATAATCGAATACCTCGTTTCAACCGGTTTATTTTGTAATTGGATGGGATTCAAACTATAAAAAAACTGAATACTCTCCTGATGATAATGACTCATCGCAAAAAATGGCAAAACAGGAAAAATGACCTGGTCTTGATTGCTTTTTTCCCGAATCATATTCATCTCATAAATTGAATAAACTTGATAAAAGTCGGGATGATGAGCATCTGTCACCAAGGAGTATTCCAGTTGTTTATGATTGATTTTCTGGGGTTCTGCTTGCTTATTAAATAGGTTCACCACTGGCGCTGAAAACAATTTAAAGTTAGCGACATTTAATTCAGCATAATTTCGAATACAAGCCTGATCATTCAGATTTAATTTTAAATGAATCCTCACTTCAAATTCGTTTTGCTCAGCGGGTAAATGCTTTAAAAAATTTAAATTGAGATTTAGATAATTAAATTTTTCAGGAAAGCAAAAATATTCCATTAACAAACGATAAGCATGATGAGTATGCTGATCGATGGGTAATAAACTTTCTGTTTCATCAAAACCCACCACTTCAAATGGGTTGGTGATTTCAATAAAATCATTCCCTGTTTTTAATGAAAATCCAGTACTTTTATTGAATATGTTATCTAAAACCTGTAACGGAAAGCTTGAAATTGCATCCAAATAAATCGGTAATTTTTCATTCGTTAAATTTTTTTTACTGTGATTAAAAATTTCAAAGCTGAAGCTCAAGGTCGCATTTTGATTTAAATGCATATGCGCACTAGGATTAGTTTTAAAGCTTAAATTATTCAATAAAATAGGCAGCAATCTAATGGGCCCCGTCGTCGTGAATTCACACTGTACCCCTTTAAAACTACGTGACTTTAATGCAGTTAATTTAGGAATTTCATGTGCTTCAGTCAATTGTTTGATCTTGTTGATATCCTCAAAACTCACCACTGAACATGCAGGGAAAGGTTTAAGATATTGAGGAAACATGACCTCGAATAATGAGCAGGTAAAAATATCATAACTGTCCGCTAGTTTTTTATCGATACGAGCAGCAACCAGTGAAAAAGCTTGAATCAACCGCTCAATATGCGGATCATCAATTTGTTCCTGATTAAGCGATAAGCGTTGAGCAATTTTTGGGTATTTTTGTGCAAATTCACGCGATTGTTGCCCAAATTCTTGTAATTGCTTTTCATAATACGGTAATAGTTCTTCAATCACGGAAAACCCACTTAAGCTCGCGCGGAAATAACATATTGTTGTGTTGTTGGTTTTAATGAAGCATCAAAAATAACCGGTTCAAATAGAGGATGAATGTTTAAATAGGCTTGAATGCTTAAACATAAAGCTCCCATATTATGACTATCGAGCAACATCTTTACTTTAATTTTTCTTAACCTCGGTTCATGTGCAGCTATTGATTGTTCAATCGATTGACAAATTTTATCCCGATCGGTTGGATTAGCGGTCGATAACCCAACAAAATCAATAATCCCAAATCGCAAAATAGATTGTTTCGCTAACGGAAAATCTTCAATGAAGTCATCTAATTTAGCCATGCGGCTATTGAGTAAATCCTCGAGATCAGAAGCAATAGATTCCCGTAGTTGTTGAAGCGATATCCCCTGATAATTTTTCTCTGTTTCAGGCAATAAACGGTCAAATAAAGTTGTTCTAAAACCATATGGATATAATTGATCTGGATTCATATTTTTCTTATTTATTCATGTGATTGATGAAAAAATAGAGGCCAACATAGGTTAGCCATTATCCTTATCATCAAATTATGCAGCGTAAGATGCTGTATTATTTGAAAGTGACCATTTCTTAGTTACAGCACCTTTTTGTGTGCCGTTAATATCTTGTTGATTATAGGTCCACTCTACCGCTGCATATTTCAATCCGAATGATTCAGTAGGTACACCTTCTTCATTTACATGTGGTATTACGCTTGATACCAGAACATGTTTTAGTTTTATTTGAAGATATTTAATACGTTTATCACCATTTGCACGATAAAAGTCGATTTGAACTTCATCAAAGGTATAACCGGCTGAACAGGCTTCCCAAAGTTTTGGGCTTGTTGCATCCAGATCTTTAACAAACAGCATATCTGAATGTTCAACACGTTCAGCAGTATGACCACCCACACTTGAAGATGTTGCAGATTTTGGTTGGCGGATATTGTGTGCCCAAGAGTTCACTTCTAGCCAATCTTTATGCTCTGAGTCACGAGATTCGCCATCAACTTTATATTTTCCTCGAAATTGTACGTATATATCTTTCATTTTTATAAATTTTCCTATTTTAATTTTAAGTTATTATAAATTGCACTCTGATTAATGAGAGGACTGAGGTAACTCAGTAACAAGTCGTAAAGAAACCGACAACTCATCCAATTGAAAATGTGGTCTTAAAAAAACCACAGACTTGTAGTGTCCAGGTTGAGCTGGGTTCTCTACAACTTTTACTGAAGCTTCACGAAGCGGATATTGTGCTTTCGCTTCTTGCGATGCTCCATCGTCCAACAAAACGTATTGCGATAACCATTCATTTAAAAATGCTTCAACATTTCCAGCAGAGGCAAAACTACCAACTTTGTCACGCATCATGGCTTTTAAGTAATGGGCAATACGAGAAACTGCCATAATGTATTGAATCTGGCTAGATAAAGCTGAATTGGCATTTGCAGTATCGCTATCATATTTTTTCAGTTTTTGAGTCGATTGCGCACCGAAGAAAGCGGCATAATTTGTATTTTTACAATGTACCAGCGGAATAAAGCCTAAATCACTGAGTTCTTTTTCACGACGGTCGGTAATGGCAATTTCAATTGGACATTTAACAACAACTTCACCATCATGGGTTTTAAAAGTATGTACCGGTAGGCCTTCAACCAAGCCTCCACCTTCAACACCCCTTATGGCTGCACACCAGCCATGCATATCAAAGGCATTGGTTAAACGCGTCGCAAATGCATAGGCTGCATTCATCCATAAATATTCCTCATGATTTTGGCCCGAAACTTCTTCTACGAAGTTAAAACCTTCAGTCGCAGTACCTTCTTTAGGATGATATGGTAGACGACTTAATACGCGTGGCATGGTTAATGCGACATAGCGCGCGTCATTACTTTCACGGAATGAACGCCATTGTACATATTCAGCTGTTTCAAAAATTTTAGAAACTTCACGTGGACGATCAATGTCAGTAAATGATTCAAGTCCAAGCATATTAGGACTTGCTGCTGAAATAAAGGGGGCATGGGCCGCAGCTGCAACATGAGAAATTTGCTCTAACAAATACATATCTGATGGCGTGCGATCAAATTCAAAATCACCAATTAAAGTTGCGTACGGTGCCCCACCAAATGAACCATATTCTTCTTCATAAATTTTTTTAAATAATGTACTTTGGTCAAAATCTGTCGCACCCTGAAAATCTTTGGTCAGTTCTTTTTTAGTCGTATTGAGCATACGAATTTTGATTAGAGAATTTGAAGGTGTTTCTTGGCAGAAATAATATAAACCACGCCATGTTGATTCGATTTTTTGAAATTGCTCATGATGAATGATTTTGCTTAACTGGTTTGAAATTAAAGCCTCAATTTCTGCAATTCGCTTATCAATCGACAAAACCATGTTTTCAGAAACTGTAATAGTTCCCGCCATGACTTCCTTTGCTAATTCGCCAATTAAGCTTTTTGCGCGGTCATGTTCTTCATCATTACGGGCAATACGGCTTTGCTCTACAATAGAGTCAAGCAAAGTAAATTCGTCAACATCTGTATGGGGCATACGAGCAGTTTGTAAATTATTCATGTTCTGCCTCCGCCCTTAATCTGCGAACTTGATCGGTATTGTGTAAAACTTCATCAAGTACGTCTTCAAGACGTTCATTATTCGAAATTTTGTTGCGTAACTCGGTTAAACGCTCACGCGCTTCTACCAATTTACGTAAAGGATCAACCTGCTGTACCACATTTTCTGGACGGAAATCTTGCATTGAGTTAAAAGTTAAATCGATCAACATACGCCCACCTTCTTCAGTTAAAGTGTTTTCAACCTGAAAATTTGCACGTGGCGCAAGTGATTCCATGACCTCATCAATATTATCCAAATCAACATTGATAAATTTTTTATCTTTTAACTTTGTTTTTTCTAATTCTGAAGCCGCTGAAAAGTCACCTAGCACTCCAATAACAAAAGGTAATTCTTTTACCTCTTTACCACCCCCCACTTCCACATCGTAAGTCAGTTGTACACGCGGTGGACGAATTCGTTGTAATTTCTTTTGCACACTTTCACGTTTACCCATGAATATTTCCCTATTTTAGTTCTTATTAAATGAAGCAAAAGGACTTGAACCAGAAGCTGCTGTATTACCGCTTTGTGGTTTTATCATTACTATTGTCTTTCTGGTGCTTGCTTTTATTGGTGTTGGATGAACATTAATATTTTTTGCGCGGTCTATTCGTGTTGTCTTATTGCCTGAACGATTTAATGAAACAGTTTTAGTTAATCTTTTTTGTTTAATAGATGCCTCCGTGATTGCTTTAGCATCAGATGTGTCAGGTTCAGGTAGTGAGGTATAAATACTTTCAGACAGTTTTTTCGCTGCAGGATAAGTCGTTTGCGCACTTAAATAACGCATTTCATTAGAACGCATATGCTGCAAAGAACTCTCAGCAATACCCACTCCTGCAAGAAAAGCAATATCCGTCAGTGCAGTACGTTGAACATTTTGTTGACCTAAACTTTCTATGAGCTGTAATGCTTTTAGATTCTTTCCAAGTTGTTGATATTTTTGTGCAGCTTGAATTAATAATTCATTTTGCAAGGCAATATTTTTCTTATTCTTTTTATCGCATATTTGGCTATAGATATTGAGTAAGTTTGGGTCAGTTTCGCCAATAACTAAAGGATAATCTTTCATACACCCTTTTTTTAGCTCGACTGGCTTTTCATCAGCAAAAGTTAATTGACTCACCGAGATCATTACAATCAAGGGGATAAAAAATATATTTTTATTCAAAAGATGCCTCTAATTATTCTAATTTTATTGTTTAGCTGAGTTAAATCATATTCCGCGATTTTCTCATTTTAGTTTAATTTTTATAATTTCAAATCAACGTTGCGAATTTAACAAAAAATAACCACTTAAAGTCAACAGGTAATTAACAAAAAATGATGCTTTTATCATTTTTATTGTTTATTTATGTAAAAGAGACTAATTTTTATCAAATATTTTTTAATATTTCGAAAGAAATGTGTAGAATGTGTCAGATGCTTTAACCAATAAAAAATAAACTATTGTTTTTAATATAAATTTATAAAAATAAAATCCGATCAATTCAGTATTGAGATAAAAATAAAAACTGATTGTTCTTTTAGCATGTTGAGTAACATATGAATAATTTAAAAATTTTAATTACAAAACTATCTTCTGGTGCCCGTTTAGCCTTGGAAAAATCAGCCAATACGTGTATTTCTCAACAAAATTATGAAATAGAAATTGAACATTTCTTTTTAGAACTTCTACAGAATAATTCAAAAAATGATTTACAGTGGTTATTAGAAAAATACAAAATCTCGGCTGATCGTTTAAT
>Ga0308170_10003101_pt1 | contig 13809 bp, 14 predicted proteins | sample PhyBR2_2_FD_202136 | JGI IMG/M metagenome (GOLD analysis project Ga0308170, IMG submission 202136) | Phyllosphere microbial communities from UC Gill Tract Community Farm, Albany, California, United States - DLSLSB.R2 | ecosystem: Host-associated > Plants > Phyllosphere > Unclassified | place... | reverse complement strand
GCGGTCACGAACCGCAGCCGGTCCGGGCCCAGCCTGCGATCCCGGGCCGCGGCCTCGCCCCGGGCGATCGCGGTCGGGGAGATGTCGACGGCCGTGACCGTCCACCCCTGCTCGGCGAGCCAGACGGCATCCCCGCCCTCGCCGCAGCCGAGATCCAGCGCGGTGCCCGCCGGAAGCGTCGCCGCGACGGTGGCGAGCACCGTGTTCACCCGGCCGGACCAGACCGGCCCGGCGCCCGCGTAGCGCTCCTCCCAGTACGCCGCGGCGTCCGCGCCGGCCGCGTCGTGTGCGTCGCTCATGCCGTGGTTCCTCTCGTTCCGGATGCCGCTGCGTGCAGGATATGCCGCGGGCGCCCGCAGGTCATCGGGTGCGACGCGCAGGCGCGCCCGTCGCAGGAAGGATGCACGGTCGGTGTCGTCCAGGCGGGAGGGGGCACCAGTCGTGCTGCAGCAGCGGTGCGCCAGGCAACCGCTACCTTTCCGACGCTCGGCGATATATCGTTATGTATCGCTGAGCGCGGATGCTCGGCACCAGGAGGTCATCATGAGCGACACTTTTCCGGGCGGCTTCGCCCGCGGATTCGGCAACGGACAGCCGGGACAGGGACTGTGGGACGCGCTCAACCAGCTGCGCTCCACGTTCGAGCAGCGCGTCAGCCCGCGCATGTCGCGCGGCGATGTGCGCGCCGCCGTTCTCGCACTGCTCGCCGAGCAGCCGATGCACGGCTACCAGATCATCAGCGAGATCGAGCAGCGCAGCAACGGCTCGTGGAAGCCGAGCGCCGGCTCCGTCTACCCGACCCTGCAGATGCTCGCCGACGAAGGGCTCATCACGGCGGAGGAGTCCGGCGGGCGCAAGACGTACTCCCTCACGGAGTCCGGCCGGGCCGAGGCGGATGCCGCCGCCGATCGCCCCGCCCCATGGGAGGGCACGTCGGCGCGTGAGCACGTCGCACTGCCGAAGGCGGGCATCGAGCTGATGCAGGTCGCCGCCCAGGTCGGCCGCACCGGAAACCCGGAGCAGATCGCCGAGGCCGTCGGCGTGCTCGACGAGGCGCGCCGCAAGCTCTACGGCATCCTCGCGCAGGGCTGACCGCGTGCCCCCGATATCGGGATCCGCCCGCTACCGACGCATCCTGCGCTTCGCGCTCGGCGTGATCGTGCAGATGTGGTGGTTCGAGCTCGTGCTGCCGCGGGTCGGTCTCGGCCGGCAGGCGGCCGCCGGGCGGACGATGCGCCTCACCCGCGCGGCACGGCGGTTCCACCGGCTCGCCGTCGATTTCGGCGGGCTCATGATCAAAGTGGGGCAGTTCCTGTCCGCGCGGCTGGACGTGCTGCCGCCGGCGATCACCGACGAGCTCGCCGGACTCCAGGACGAGGTGCCGGCCGCCTCATTCGAGCGCATCCGGACGCTCGCCGAGGCGGATCTCGGCATGCCGCTGGAGCGCGCGTACGCCTGGTTCGAGCCGACGCCGGTGGCGGCGGCCTCCCTCGGTCAGGCCCATCGGGCGCGGCTGACGGGCGAGCAGGCAGAGGAGACGGGATTCGCCGACGTCATCGTCAAAGTGCAGCGGCCCGGCATCGACGAGATCGTCGACATCGACCTCGCGGCCCTGCGCCGGGTGGGGCGCTGGCTCAGTCACGTGCGGGTGGTGTCGTCGCATGTCGATGCCCCCGCGCTCGTCGAGGAGTTCGCGCACACGAGCCTGCTGGAGATCGACTACCTGCACGAGGCGCAGAGCGCCGAGGCGTTCGCCGCCGACTTCGCCGAAGATCCCCGCGTCGACGCGCCCGTCGTCGCCTGGGAGCGCACCACCCGTCGCGTGCTGACGCTCTCGGACGTCACCGCGATCAAGATCAACGACGTCGACGGCCTCCGCGCCGCGGGCATCGACCCTGCCGCCGTCGCCGCGACGTTCGCCGAGGTGATGTTCGAGCAGCTGTTCACCCACGGACGCTTCCACGCCGACCCGCACCCCGGCAACATCTTCGTGACGCCGCTGCCGAAGGCGGTGGAGCCCGGGCATCCCGCCTGGCGCCTGACGTTCGTGGACTTCGGCATGATGGGCGAGATCCCCGACACCCTGCGCAGCGGACTGCGACGCCTGCTGATCGCGGTCGCCGCACGTGACGGCAAGGGCCTCGTGGCCGGCATCCAGGACGTCGGGATGCTGCTGCCGTCCGCCGACACCCTCTCTCTGGAGCGCGCCCTGACCCAGCTGTTCGACCGGTTCGGCGGCATGGGCTTCGCGCAGCTGCGCGAGATCGATCCGAACGAGTTCCGGGAGTTCGGCGACGAGTTCGGACACGTCATCCGGTCGCTGCCGTTCCAGTTGCCGGAGAACTTCCTGCTCGTGATCCGGGCGATGTCGCTGACGTCGGGCGTGTGCAGCTCCCTGGACCCGCAGTTCAACATCTGGAGCGCCATCGAGCCGTTCGCCGCACGGCTGCTGTCCGAGGAGAGCGGCAACGTCGTGCAGGACGTGCTGAAGCAGGTGTGGTCCACGCTCGGGGTCACCGCCCGTCTGCCGCTGCGCATCGACTCCGTGATCACGCGGATCGAAGAAGGACGCATCGAGGTGTCCACGCCGTCGCTGGACCGCAAGCTCGCGCGCCTGGAGCGCACGGGGCGCCGGGTGATGTCGGCGGTGGTCTTCGCGGGGCTGCTCGTGGGGGGCATCCTGCTGCTTCCGCTGAACGTTCCGGTCGCGGTCGTGATGATGTCGGTGTCGGTCGTTCCGCTCATTCATGCGCTGTTCGCGGGCATATTCGGCCGTCGCTGAGTACGCTGGTAGTGTGGAGCATAGGATCTTCGGGACGAGAGTGTCGTCCGTGTACCCGCTCTACCTGACGAAGGTGGAGAAGAAAGGGCGCACACAGGGTGAACTCGACGAGGTCATCCGCTGGCTCACCGGCTTCGACGAGGGAGCGCTGCAGAGGCAGCTCGCTGACGAGTCGACCTTCGCGGACTTCTTCGCCGAGGCGCATCTCAACCCGAACGCGTCGCTCATCACGGGCGTCGTGTGCGGTGTGCGCGTGCAGGAGATCGACGACCCGCTCATGAAGAAGATCCGCTACCTCGACAAGCTCGTCGATGAGCTGGCGCGAGGAAAGGCGATGGAGAAGATCCTGCGCACAGCCTGAGGATGCCGCATCCGGCACCGCCTCCGTTCCCACCGCGGCACACGCCGCCCCCCAATCGTCTGCGCCGCACTCGTCGGCGCGGCACCCCGGTCGCCTCGGCGGCCCGAACAACAAGAAGGAAAGACACGATGGCTACTGGCACCGTGAAATGGTTCAACTCCGAGAAGGGCTACGGCTTCATCGCACCTGACGACGGCTCCGCCGACCTGTTCGCGCACTACAGCGCGATCGCGGGCGACGGGTTCAAGGAGCTCCAGGAGGGGCAGAAGGTCGAATTCGACGCCGAGCGCGGACCCAAGGGCATGCAGGCGGCGAACATCCTCCCGCTCTGATGATCTGACTGTCGGTCGGAACCCCGATCGGGGTTCCGGCCGATGTCGTCTGAACCACGCGGTCCTCCGCCTCGTGTCACTCATGCGCCCCTCCCTGCGGGCGGAGCGCGCACACTTGAGCGTGTAAGGGGGCGGAAGCGAACCATGGCGGCGGACGATGCGGCACTGCTGCGTGCATTGCATGACGAGCATGCCCCTGCGCTGCGCCGGTACGTGATCTCGCTGACCGGCAGCACCCTGAACGCGGACGACATCGTGCAGGAGACCCTGCTGCGTGCCTGGCGCAAGCCCGCCGTGCTCGACCAGAGCGAGACATCCGCCCGCGCGTGGCTGTTCACGGTCGCGCACAACCTCGTCATCGACGGCGTGCGCAGTGCGAAGAGCGTGCACGAGGTCGCGACCGACGAACTCCCCGATGCGCCGCGCGAGGACGACATCGACGCGCGCTTCGACGCATGGCTCGTCGCCGATGCGCTGTCCGAACTCTCATTCGAGCATCGGGCGGTCATCGTGCACGCCTACTACGGCGGCCGTTCGACCGCGGAGATCGCGCGGGAGCTCGGCATCCCCGAGGGCACAGTCAAGTCCCGCATGCATTACGGACTTCGAGCGCTCAAGCTCGCCCTGCAAGAGAAGGGGGTGACCCGATGACCGCCCGCGAAGACACCGCCCGCGATCACGAGCGATTCCGCGACTGGGATGCCGCCTACCTGCTCGGTGCGCTCTCACCGGCCGATCGGCGCGCATACGAGGAGCATGTCGCCGACTGCTCGATCTGCTCGGCCGCGGTGGGCGACCTCGCCGGCGTTCCCGCACTGCTCGGCATCCTGCCCCGCGAGGAGGCACTGACCCTGCTCGAGGACCGGCCGGATGCCGCCGCACCGCGCCCCGTCCCGGATCTCGTGCCGGCGCTGCTCGGCCGGGTGCGCAGGATCCGCCGGCGTCGCCGGTGGACGACCGGAATCGTCGCGGGCATCGCCGCCGTCGCGGTGATCGCGCTGACGCTGTTCGTCCCGGCGGCCCTGACCGAGCCGAACGCCGCCACCGTCACGGCGAGCCTGCAGGCTGCGACGTCCGCATCGCGGTCGCCCCTGACCGCCGACGTCACGCTGACCGCGCAGAAGTGGGGCACGTCCATCGGCATGGTGTGCCGCTGGAACGAGGCATCCGGCTGGTCTCCCTCGGGTCCGACCACCCGCTGGGACTACGGGCTGTGGATCGTCACCGCCGACGGCCGGTCGCAGCGGGTCGCGACCTGGTCTGCCGGGCCGGGCGACGTGGTGCGCACCACGGACTCCACCGACGCGCCGATCGGCAGCATCGTGCGGCTCGAGCTGCGATCGATCGACGGCAAGACGGTGCTGCTGTCCGCAGAGGTCCCCGGCACCAGCTGACATCCCGTGGAGCTGAACCGGGGACGCCCCGGACTTCGTGTTCTCCTCAGATGGCGCCTCGGCGCCGCGGCCCGAGGAGGGGCACCATGCGGATCATCACAGACACTTCGAATGCGCTCCGCGCAGGCGGGCGTCGACGGGGGCGGACGCGACTCGCGGCCTGTCTCGCCGCAGCGTCCATCGCCGTGTTCGCGCTCGCGGGCTGCGGCTCGTCCGGCGCCGGCAACGGCACATCGTCCGGCGGCGGATCGGCCTCGCAGCCGCCGGCCGCCGCCGGCACACTCGCCACCGCCCACACCAAACTGGGCACGGTCGTCGTCGACGGCCAGGGCAAGACGGTGTACGTGTACGACCACGACACCGCCGGCTCCGGCAAGAGCGCCTGCACGGGCGCCTGCACCGGGCTGTGGCCTGCGCTGACCACCACCTCGATGCATCCGACGGCGAAGGGCATCACCGGCACCGTCGGCACGATCGCGGTCTCCGGCGGCCAGCAGCAGATCACCCTGAACGGCCTGCCCCTGTACACCTACTCCGGCGACAACGCCGCCGGCGACGTGAACGGCCAGGGCGTGCAAGGCATCTGGTGGGCGGTCAGCCCCGCCGGCAAGAAGATCAGCGGCACGGGCGGCAGCGGCTACAGCTACTGACCGGTCAGCACGTTCCCCGCGCGCACCAAGACGTCGGTGGCGGGACCCATGCCGGACCCGCCACCGACGGAGCTGCCGATTACGCCGAGAAGTCCTCGGGGACCTCGAGCGGCCGGCGCGTGAAGTAGGTGGCCTTCGCCTTGCGGAAATAGAACGCGAGCGGGATGACGCCGATCACGAGCAGGCCTACGCCGAGCCAGTCGACGATGACAGCGCCGTTGGTGATGTTGTCGACGAACGCCGCGATGAAGATGTACAGCATGAATACGGCGCCGACGAGAGGCCACACTCCGATCAGCAGGAAGTTCTTCACCGACTTGAGCAGCACCTTGCGGAACCCGATGACCACGGCGAACCCGGCGAGCGAGTAGTAGAACGCGATCTGCAGGCCGATCGACGAGACCGCCCACCCGAGGATCTGGCCGACGCTGTCGCCGAAGACGTTCGCGAGCACGAACAGCAGCAGCGAGACGATCACCACGACGACCGTGGCGAACACGGGTGTCTTCCACTTGCGGTTGATCCTGCCGAAGGCGAACGGGATGGTGCGGTCGCGACCCATCGCGAACAGCGTGCGACTCACCTGCACCAGCGTCGTCTCGAGGGTCGCGATGGTCGACAGTGCGACGGCGATGATCATGATCTTGCCGCCGATGCCCGGCATGATCGCGTCGCCGAGCACCCCGAGCACGTTGGCCGCGTTGTCTTGGATGGTCTTGCCCGGCAGCATGACGAGGGTGGTCGACGTGTACACCTCGAAGAGGATGAACACGATGATGATGCCGATGATGCCGGCCAGGCCGGTCGTCTTGTGTGCGTTCTTCGTCTCTTCGCCGAGGTTGGCGGTGACGTCCCAGCCCCAGTAGTAGAAGGCGGCGATCAGGGCCGCCGACACGAACACGCCGGCGGTGGTGAGGTGCCCGAAGCCGAACCAGTCCCACGAGAACGCCTGGCCGTGGTGGAAGGTCGTCATCGCACGCGGAATCGCGATGATGGCGAAGACGACGAGGATGCCGACCTCGATGATCGACATCACCCACTGGGCGCGCTCGGTCGTATGCACGCCGAAGATGACGGCCGCGGCCATGACGAGGAACCACACCGAGCCCACGAGTGTGACGAGCAGCGTGTTGTTCGCCTGATCCGGGGCGAAGAGCGCGACCGTCATGGCGCCCGCGGGCAGTGCACCCGCCACCATGAAGATGGTCGCCGAGATCACGACGGCCCAGCCGGCGAAGAAGCCGAGTAGCGGGTGCAGGCCGCGCGCGACCCACGAGAACGAGGCGCCTGCGTGCGTGTCGACCCGGGCGAGGTAGCCGAACGCGAACGCGATGCCGAGCATCGGGATGCCGCACCACAGCAGTGCGCCGGGGGCCCCGACGCCGGCCGCGCCGATGAGCAGCGCCGTGCTGGCCGCGATCGAATAAGCGGGCGCGCTGCCGGCCACTGCCATGAGCGCGGATCCGGCCTTCGAGACACCGCCGGCCTGCAGCTGGTGGTTCTCGTAGTCGATCGCGCGCTGGAGAGACGTCTCCGTCTCAAGTCCTTCTTGCGTCATTGCATGTTCCTCTTCGGGTTCGCGAGTCGTTCGCGAGGTGGTGGGAATCAGGGGTGGCGACTGGGCCGATCGGGGCTCCGTGCGTCGCACCGAAGCGATCATAGGACTCCGTGTCATCTGGAACCAGATGATTAATTGAATCCATATATACGGACGGTGTACGTACTCCTGAAACACCGAAGCAGGTATCCCATTCGGCTCGGTGAATCGCGCTCAGGCATGAGTGTCCTGGTGCCGGCGACGTGTCGGCGAGGCGGATCCGTGAATTTCGGTATACCTTGATTCCTCCGGTGATTTCATGCCTCGGTTCCTGCCGCACCCGGCCGCCCAACACGGATCACGCCCAAAAGTCAACGGCCTGTGCGGTGAGCGACGCGGCACGGAAACTGACGACGGTGTCGCAACCCGATGCCGAGGGAGGTACCTCATGTCACCCACAGCAACAGTCATCCTCATCATCGTGATCGTCGTCGTCCTCATCGTCATCGCGGTGATCCTGGCGATCATCGGCACGCGTCGACGGCGCGACGCAGCCCATCGGGCGAAGGCCGCGGAGCTGCGCGACAGTGCCCGTGATGCGCAACTGGATGCGAGGCAGCACGAGGTGGATGCCGCACGGGCTGAAGCCGCTGCGAAACAGGCCGAGATCGATGCGGCCCGACTGCGCGATGAAGCGTCCGAGCGCCACGCGGCATCCGAAGACGCCCAGGCCGAGGCGGCCCGGCGGAATGAACGCGCCGCCCGCGTCGATCCGGACGTCGACACACGCGGCGGCCGCCCGGTCGCCGACGACGAGGGCGACTCGGATGCGGCGTCCGCGCGCGACGCGCGGGACGTGTCCGCAACGCGGCCGGACGGGGACGAATCCCCGCAGGCGCGGTAGGCGCGGGAGCGGGCTCGAGTGGGGCGGGCCCGCTCGCTGCGGGATGCCGAATTCACCCACGGCGGCGGCTGTCGTGGCCAGACTGTACGCATGACCGATCCGATGCGCTCCTGGGTGCTGCACGTCGATCTCGACCAGTTCATCGCTGCCGTCGAGGTACTGCGCCGGCCAGAGCTCGCCGGCAAGCCGGTGATCGTCGGCGGCAGGGGCGATCCCACTGAACGGGCCGTGGTCTCGACCGCGTCCTACGAGGCGCGCGCGTTCGGGGTGGGGTCGGGGATGCCCTTGCGCATCGCCGCACGCAAAGCGCCGGATGCCGTCATCCTGCCGGTCGATGCACCCGCGTACACCGCCGTGTCGGAGGAGGTCATGGACACCCTGCGCGCACAGCCCGGGGCCGTCGTGCAGGTGCTCGGCTGGGACGAGGCCTTCCTCGGCGTGGACACGGACGACCCCGAGGCGTTCGCGCGGCGGGTGCAGCAGGCGGTGCTCGAGCGCACGCGGCTGCACTGCAGTGTCGGCATCGGAGACACGCTCGTGCGCGCGAAGAATGCGACCGATTTCGGCAAGCCGCGCGGCACCTTCCGGCTCACCGGGGAGAACTGGCGGGAGGTCATGGGCGACCGGCCGACGATCGCGTTGTGGGGAGTCGGGTCCAAGATCTCGAAGCGCCTCGCCGCACACGGCATCCTGACCGTCGCGCAGCTCGCGGATGCGGACGAAGCCGTGCTCGTCGCCGAGTTCGGCCCGAAGATGGGGCCGTGGTTTCGTCAGCTCGGTCGCGGCGACGGGTCGTCGGCCGTCGACGACACGCCCTGGGTGGCGCGGGGCCACGGACGCGAGACCACCTTCCAGCACGATCTCGTCGACCGCGCCGACATCGAGCAGGCGGCACGCGAACTCGTCGCGCAGGTGCTCGAGGATGTCGTCAGGGAAGAGCGGCCGGTCGTCGGCGTCGGTCTCAAGGTGCGATACGCGCCGTTCGTGACCAAGACCCTGGTGCACAAGATCGCGCCCACCTTCGACCGTGACGCGGTGCTGGCCGAGACGATGGAGCTCGTCGCCAAGATCGAGCCCGACCGGCCGGTGCGTCTGCTCGGCGTCCGCGCGGAGATGGCGATGCCGGATGATGCGCGCGAGGGGCACACCCCGACGCGCAGCGGCTGGTGAGAGCGTTGCACTCCATGGGCGTCGACTCGAGTCCGCGGGGGAGGCGCGGGCCCCGCGCCGCGGCGGGGTCTCGCGCCCTGCCGCACCTGATCGTCGCGGTCCTTGCGCTGGTGTCCATCGTCGTGTGCGTGTTCGCCGTCCAGACTCTGTCGCTGTTCGTCTCTCCGATGCTGTTTCTCGCAGCGGTCTTCCTCGAAGCGGTCTTCATCGTCGTCTTCGTGTACGCGCTCGCCCGCGCTGCGACCAAGCCGTCCCTCCTGCTCCGGTCTCTTGCCGCGTCCGCGTGGGAGGGTCTGGAAGAGAATCCCTCGATCGTCCGGTTCCGGCGGTCCCGGGTGCCGGCGGTGCGCTGGCTGCGGGGACGATTCCGCCCAGACACTCCGACCGGCTTCCGGCTGACCGTCACGATCGTCGTCACCGCGATCCCGCTGTGGAATCTCGCCGCGCTGTCGATCGAGATCGCTTCCGGTGGGGCGTCGGCGGTCGTCGACCGCAGCCTGGCGAATCTGATGCCCGTGGTTCGCACGTCCGGAGAGACCACGTTGTTCGCCGCCGGGACGATGGTCGGCAGTCCGCTCGGACTCGCGGTGGTGACGGTCGTCACGGCGGTGTTGCTGTGGGTAGGACGAGACCGATTCCTCGCGCTCGTGACGGTCGCGCTTGCCGTCGCACAGGCCGTCCTCTGCCTTCTGGTGAAGCTCGTCGCGCACCGCTCCCGACCGGATGCGGCGCTCGCGCTCCTGCACGCGCCGCTCGGCGGCTATCCGAGTGCGGAGGTCACGGGAACCGTCGTCGTCTACGGGTTCGTCGGATACCTCGTGGTGCGGGCGTTCCGATCGGCATCCGTCCGTCTTCTCACGGTCGGCGTGTACGTCCTCCTGGTTCTGGTCGTCGGACTCAGCCGTGTCTATTTCGGGGCGGTCTACGCCACCGACATCTGGGCCGGGGTGCTGCTCGGCGCCGGTGTGCTCGCCGCGGCGATCGGAACGCTCGAGATCGCGACCCGTTTCCCCGTCATCCGTGCGACCCTGCAGTCCATTCGGCCGTCCCGTGTCATCCTGGCTGCGCCGGTCATCGGAGTACTGGTCGCGGTTCTCGGTGCGCCCGTTCTCGTGATGCCGCGGCCGTACGCGATGTCGCAGGGCACGAGCGCGCTCCCGTCGCTGACCGCGACATCCCTGAAGAGGCTCCCGCTCTACAGCCAGAACCTCACCGGCGAGAGGACGGAGCCCGTCTCCCTGGTGTTCGTGGGCACCGAACAGCAGCTTGTGAGCGCGTTCCGCAGGGCAGGCTGGCAGCGAGCCGATCCGTCGAACGCGGCCGACACCCTGCGTGCATTCGCCGTCGGATTCCAGGGCGGCCAGTACCCGACGGCTCCGGTCACGCCCTCCTTCATCGCGACCGAGCCCGAAACGGTCGCGTTCCAGAAGGCGACCGCCGCGAACACCCTTCGTCGACGGCACCATGTCCGCATCTGGCGCACGGCTTTCACGGCGCCCGATGGACGTCAGATCTGGGAGGCGACCGCCAGCTACGACGACGGCATCGAACTCGCCCCGAGCAGCAAGCTCCCCACGCATCACGTCGCTCCCGACATCGACGCGGAGCGCGCTTACATCACCGCATCGCTGGGCGACGGCGGTCAGCTGGTCCTCCTCACTCACCCGCAGATGGGCATGAATTCCGGCGGGGACGGCTTCTTCACCGACGGGAAGGCCGAACTGATCCTGCTGCCATGATGCGTGCGAGGGTCCCCGGTCGTCGGTGCGGCCGCTGAGGTCGTGCGGCCGCTGAGGTCCCATCGTGGGGCTCAGTGACGGTGCATCCGCTCGGGACGCCGAGAATCACGACGACAACCGGCAGGATGGCGAACCGATGCGAACGCATGGCGGACACGGGGTGCTGATCAGGTGAATGACCTGAGCGCGCGTTGATAACTGGCGCTGTCGGCACGAGTGAGGTCGGTGACGAGGAGCGCGTTCGAACCGACTTTCTGAGCACACACGCCCCGGCACGGGATCGTCACGATCTTGGTAAGTCCCGCACGCCATGCCGGGATGAGGGCGTCGAGATCGCGTCGCTCCGGCGAATTCACGAGCAGGTCGCGTCGCGACGCGTCGAATGCATCCCGGATCTGGCGCTGCCAGTCGTCGTGGGACGGATCCTGCAGCGCATCCCGACCGAACTCGTCTCCCCAGCTCGGACCGACGATCTCGCGGAGGGCCGGCGCGCGTTCCGGTGAGCCGTCGGCCGTCTCGCGGATGTGCTCGAAGAGCCGGCGGTCGACTTCGCTGCCGGCGTGGGCGACGACGTCTCGCCAGATCCGCGGCCAGGCGCTCTCCCATGCTGCGCGAGTCTGGTCACCCACAGCGGTCGCGGCAGATTCCGGAGTCTGCACCAGCAGCGGCGGCAGGTCGGCGCCCTCAGGGTGCAGTCCATAGGCCTCCCGCAACCAGAGCAGCTCGAGCAGCTGAGCCGGCCGGTCCGCGACCGTGATCGTCATATCGTGCGGCCAAGGATTTCCAGGGATCTTGCGGACGGATCGCATCCGGCCAGTCCACCGGAATTCGCCTCGAGCGACAAGGGGCGGTGAACGGGTCAGCCACCGAGCATCCCGGCGATGGCCGTGTGCTTCGGGTTCGAGTTCGGCGGAGGCCAGGAGGTGTGCCACGCGGATACGCAATTGCCCACGAGTGCGAGAGCTCGCCACCGACTGAATTCCGCGGGCGCACTCGCGACCGCTGTCGTACGGGCGTGCCAGCATCGTCGGTGGTTGACTGGGGCTCGTCGGTCATCGTCGTGAGGAGGCCCGTCGTGTCGTTCTGGATCTGCGCCACGTGCGCAGTCGAGCATGCGGAGCGTCCAGAGGTGTGCGCCATCTGCGCCGACGACCGGCAGTGGGTGCCGGCCGAGGGGCAGATCTGGACGACCCTCGCCGACCTGCGCGACGCAGGCCAGCGCATCGAGGTGGTGGAACGGGAGCCGGACCTGTGGGCGGTGCGCAGCAGCCCGGGCGTCGGCATCGGTCAGCAGTCCAAGCTGCTGCGCACGGATGCCGGTTGCCTGCTCTTCGATCCGATCGGCTACATCGACCAGGCAGGTGTGGATGCCGTGATGTCGGTGGGGAACGTCGCGGCGATCGTCGCGAGCCACCCGCACATGTACGGCATGCAGGTCGAGTGGGGGCGTGCGCTCGGCGCGCCGGTGCTCGTCGCCGAACAGGACCGCCAGTGGGTCGCGCGGCCCGATCCGATCATCCGGACGTGGTCAGGCGACCTCGAGGTCCTTCCCGGAGTGACGCTCACCCAGCCGGGCGGACACTTCCCGGGAAGCGCCGTCGTGCACTGGGCGGCCGGAGCCGATGGCAGGGGCGTGCTTCTGGCGAGCGACACGATCTTCGCGAACCCCGACCGCACGTCGGTCAGCTTCATGCGCAGCTACCCCAACCGCATCCCGCTGTCCGCGCGGGTTGTCGACCGGATCGCCTCGCACGTGGAGCGGTTCGACTTCGACCGGCTTTACGGGAACTTCGACAACGTCATCCCCTCGGACGCCCGGCGCATCGTGCGACGCTCGGCGGACCGGCACATCGGCTGGGTGAACGGCGAGTTCGACCATCTCACCTGAGCGGACTAGGGACTCCAGGCGAGCGGCTCGGGCGGCACCACCAGGCCCTCGACGACGAAGGGGTCGGCGACGATGAACCGCTTCGCTGACTCCCGTGTCGCGAAGATCGCCATCGAGCCGTTCGACGAGGGGTCCTCGAAGGTGCCGATGCCGAGCACGTCGCCGGCGGGTTCGAAGTCGTCGAGATAGGCCTTGTGGCGGGGGTACACGGCGGGCAGTTCGGCTGCGCGCTCGGGCACCGTCAGGTACCGGACGACGTACCCGACTCCGTCGGCGCCCGCGAGCCGGGCAGGTGAGGCGGGCCACGCGGCGACCGTGGTGCAGCCGTACTCCTCGGGTGCCACGTCCCGGAGGGTCTCGGCGAACTGCCACCGGTGGCCGGCGGGATCCTGGAGAGTGCAGTCCCGTTCGCCGTACTCGCGTTCCGTAGGCGCCTCGAGCACGTGCGCCCCGTGGGCGCAGGCGTGTGCGAAGAATGCGGATACGTCGTCGACCCGCACCCGCGTGAGGTGCATCCGGGAGCACGCGTCCGACGTCTCGTCTGTGCCTTCGGCGAGGATGACGGCTCCGTCGGCGCCGATGCTCAGCTGGGCGCGGTGCCTTTCGCCGATGCGCGTGCGCTCGACGAAGCCGAAGGCTGCGCTCAGCCAGGTCACCGCGGCGCGGACATCCGGGTACGCGAGAATCGGCACGACGGTGACGGGCGGGACGGACCTGTTGGTCTTCATACGTGCGACTCTGCCAGAGCCGGCGCCGCGGTTGTCGTGCGATACGGATGAGGATGCGGCGTACGCTGCGCCGCGGACGGGCAGGATTGGACCATGGTCGAGATCTCGGACGAGGACTTCGAGCGCATGGTGTCCGAGGTGTTCGACGCGCTCCCCGACGACATGGTCCGCGGGCTCGAGAACGTCGGGATCGTCATCGAAAACCAGCCCGTCGGCCAGCGGCCGCGGCTCTTCGGGCTGTATCGAGGGCATCCGCTGACCACGCGCGGGGTCTACGGCTTCGGGGAGCTTCCCGATCGGATCACGTTGTACAAGAACAACATC
>Ga0308170_10003099_pt1 | contig 13813 bp, 10 predicted proteins | sample PhyBR2_2_FD_202136 | JGI IMG/M metagenome (GOLD analysis project Ga0308170, IMG submission 202136) | Phyllosphere microbial communities from UC Gill Tract Community Farm, Albany, California, United States - DLSLSB.R2 | ecosystem: Host-associated > Plants > Phyllosphere > Unclassified | place... | reverse complement strand
CGTTTTTTATGCTCAAGATATTGGACCAGGGACATGTTTACCTGAGTGGCGAGGGAGCTTGCTCCCGCTCGGCTGCGCAGCAGTCGTAAAAAACAGCCAACGGATATTCTTGGGGACGCTTCGCGACCCAGCGGGAGCAAGCTCCCTCGCCACAAGGTCAAACCGCCCTGGTCTTCAGCGCCCTGCGCAATGCCACCAACAACTTCAACATCTCCTGCGGATCCAGTCGCTTCGGCACCTTTACGTCAGCCATGTTCTCTTCCTTGTGATGGTTTGGCCGGGGAGTCTGGCCAAAAGCTGTGCGTTCTTGGAGGGGTATTTCGAAAAAAAGATCTTTCCTACGACGTGAGGAAAAATAGCCGTCTTCCTCCGCCGCGGCAAATCGGGGGAATAGATATTTGCGTGATATCAATATGCTTTAACGGTATTTAAATTCCTCTTCTTATACCTTTAGAGTCGGTGCCTGCCAGGTGGCTACCCGTTGCCTATGGACCGCACCACCGCCGCTTACCGCGCGGCGTCCAGGACGTTCAATGAACTTCGATTACGCTTTCATCCTCAGCACCCTCCCGGCGTTTCTCAAGGCTGTGGGTGTGACGCTGCAGGTCGGCCTCATCGCCATCGCCACGTCGCTGCTGGTGGCGCTGGTCAACGCGCCGATCCTGGTGTTCCGCACGCCTTACCTGCACCGCCTGGTCGGGTTGTATGTGGAGCTGGCGCGCAACACGCCGCTGCTCATTCAGTTGCTCTTTGTCTACTTCGCCTTGCCCGCGTTGGGCATCAAGGTGTCGGGCTTCGCGGCGGCGATCATCACCATGACGTTCCTGGGCGGTGCCTATCTCACCGAAGTGCTGCGTGCCGGCGTGGAAGCGGTGCCGACGGCGCAACTGGAATCCGGTCGCTCCATCGGGTTGTCTCACGGCCAATTGCTGCGCTACGTGATCCTGCCGCAAGCCGGAATTCTCAGCCTGCCGTCGCTGTTCGCCAATTTCATTTTTCTGCTCAAGGAAACCACCGTGGTTTCCGCCGTGGCGGTGCCGGAGATTCTCTACACCACCAAGAGCTACATCGCGCTCTACTACAAGACCTACGAAATGCTGGCCGTGCTGACGCTGATTTGCGTGCTGCTGTTTTTGCCGCTCTCGCTGTTGTTGCGTCGTCTGGAAAGGAGGCTCCAACATGGCCAGTTCGGGTCTTGAGTTGCTCTGGGTGTCGTTGCCGCAATTGGGCAAAGGCGCTGCGCAAACCTTGTCGATTTCCTTTCTGAGCATCGCGATCAGTACCGTGGGCGGCATGCTCTACGGCATTTTGAGCACGCTGAACGTGAAGTGGTTGAACGCCATTTTGCGGGTGTACCTGGAACTGTTCCGGGCGATCCCGGTGCTGGTCTGGTTGTATTTGCTGTTCTTCGGGCTACCGATTTTTTTCGGCTTGAGCATTCCAAGCTTCTGGTGCGCGGTACTGGTGCTGTCTTTATGGGGCGCCAGCGAAGTAGGCGAAGTGGTGCGCGGCGCGTTGCATTCGCTGCCACGTGGCCAGCGCGAGGCAGGATTGTCGATCGGCTTGAACGCCCCGCAGCTCTACGGCTACGTGTTGCTGCCGCAGGCGCTTAAACGCATGACCCCGCCGGCCATCAATGTCTACACGCGCCTCATCAAGACCAGCTCCCTGGCGGTGCTGATCGGTGTGGTGGATGTGATCAAGGTCGGTCAGCAAATCATCGAGCGCACTTATGAATCCGTGCTGATCTACGGCGCGCTGTTCCTGTTTTTCTTTTTTATCTGCTACCCGCTCTCGGCCGCGTCCCGTGTGCTGGAACGGCGCTGGACGCAAGCATGAGCACATTGATCGAGTTCAAGGGCTTCAACAAATTCTTCGGCGAGCAGCAAGTGCTCGACGGCATCGACCTGCAAGTGAAGGCCGGCGAAGTGATCGTCATCCTCGGACCCAGCGGTTGCGGTAAAAGTACTTTGCTGCGCTGCCTCAACGGCCTGGAAGTCGCCCACAGCGGCAGCCTGGTGTTCGCCGGTCGCGAGTTGCTGGACAAGGGCACCGATTGGCGCGACGTGCGCCAGCAGATCGGCATGGTGTTCCAAAGCTATCACCTGTTCGCGCACATGAGCGTGCTCGATAACCTGCTGCTCGGCCCGGTCAAAGTGCAAAAGCGCGACCGCCGCGAGGCTCGCGTCCAGGCCGAAGCGTTGTTGGCCCGCGTGGGCTTGCTGGACAAGCGCGACGCGTTCCCGCGCCAGCTCTCCGGCGGCCAGCAGCAACGCATCGCCATCGTTCGTTCGCTGTGCATGAATCCCAAGGTCATTCTGTTTGATGAAGTCACCGCTGCCCTCGACCCGGAAATGGTCAAGGAAGTATTGGAAGTCATCCAGGGCCTGGCCCGCGAAGGCATGACGCTCCTGATCGTCACCCACGAAATGGCCTTCGCCCGCGCTGTGGCTGACCGCATCGTGTTCATGGATGGCGGGCGGATCCTTGAACAAAACCCTCCCGAGATTTTCTTTACGAACCCGCAAACCGCACGAGCGCAGCAGTTCCTGGAGAAGTTCTCCTACGTCGCCGCACTACCTGAAACGACTCAAACAAAGGAACTGGAACTGCTATGAAAACTGCCAAGTCTTCCCTGCTGCTACTGCCGCTGCTCGGCCTCGCATTGCTGGCCGGATGCAACAAGACCGAAGAACCGCCGAAGCCGAAAGCCGCCAGCCAAAACACTGCGCCGGCCAGCTACCTGGACAAGATCAAGGCACGGGACAAGCTGATCGTCGGCGTTTTCACCGACAAGCCACCCTTCGGCTTCGTCGATGAAGCGGGGCGTTACGTCGGCTTCGATACCGACATCGGTCGCCGTTTTGCCAAGGACCTGCTCGGCGATGAAAACAAGGTCGAGTTCGTCGCGGTTGAACCGGCGAGCCGGATACCCTTCCTGCAAAGCGACAAGGTCGACCTGATCCTGGCCAACATGACCGTGACCCCGGAGCGCAAGGAGGCGGTGGAGTTCACCAACCCCAATCTGAAAGTCGCGGTACAGGCGCTGGTGCCCCAGGCCAGTGAAGTGAAGAATCTGGATGACCTGGCGACCCGCACCACCATCGTCACCACCGGCACCACGGCGGACATCTGGCTGACCAAGAATCACCCGGACTGGAAGCTGCTCAAGTTCGAAAAAAACTCAGAGTCCTTGCAAGCCTTGGCCAACGGCCGTGGCGACGCCTATGCCCAGGACAATCTGGTGCTGTTCAGCTGGGCCAAGCAGAACCCTGGTTACCGTGTACTGAGCCAGACGCTGGGTGCCGAAGCGCCGATTGCACCGGCGGTGAAGAAGGGCAACATCGAGCTGCGGGATTGGGTCAACACGGAGTTGGCAAAGCTGGGCGAGGAGAAGTATCTGCTCAAGCTGTATGACCAGTACGTGCGCAAGGAACTGAGCGATGACACCCGGCCTGAGAGTGTGATTGTAGAAGGGGGCAAATGGCAGGGATGATTCCCTTCAGGATGCGTTGATCCTCCGATTGTCTTTGCGAGCGAGCCCGCCCCCACATCAGACCGTGTCCATTGGACGACTCGGTCAACTGTGGCGGCGGGCTTGCTCGCGATTGGCCGATAGCCTTTGCCCTTGTTGATCCTGTCCATGGAAGGAACCCTGTTCTAAGCTCACAGTCGTATCGTCACTGGTACGTCCGTACAGCGCAAAGGAGTCTGCATGGCTGGTCCTCGAATCAAACTGGCAGTTGGCCTGGGCTTGTGCGCGTTGTTGATGGGCTGTGGCGATAAAAAGCCCGAGGAAAAAGCCTTGCCGCGGGTTTTTGTGCAGCAGGCCGTGCCCAGCGAATACGCCGCCTCGGTGACGCTCACCGGTGATGTCCAGGCGCGGGTACAGGCCGACTTGTCGTTTCGCGTGGGTGGCAAGATCATCGAGCGCAAGGTCGATGTCGGTGACCGAGTCTCGGCCCGGCAGGTGCTGGCCCGGCTCGATCCTCGGGACTTGCAGACCAATGTCGACTCCGCCGAGGCCCAGGTGGCCGCCGAGCAGGCACGGGTCAAGCAGAGTGCGGCGGCGTTCATACGCCAGCAGAAACTCTTGCCCAAGGGCTACACCAGCCAGAGCGAATATGACGCGGCCCAGGCTCAACTGCGCAGCAGCCAGAGCGCACTGACCGCCGCCCAGGCCCAGTTGGCCAACGCCCGTGAACAGCTGAGCTACACCGCGCTGATCGCCGAAGCGCCGGGCATCATCACGGCGCGCCAGGCCGAGGTCGGCCAGGTTGTGCAAGCCACGGAGCCGATCTTCAGCCTGGCCCGGGACGGCGAGCGCGACGCGGTATTCAATATCTACGAGTCGCTGCTGCGCGAACCGCCATCGGACCCGGCCATCGTCATCAGTTTGTTGGACAACCCCGCCATCCAGACCACCGGTACGGTGCGCGAGATCACCCCGGCGGTGTCTGCGCAGACTGGCACGGTGCAGGTCAAGGTCACCCTCAAGGATTTACCCGAAGGCATGCGCCTGGGGTCGGTGGTCAGCGCCACCGCCAAGTCCGCTGGCAAGACTGCTGTCGAGTTGCCTTGGTCGGCACTGACCAAGAATCTCAGTGACCCGGCCGTATGGCTGGTGGACGGCGAGGGCAGAGCGCAGTTGCATACGGTCACCGTCGGCCGTTACCTGACCGGCAAGGTCATCATCAGCGACGGGCTCAAGGGTGGGGAGAAAATAGTGATCGCCGGTGGGCAATTGCTGCATCCCGGCGTGCGCGTTGAGATCGCTGAAAACACCTCCGAAAAATCCTCGACAGGAGTCCAGCCATGAACCGTGCATGGATGGTCCCGGTCGGCTTGCTGCTGGCGGCCTGCTCGAAGGAGCAAGCGCCACCTGAGCCGGTGCGCCCGGTGTTGTTCGTTGAGGCCCAGGCTCTGGATCAGCAGGCCCTTGGCCGGTTCGCCGGGAATATCCAGGCGCGTTACGAAACCAATGTAGGTTTTCGCGTACCAGGACGGATCGCCAGCCGTAACGTCGATGTCGGCGCCGAGGTGAAGAAGGGGGACCTGCTTGCCACCCTCGACCCTACCGATCAACAGAACCAATTGCGTGCCGCCCAGGGCGACTTGGCGCGGATCGAGGCCCAATACATCAATGCCCAGGCCAATGCCCTGCGTCAGCAGCAGTTATTCGATCGCGGCGTCGGCGCCCAGGCGCAACTGGATATCGCCCAGACCGACCTGAAGACCACCGGCGCTGCCCTCGAACAGGCCCGTGCTTCGGTGGACCAGGCCCGCGATCAGCTCAACTACAGCGAACTGCACACCGACCACGATGCGGTCGTCACGGCCTGGAATGCCGAAGCCGGGCAGGTTGTCACCGCTGGCCAGCAAGTAGTGACCCTGGCCCGACCGGACATCAAGGAAGCGGTGATCGACCTGCCGGCCGGGCTCGCCGAGCGCCTGCCCGAGGACGTGGTGTTCGAAGTCGCCGCGCAACTGGATCCGCAAACCCGCACCACCGCCATCGTGCGGGAAATCGAGCCCCAGGCCCAAAGCGCTACTCGCACTCGCCGGGCACGCTTGACGCTCACCGATACGCCGCCCGGTTTTCGCCTGGGCACGGCAATCAGCGTGACCCTGAGCTCGACCATCGAGCCGCGTATCGAGCTACCGCTCAGCGCCCTGCAGGAAGTCGACGGCAAGACACGGATCTGGCTGATCGACCCGCAAAACCAGACTGTCTCGCCCCGCGATGTGCGCATTATCGAGCGTTCGGCCAACTCGGCGCTGGTGGCCGACGGCATCAAGGCCGGCGATCGTGTCGTCAGCGCGGGGGTAAACAGCCTCAAGCCAGGGCAGAAAGTGAAACTCGACGAGGAAGCACGATGAAAGGGCCTTTCAACTTATCCGAGTGGGCCCTGCGGCATCAGTCTTTCGTCTGGTACCTGATGTTTGTCGCCTTGCTGATGGGCGTGTTTTCTTACCTGAACCTGGGGCGCGAAGAAGACCCATCGTTCACCATCAAGACCATGGTCATCCAGACGCGCTGGCCCGGCGCGACCCAGGAAGAAACCCTCAAGCAGGTCACCGACCGCATCGAGAAAAAACTCGAGGAGCTCGATTCCCTCGACTACGTCAAAAGCTACACCCGGCCAGGGGAATCAACGGTTTTCGTGTACCTGCGCGATACCACCGGCGCCAAGGAAATCCCGGAGATCTGGTACCAGGTGCGCAAGAAGATCAATGACATTCGCGGCGATTTTCCCGAAGGCTTGCAGGGACCGGGGTTCAACGATGAATTTGGCGATGTGTACGGTTCGGTGTATGCCTTCACGGGCGACGGCCTGTCGATGCGCCAGTTGCGCGACTACGTGGAGCAGGTGCGCGCCGAGATCCGCGACGTACCGGGCCTGGGCAAGGTCGAGATGGTGGGCGAGCAGGATGAAGTGCTGTACCTGAACTTCTCCACGCGCAAACTCGCGGCCCTGGGCATCGATCAGCGCCAGGTGGTGCAGAGCCTGCAATCGCAGAATGCCGTGACGCCCGCCGGTGTCATCGACGCCGGGCCCGAGCGGATTTCCGTGCGTACGTCCGGGCAGTTCCAATCGGAAAAAGACCTGGCCAACGTCAACCTGCGACTCAACGACCGGTTCTATCGACTGGCTGATATCGCCGACATCCGGCGTGGTTACGTCGACCCCGCCACACCGATGTTTCGTTTCAACGGTACACCGGCCATTGGCCTGGCTATCGCGATGAAGAAGGGTGGCAACATCCAGGAATTCGGCAAGGCGTTGCATGCGCGCATGAATGACCTGACCGCCGACCTGCCCGTGGGTGTTGGCGTGCATACCGTATCGGACCAGGCCGAAGTGGTGGAGGAAGCGGTCGGCGGCTTCACCAGCGCCTTGTTCGAGGCGGTGATCATCGTGCTGGTGGTCAGTTTCATCAGCCTCGGCATACGCGCCGGGCTGGTGGTGGCCTGCTCGATTCCGCTGGTGTTGGCGATGGTCTTCCTTTTCATGGAGTACAGCGGCATCACCATGCAGCGGATCTCCCTTGGCGCGTTGATCATCGCCCTTGGCCTGCTGGTGGACGACGCGATGATCACCGTGGAGATGATGGTCACGCGTCTGGAAAAAGGCGACACCAAGGACCAGGCCGCGACCTTCGCCTATACCTCGACGGCGTTCCCGATGCTCACCGGGACCCTGGTGACCGTCGCCGGTTTCGTACCCATCGGCCTGAATGCCAGTTCCGCCGGCGAGTACACCTTCACCCTGTTTGCGGTGATTGCCGTGGCGATGCTGGTGTCTTGGATCGTCGCGGTGCTGTTTGCGCCGGTGATCGGTGTGCACATCCTCAGCACCAACATCAAACCCCACAGCGCCGAACCGGGGCGGATCGGTCGGGCGTTCAACGGCGGCCTGCTGTGGGCGATGCGCAATCGCTGGTGGGCCATCGGCATCACGGTGCTGCTGTTCGTGTTGGCGGTGTTTTGCATGCGTTTCGTGCAGAACCAGTTCTTCCCGTCCTCGGACCGGCCGGAAATCCTGGTCGACCTCAACCTGCCGCAAAATGCCTCGATGGATGAGACTCGCAGGGCCGTCGACCGGCTGGAGGCGACCCTCAAGGGGGACCCGGATATCGAGCGCTGGAGCACCTATATCGGCGAAGGTGCGATTCGTTTCTATCTGCCGCTGGATCAACAATTGCAGAACCCGTACTACGCGCAACTGGTCATCGTCAGTAAAGGCCTGGAGTCGCGCACGGCCCTGACCGAGCGCTTGCAAAAACGCTTGCGCGACGACTTTGTCGGGATTGGCAGCTACGTGCAGGCGCTGGAAATGGGCCCGCCGGTGGGCCGGCCGATCCAATACCGGGTCAGTGGCAAGGACATCGACCAGGTCCGCAAGCACGCCATCGAACTGGCCACCGAGCTGGACAAGAATTCGCACATCGGTGAGATCATTTACGACTGGAACGAGCCGGGCAAAGTGCTGCGCATCGACATCGCCCAGGACAAGGCGCGGCAATTGGGTCTGTCTTCCGATGACGTAGCCAGGCTGATGAACAGCATTGTCAGCGGTTCGCCGGTAACTCAGGTCGACGACGATATCTACCTGATCAACGTGGTTGGCCGGGCCGAAGACGCCGAGCGTGGTTCACCTGAAACCCTGCAAAACCTGCAAATCGTCACGCCGAGCGGCACCTCGATCCCGCTCCTGGCATTTGCCACGGTGGGTTATGAGCTGGAGCAGCCGCTGGTATGGCGTCGCGACCGCAAGCCGACCATCACCATCAAGGCAGCGGTGCGCGATGAGATCCAGCCCACCGACCTGGTCAAGCAATTGCAGCCTGATATCGACAAGTTCGCCGCCGGCCTGCCGGTGGGCTACAAGGTCGCCACCGGCGGTACGGTGGAGGAGAGCAGCAAGGCCCAAGGGCCTATCGCCAGCGTCGTGCCGCTGATGCTGTTTTTGATGGCGACCTTCCTGATGATCCAATTGCACAGCGTGCAGAAGCTGTTCCTGGTGGCGAGCGTCGCGCCCCTTGGCCTGATTGGCGTGGTGCTGGCGCTGGTGCCGACGGGCACGCCCATGGGCTTCGTGGCGATCCTCGGGATTCTCGCGCTGATCGGCATCATCATCCGCAACTCGGTGATCCTGGTGACTCAGATCGATGAATATGAGCGTGACGGGTACGAACCTTGGGATGCCGTTGTGGAGGCCACCGAGCACCGGCGCCGGCCGATCCTGCTCACCGCAGCCGCGGCGAGCCTGGGGATGATCCCGATTGCCCGTGAAGTGTTCTGGGGGCCGATGGCCTACGCGATGATCGGCGGCATCATCATCGCCACGCTACTGACCCTGCTGTTCCTGCCGGCGCTTTATGTGGCCTGGTACAAGATCCGCGAGCCGAAGCGCGATTGATCGCCAATTGCGACGGGAGCTGGCCATGCTCCGCTTTTGTGGCGAGGGAGCCTGCTCCCGCTGGGCTGCGAAGCAGCCCCAATAAGCGATGAGCGTTTCGCACTCAAGCGGGAGCAACGGGGTTTCTGCGGGGCTTGATCTTCTGCGAAATACTGTGAGAGCGAGCTTGTTCGCGATGAGGCCAGTCCAGCCGCCCTGAATCCTTATTTACGCAACAACCGCAACCCATTGAACACCACCAGCAAACTCACCCCCATGTCGGCAAACACCGCCATCCACATGGTCGCGAACCCGGCAAAGGTCACCCCGAGGAAGATCGCCTTGATGACGAGCGCCAGGGCGATGTTCTGCTTGAGGATGCTGGAAGTCTGGCGCGACAAGCGAATGAATGCCGGGATCTTGCGCAGATCATCGTCCATCAGGGCGACATCGGCGGTCTCGATAGCCGTATCAGTGCCGGCCGCCGCCATGGCGAAGCCGATTTCCGAGCGGGCCAGCGCTGGGGCGTCATTGATGCCGTCGCCAACCATGCCGACGCGGTGCCCCTGGGCATAGAGCGCTTCGATGGCTTGCAGCTTATCCTCCGGCAACAAATCGCCCCGGGCCTGATCCATGCCCACCTGGGCGGCGATCGCTTCGGCGGTGTGGGCATTGTCGCCGGTGAGCATCAGGGTCTTGATGCCCAGCTCATGCAATTGCCGGATGGCCTCGCGACTGGAGTCCTTCACCGTATCGGCCACGGCGAACAGCGCCAGCGGCCCCGTGTCGTCGAGCAGCAGGACCACCGACTTGCCCTGTTTTTCCAAGGCGAAGAGTTTTTCTTCCAGCTCTGGGGAGCACAAGCCCAGGTCTTCCACCAGGCGATGATTGCCCAGGTGATAGGTCTGGCCGTTGATGTCGCCGCGCACGCCGCGTCCCGGCAGGGCTGCAAAGTTATCCACAGCCTGCGCTACCGTTTGCTTATCCACAGCCGCCAAGGCAATGGCGCGAGATACGGGGTGGTCGGAGCGGGTGGCAAGGCTGGCGGCAAGTGCCGGGGCGCTGCTTGCCACCGCTGGGTCCAGCGCTACGAAATCGGTTTGCACCGGTCTGCCATGGGTGATCGTGCCGGTCTTGTCCAGCGCCAGGTAATCGAGCTTGTAACCACCCTCCAGATAGACGCCGCCCTTGACCAGGATGCCCTTGCGCGCTGCGGCGGCGAGGCCGCTGACGATGGTTACCGGCGTGGAAATCACCAGCGCACAGGGGCAGGCGACCACCAGCAGTACCAGCGCCCGGTAGATCCAGTCGAACCATGCCGCGCCCATGAATAGCGGTGCAATGACGGCCACGGCCAAGGCCAGGGCAAATACCGCCGGGGTATAGATTGTCGAAAATCGGTCAACGAAGCGCTGGGTTGGCGCGCGGGAGCCCTGGGCCTGTTCCACTGCGTGAATGATTCGCGCCAGGGTGGAATGGTCGGCGGCGGCGGTGACGGTGTATTCCAATTCGCCGGCCTGGTTGATGGTGCCGGCAAACACCTTGTCGCCCACGGTCTTTTCCACCGGCAGGCTTTCGCCGGTAATCGGCGCCTGGTCGATGGTTGAGCGTCCGGCGACCACCTCACCGTCCAGGCCCACGCGTTCACCGGGGCGTACCCGCACCCGTTCACCGAGGGCGATGGCCTTGACCTCCCGCAATTGCCAACTGCCGTCGGCCTGTTGCACCGTGGCCTGTTCCGGGGCCATCTGCATCAGGCCGCTGATGGCGTTGCGCGCCCGGTCGAGGGATTTGGCTTCGATCAACTCGGCGACGGTGAACAGAAACATCACCATCGCCGCTTCCGGCCATTGACCGATCAGCACTGCGCCGGTCACGGCAATACTCATTAAGGCATTGATGTTCAGGTTGCGGTTCTTCAGGGCGATCCAACCCTTCTTGTAGGTGCCGAGGCCGCCGCTGAGGATCGACACCAGTGCCACCAGCGCCACCACCCAGTTCGGCGCGGCGTTGGTGAAGTGGATCACCTCGGCACCAAGGGCGGTAATGCCGGACAGCGCCAGCGGCCACCAAGGCTTGGCCGGAGCGGGCAAGTCGTTGGTTTTTTGCTCCTGGCCTGGCATCAACGGCTCGGCCTGCATGCCCAGGGACTCGATGGCCTTGATGATTGGCGCGTCGCTGGGCAAATCGTGGGTCACGCCGAGCACGCGGTTGATCAGGTTGAATTCCAGTTGCTGCACGCCTTGAAGCTTGCCGAGCTTGTTCTGGATCAGCGTCTGTTCAGTGGGGCAGTCCATGGCTTCGATGCGAAAATTGCTCAGCCGCGCGCCGTCCGTCGGAGCTTTGCCAAGGTTGACCACCGACGGTGCCGCTTTCGACGAGCAGCATGAGTGCCCATGGTCATGGCCGTGGTCGGGTTTGTGGATATGAAGGGAATCGCTCATCGGTGACGTCCGTGAAAAGTGCCTGTTGCACAGTAAGGACCCTGTAGCCACTATAGGGTCAAGCACCTATTTGCGAGGCACACCATGAAGATCGGAGAACTGGCGAAGATCACCGACTGCCAGGTCGAGACCATCCGTTATTACGAGCGTGAGGGTTTATTGCCGGAGCCGGCTCGCAGCGATGGGAACTACCGCGTCTACACGCAGGCCCATGCCGAACGGCTGACGTTCATCCGCAACTGCCGCACCCTGGACATGACCCTGGAGGAAATCCGCAGCCTCCTGGCCCTGCGCGACAGCCCCCAGGACCAATGCGAAAGTGTCAACGCGCTGATTGACGAGCACATCCAGCACGTCAGGGCGCGCATCGACGGCCTGCTGGCCTTGCAGGCACAACTGATCGACCTGCGCCATCGCTGCGGCGAGGGACCGGACCTTGAGCAATGCGGGATCTTGCAGCGGTTGGAAGTGAGTGGCGCCGTGGCGCCGGAGGTGGAGCATTCACATGTGGGGCGCAGTCATGGGCATTGAGTGCCCTTGCCACCGGTCCTGATCCGATGGAGATCCAATGTGGGAGCGGGCTTGCTCGCGAATGCGGTGTACCGGACAAGAGATTGTGTCTGACAGACCGCCTTCGCGAGCAAGCTCGCTCCCACAATAGAGCGGTGGTGGAGCTCAGACCGCCATCGGCGCGGTCATCGGCGCGTGGTGCTGGTAGCCCTCAAGGGAGAAGTCGCTCGGCTCGACCAACTCCAGCCATTCAGGCTGGTACACGCCTGTCTTGGCAAACTCCGGCACACGATCGGAAATTACTAGCTTGGGCATTGGGAACGGCTCACGGGTGAGCTGTTCCTTGAGCATGTCCAAGTGGTTTTCGTAGACGTGGGCGTCTCCGATGAAATAGGTAAACCAGCGCGGCGTGTAACCGGTCAGGCGACCGATCAGGCTCAGCAGCGCGGCGCCTTCGGTGAGGTTGAACGGCGTGCCCAGGCCCAGGTCGTTGGAACGGATGTAGAGGGTCAGGGAAATTTCCTTGGTCTCGACATTCGGGTGGAACTGATAGAGCAAATGGCACGGCGGCAAGGCCATTTCATCGAGCTGGGCGCAGTTCCAGCCATGGAACAGAATGCGACGGCTGCCAGGGTCTTTGATGATGGTGTCGACGCACTGGCGAACCTGGTCAATGGCCTTGTACAGCACCACGTAAGCCTGTCCGTTCTCTTCGCCTTCGGCGATCTGCCGGTAGCCCTGGGCCAGGGTCTGTTCGATGGCTGCCGGATTGCTCAGCGGGATCTGCTTGTAGGCCGGCCACTTGCGCCACTGCACGCCGTAGATTTCGCCCAGGTCATCGTCGCCCTGGCGGAACGGGTTGGCCAGCCACTGGGCGTTTTCGTTGGCGTTCTGGTCCCAGACCTTGCAGCCCAAGGCACGGAATTCGGCGGCATTGTTAATCCCGCGGAGGAAGCCGCACATCTCGCCGATGGCCGATTTGAAGGCCATTTTGCGGGTAGTGATGGCCGGGAAACCATCCTTCAAGTCATAGCGCAGCATGGCGCCGGGGAAGCTGATGGTGTTTACACCGGTGCGGTTGGCTTGCTTGGTGCCGTTCTTGATGACGTGGGCCACCAGATCGAGATATTGCTTCATGGATTACCTGTGTCCTTGAACCCGAGGCTGGCGCCTCGGGATTCGAATTTTAAACCTTGGCCGCCGCAGCCGGCGCACGATGATAAGCCAGCCAGATCAGCGCCAGGCCACCGATGATCATCGGCAGGCACAGCAGTTGGCCCATGGTCAGCCAGTTCCACGCCAGATAGCCGAGCTGGGCGTCCGGTACCCGGACGAACTCGACGATGAAGCGGAAGATCCCGTAGAACAGGGCGAACATGCCCGACACCGCCATGGTCGGCCGCGGCTTGCGCGAGAACAGCCAAAGAATCAGGAACAATGCCACGCCTTCAAGGGCGAACTGGTACAGCTGCGACGGGTGGCGCGGCAACTGTGCCGGATCGCTGAACGGTGGGAAGATCATTGCCCACGGCACATCGGTCGGCTTGCCCCACAACTCGGCGTTGATAAAGTTGCCAATGCGCCCGGCACCCAGGCCGATCGGCACCATCGGCGCGACGAAGTCCATCAGTTCGAAAAAGGACTTGTTGTTGCGCTTGCCGAACCACAACGCCGCCAGCATTACGCCGATGAAGCCGCCGTGGAACGACATGCCGCCTTTCCAGACCTCGAAGATCAGTGTCGGGTTGGCCAGGTAGGCGCTCAGGTCGTAGAACAAGACATACCCCAAGCGTCCGCCGACGATCACACCCATGGACAGCCAGAACACCAGGTCCGAGAGCTTTTCCTTGTTCCAGGTCGGATCGAAACGGTTGAGTCGGCGCGACGCCAGCAGCCAGGCGCCACCGATGCCGATCAGGTACATCAGGCCGTACCAGTGGATTTTCAGCGGGCCGA
>Ga0308170_10003097_pt1 | contig 13818 bp, 15 predicted proteins | sample PhyBR2_2_FD_202136 | JGI IMG/M metagenome (GOLD analysis project Ga0308170, IMG submission 202136) | Phyllosphere microbial communities from UC Gill Tract Community Farm, Albany, California, United States - DLSLSB.R2 | ecosystem: Host-associated > Plants > Phyllosphere > Unclassified | place... | reverse complement strand
TTTAAATGGCGACCGCAGAAAATAAACTGCTCCCATTTGATCCAATAGCGGGATTTAAATAGTACATAGTAAGGGGTTATTAAAAGGCTTATAACCTCATGTTAAAACATACTATTGCAAAGCTAGTCCTCATAAATGGCGACCAGATATAAGTAGTAAATTATTTGAAAATGACTTAATATCCACCTGTGGACATTTATTTAATAGGATAAGTTATGACATGACTGAAGAAGAAAAGGTACTAGATCGAAGAAAAAGATATAGAGTAAAGCCTACTACTAAAACTCCGCTTTCAATCTATTTCAATATGGATGTTCCTGATGATGTTGAAGCTCTTGAAGCTTTAGAATATTTAAAAACCATTTATGGCGGGAAAAAAGAAGGGAAAAGTAAAGCCGTCAAAGAAGTTTTAAGAGTTTTCTATAAGCAGCTAAACGAAAAAAAGCCTGATTAAATCAGGCTTTTTTCTTGCAAAAATTTAGGACTTTTTAACTGAAGTAACTAGCTTGTCATCAACATATAGATAGACTCGTTTGTTATGTGTATAAGATGAAATCTTAGATTGTCCATCACTTCCCCCCATAGATCCGTCTTTATTACCGCTAACAAAACTGCAATGAGGAAAACCTTTACCTTTAGCCAAGTCTTTTTTTACATCAGAAATTGTAGACTGACATTCAGAAATATTAAGACCGCCAGCAAAGCACATGAAAGCACGACAGCCATAATTTTCATCCTTAGCTGCAACTAAGGCAGAAACACTAACTAAAGTTAGACCTAAGATAAGTTTTTTATACACTAGTAGTCACTCTATTTAGATAAGTTGTCCAGTACGAATAACTTACCTTCGAAGTTAAGAGAAATTGTCTTGGCATTGCTGCACATAGAACAAATCTCTTGAATCAAGAAGGGTAAATTTCGTGTGAATCTAATTTTGCCAGATGCAGTGTGAATGATGTGATCAACATCATTCACTTTTACAGTTACAAAATACTGGAACTGTTCATTCATACCAATTTCAACACCATAATTATTAGCATTGAAATCATCGACTGTTTTCAAGTCATTCATCGTTAAAGCCATTTTCTGCAAGATCCCTATTTTTAAAAAAGTTAAGTGCGGATTCTTACAAAATATAATTAATTTAAAAATGTAACTGAAGTGTAACTGTCTGTAAAAGACACAAAAACATCAATTATTTTTTAACGCTTTTAATATATATTAAAAAGTTTTAAACTTTAATAAAAAAGTTAAAACTTTTGTTAAAAGTTTGTATATATAAAGCTTATATTTTTTTAAAGTATCCTTCACTTTTTGTCATGGAAATATCTATTTAAAAATCTCATAAACATTTCAATAATTTTTTAAAAAAAACTAAATCAGGGTTTAAAAAGAGTTTAAGTAGAGTTTAGGGGTGTTTAGAACAGTTTAAGAGCCTTAAATACCTTTTGTAAATCAAAAACTTACAAACTCATAACTATACTTTTTGTCGCTATAACTATACGTTTTGTCGCTATAACTATACTTTTTGTCGCTATAACTATACGTTTTGTCGCTACAACTATACGTTTTGTCACATAACTATACGTTTTGTCGCAGATAATCCACAGAGTTATCAACAACATACAAAAAGCCGTTAAATAATCCTTAAAAATCAGTAGTTAATTAGGTCTATTGCTCTAACTTATTGTGATTTTGAGTATTTTTCAACCTATAGCTATTGTCTTAGCTCAAAACTATACGTTTTGTCGCAATTTGCATTGATACCTATACAGATTGTCGCATCCCTGCAATCAACCTACTCAATTATGATTATATATATTTTTCAGAAATTAACTAGCTCTATATCAATTACATAAGTAATTGTTTTATATAAATATACCCTAGTGAAAAGAATAATTAACCTTTAGACCTGAAAGATATAATTGTATAGGTTAGGAACTATATCTATACGTTTTGTCGCAACGTAAGATATTGATTTATAAAAACAAATTATAAAATTGCAAAATTGGATATTTTTTATTCCTTTTTTGTGCTAAAAATAGCCATACGTTTTGTCGCATCGTAAGTAGTTGAAATAAAAGAAAATAAGAATATTAAAAAAATATTTATTTTTTTTATATCAGTATAGGGGTGTATACTGATTTTATATATTTTTAAAAAATAAACATTTCTAAAACAATAACTTAAAATATAATTTAATAACTATACTTGATAAATATACTTGTATAGTTATAATGAAATCAAAGGAAATGACGGATTTACAAAAAAAATGCAGAAAATTATTGGCTCACAAGGTTTAGATGACTACACCCAAACCAATACAAGGGCAAAATTGACCGATTTAGTCGTGACACGCAATGATTTTCCAACGGCTAGGTACAGTATTGATCTCAATTTAGAAAAACTTATGTACTGTGCAATGATCATTGTTAGAAAGAATGAGCTTAAAAATAAAACCTCATTTACCTATGATGATTTTATCTATGTAAGCACTGAAAATTTTGGTGAATTGACTTCTCCAATGGCCAGAAAAGAAGTGGTTACGGCTACAGATAAGCGTGAAATTCAGAGAAATGCGGAGATTGCTTTAAAGCGTATTTATACAAAATTCGATAACCCAACAATGCTAGTTAAAGATGGTGAATCTGAAGAACCCGCTAAAGTGCCAATGATGACCTATTGTCATTACGACAAGGCAACTAAATGTATTAAGGTTAGATTTGCCAAAGAATTTTTTGAATATTTTTATGATCTGGTTAAAAAGGTTGATGAAAAAACTAAGTCATTTAGCAGCCATGAACTAAAACATATTATCTTATTTAATTCGAGCTATTCCCTTCGCCTTTATAGAATCTTAATGAGCTATATGTGGAGAACATCAGAAGTTACTATTGATCTGAATGAATTAAGATGGATGCTTGAATGCGAAGATAAATACAAGGAATTAGCCAATTTTAAAAACCGTGTTTTAAATGTAGCTCAAGAAGAAATTAATAAACTTAGCAATATTAATGTCAAATTTGAGAACGTGAAAAACGGAAAAGAAGTAGTTGCTATTAAGTTTATTTTTAACTTAAAAAATGAATATAAAGAGCAAGACCAACTCAAATTCATTGATAAAATGAAAAAGAATTATCTAGCTTCAGCAATTCCATTTAGTGATGATGGTTCACACTTTAAAACTCCAGATCGGAAGAAGTATTTTAAACCGCCAGTAAAGTTATCTTCAAAGCAAATCAGCACTTTGGTTAATTGCCCTGAATTTTTATTAGATTATGGCCATTTCTTAGGAAATTCAGATGAAGAAACTTCTAAAGTTATTATTAAAACTTTACTCGCTGAAAAACTAGACAAGCTTAATGCTTATAAGCCAATAGACTTAGACTATTACTTCTGGTTACAGGTAAGGAGAGGAATTGTTAAAAATGGAGATAATGATAATAAAGAGAAAGATGATCAGGAATAATATCTAAAAACATAACCACCATATTATCTTAAACAGACTTCGCTAATTTAAGAAAATATGGTGGTTCGATTTAAAACCTTCATAAAATTCTAATTAATTTATTAAAAAACTATTCTTTCTTTAGTCATGACTAAATTTTTGTCTTTAGCCTAAGTGGAATATTTTGCCAATTAAAAAAATAGAGATCTATTAAAAAACAACAGTTTATGCTTCCCAGGAACAGGCCACCCAGCTGTGGCCAGTGTTATATTTTGCCAATAAAATTTAGTCTGATAGGTTTTTAAGTTTTAAGCTCATTCCTTATTAATCCTACATTTTTTAAATCAATATGCTATCTGGTCGCCACCCATGCGGGTTGGCTTTGTATATCCCGCTATTGGGGCAGATGGGAGCAGTTTATTTTCTGCGGTCGCTATTTAAAAATCACAGATTTTTAAAGCTCGCTTGAAAATCAACGGTAATCAGGAAGGGAAGGTTTTGCTTTTTCCATAGTTCGCAAAGTAGACACTTTGCTCTGATCAACCATCGAGGGATCTAGTGCAGCATTAATTTTCTTAGTCATGACTAAGGAAAAACCATTTATTCAATATGTATGATTTAAGCTCATTTTAGCGTGTTTTTTTTGGTGGCGTGGGGTAGTGGCTGTAAGGATAAAAAAGGGCTGTCATCAGCCTAAGAATCTCAAATATAAGCATTAGAAAAGCAGACCTGATAAGTATCTAAATAACTTTTGTCTATAGTGTTTTATCCTTAAAAAAAATTAGTCATGACTAAGTTTTTGCTTGAATGTCCACAGGTGGACTGATATAATGATTTTATCAGGACGCAAAGGGCGACCTGAAATAAAACAGGTATTTTAGAATGAATCATTTTTCATCAGTTACATCATTAGACGAGTTAAAACTTCAGTACAAAAAACTAGCTTTTAAAAATCACCCTGATCGTGGCGGTAAAACAGAAGTTATGCAGGAGATTAACAGCGAGTATGAACAGCTATTAAACCGCATTATTAATGAAGCTTCAAAAGATCAGTATCAAGATAGTTCTGAAAACGGTCGTGGTTTTTGGTCAAGTCGTTCAGAACATTCTGAAGTTGAGAAAAAAGTAAAACAGGCTATTGATGCAATTATCAATCTGGATGGTTTAGATATTGAAATTATTGGCGTTTGGGTTTGGGTTTCTGGTGATACTAAGCAGCACAAAGACAAATTAAAAGAGGCGGGTTTTGTCTGGAATCGAGTGCAATGCAAATGGGTTTTTATTGGTAAAAAATCCAGTGGTCGGGGCAGAATGACTTTAGATCAAATGCGAGAGTTACACGGTAGTCAGAAAGTTAAAAAAACCAGAATGGCAGAAGAAAGAAAACTTTTAACAACTTAATGAAGAAGTCCCCGAAAGGGGGCTTTTTTTTATTAATATTTTTAGTCATGACTAAGTTTTTGCTTGAATGTCCACAGGTGGACTGATATAATGATTTTATCAGGACGCAAAGGGCGACCTGAAATAAAACAGGTATTAATTATGCGAAATTCAATAGTAGCGATCTTTACAAACTATCCTACAGGTAAACTGGTTCATTTTTGCGGTCATCAGGTTTTAACTGGATCTAACTATAATATTTGGTTTCCAATCTTTGATGAAAAAACACTATTCCAAGAAATTGAAAAAATCATGATTAATTGCCGAGTAGCCCACAATGTTACTCACATTGAAAAAATCAGAAGAGGTGACAATGAAAACGGTTACTTTGAAGATTATAGAATTACTTATAACCTCGCACTTTAAGCCAGACCTCCCATAATGGGAGGTTTTTTATTGGTGGCGATTTTTTTTGGTTTTTAGCTTGTCTAAAAAACATAAAACATTGTCTATCTGTTCTGCGTTATTTAGGCTTATTCTGGCCTGTTTAGTTTTGTACTATGGTAATTTAGCTTCAGATATAAAAAAGGCTGTCAGCAGCCTAAAAATCGCAAATATAAGTATTCGAAAAGCGGTTTAGCCAGGTATTAAAACGGATATTTTTTATGTCAATTTTCCCTATTAAAAATTTAGTCATGACTAAGATTTTGCTTGAATGTCCACAGGTGGACTGATATAATGATTTTATCAGGACGCATCGGGCGACCTGAAATAAAACAGGTTAAAAATCATGGAACAATACATTTCAGTTTACACTCGTCAGCAAGCCATTGAAGATGGTTTTTTAGTTGCAATCAATTCACTAAGCCCTGAATTGGATAAGCTTGCAAAAGAACATTACAAGCATTCTATCTGCTTCACTTCAGCACTTTGGGCAATAGTTGATAAAGCTATAAAAAATGAAAAATGGCTTAATGACCTAGAGGGCGTTATTCATGACATTTTATGGATGAGCCGAGCTTATAAGACACACCTAAGCCCTAGTGCGGTACGCTTTACGGTGATCATCACAGGCGCAGGCCGAAAGAGAAATCATATTTTAGACTTGCACGTACACGGTGGAGATCAAGGTGAACCAGTCATAACAATTGGTTATCCTGAAGATTTTTAATTTAAGTCCTCCCTTTATGGGAGGATTTTTTTATGATAAAAAACTTAGTCATGACTAAGAAAATGCTTGCAATGTCCACGGGTGGACGTTAGAATATACAGTATAAGGACGCAATAGGGCGACCCTTAATAAGCCATGAAAGAAACTAGGTGAAATATGAAAAAAGTTGTTGCTTCAAATCAAAAGGGCGGTGTGGGTAAATCTGCAATCATTTGCCAGTATGCACACTATTTAAATTCTTTGGGCTTGCGTGTATTAGTCATTGATCTAGATCACCAGAAAAACACTACAAAAGCCTTGATTACTGGCGGGGCTGTGACTGTAGCTAATGTTTCTGCATTCGACATGCTAACCAAAGAAGATCAGACTATTTCAAATCCTGAAGCCTTTACTTTGGTACAAGCAACCCCAGAATTAACTGCTATTGAAAAAAACGGCACTTTACATAATAGATTTGCCACTAATTACCAGAAGTTTTTAAAAACAGTTGATCCATTATTTGATGTTTGCCTGATTGATACCAATCCGAATCCAGACATCCGCCAAGTGGCTTCATTGATTGTTAGTGACTATGTTTTAAGTCCAATTCAGTTGAATCAGGAAGCTATTGACGGCATCGGTGGATTACTCAAGCAGATCCAAGCGATCAATCAAAAATTAAACCCAAATTTAAAATTAATCGGCATCCTTCCGAATATCGTTGAACCTACTCCATTCCAGAAAGACAACTTAAAAGCTATTGTTCAGCATTTTTCTAAGTACCTGATTAAAAACTCTGACGGCAGCTATGCTTTTGTTAAAAAAACGACTGCAATTGCTGAAGCACAAGCACAGGGCGTACCGACAAATAAATTAGGTAAAACTAGCGGTTTTACCGCATGGGCTGAATTAAAAACAGTTTTTGAAAGCATTAATAAGTTTATGGAGATTTAAGGAATGATAGATTTATCAGCTTTGGAAAATATTGATCTAGGCAATCCGACACCAGTAGCAGACGGCACACCTAAACAGATTCCACTTACAGATATTATTGAAGATCCAGATCAGCCACGTGTTGAATTTCCAGAAGACCAGATGAATAAAATGGTCGAATCAGTCAAGGCTCGTGGAGTTAAAACACCTATTAGTGTTAAACCTCACCCAATAGAACAAGGAAAGTGGATTATCAATTATGGGGCTAGACGTTTTAGGGCTTCAGTGATTGCTGGCAAGGAAACTATCCCTGCTTTTGTTGATAATGATCATGATGATTATGATCAGGTCATGGAGAATAAAGAACGCCTTAACCATTCACCTATTGAGCTTGCACTTTTCATCCAAAAGAAAATTAAGCAAGGCGAGAAGAAAAACGTAATCGCTAAAAAGTTAAATGAAGAACCTGTTTTCATTTCTACTCACTTGGCTTTAGTGGATATGCCAGAGTGCTTATCTAAGGCTTATGATGCAGGTTTTAAATCGCCAAAGACTTTATATGACTTACGCAAACTTTGGGAATCATTCCCTGAAGAAGTAAACGCTTGGGTGGATGAATCATTAGAGAATGGTCAGGACATTATCAGATCTAGAGTTCAGGCATTATCTAAAAAGTTAAAAGAACCTAAGCAAGCTGAAGCGACTGAAGTAGATCCAGAACCACAGGCGCAAGAAAGCCAAGAGCAACCTACAATTATTGATGATAATGGATCTTTCAATTTTAATGGGGATGATCAAGCTGAAGCGACTGAAGAACCTGAAGTTAAAAAACTGATGGATCAATCGAACCAGAAAGAGCAGCCAGAAGCTAAAGAAGAAGATCCAGACAAAATCAAAAAACCGCTTTTAGTTGTTATTCATGACGGCCGACAAGCAAACCTGATGCTAAATAAAAAGCCTTCTTCTTTGGGTTTTGCATGGATCAAATACGAGGATGGAACAGAAGCATCCGTAGATTGCAGCAGTCTTGAAATCGAGTATTTACAAGAAGCCTAAATCTACCAACGAAAAAAAACCTTGCTTATGCAAGGTTTTTTTTGGGCGGGTTATCCCGACCAAGCCTGATCACCCTTAGTCATGACTAAGGAGAAAAGAGGAAAAGAGGAGGTATGTATTCTAAGGCAGGATAGGCAGCAGCCGTTAAAAACCTTAATTTGTGACACAAATTAAGGTTATACTATTCTTTCAGAATAGCTATCGAAAATATTACTTTCGATAAAGGTACTGGAATCATGATGAAATCAAACTTGAATCAAGTTTTAAAATTTAGGGTTAGCAGTGACGTTTATGACTGGTGGCAAGCTAAGTGTGAGAAGCAGGGAATCAAGAAAGGTGAGCCTTTCCAGAAGTCTTTAGAAAATGCCTATAAGAAAGAAAATGATCCTGAATATTCAGGACAAGATTTTTCATTAAATCTGGAAAAAGATTTAGCCGAAAAAATCTATCAGTTAGCCAGGTATGAGGAAATAGATCCAGACGATCTGATCAAAAAAATGATCAAGGAAAAGTTATCTGAAATAGAAAAGACGCAGGACGTGATAGACGTATTTGAAAAAACGTCACGTAAAGAATTAAGACTTAAACCAAGCTTGATGAAAGCCATTAATGAAAAAGCGGCTCAGGTTGGCATGAAACCGAATCAATATATCATTTCGGTTTTAACGGCTAATGTTACAAAAGATTCAATATTCTTTAGTCAAGAAGAAGCTCTTAAACTTGGCGAATCAAATAGTCAGCTTTTGGCGATTGGTAGAAACCTAAACCAAATGGCCAAGAATATGAATCAGGGTATTCATGAATCTTACGATAGGGACTTTGTCGAGCGTGTTCATCAGCTAGTAAAAGCTCAAATTAGGCATGTTTTCTCTCTATTAGAGAGAAATAAAAAGAGGTGGGAATAATGACTAATGGAAGCAGCAAGACTACTAGAGATGTGCAAAGCACTTTGCTTGCTCACGGTGAGCAGCTACTTAACGGCTCAAAAGTTAAGCGTGTTAATCAGACCCAAAGTTTAGATACTTTTTTAAATGATCTATCCAAGCCTAAAAACAGTTCTGGCCATTCAGCTAAATCAGCCCCTAAATCGTCTCCAAATAGCGTTAAAGCCACCTTAAATAGGATCAGTAAAAAGACCCCTGAAGTAATGGTTAAGGTTACTGGCGGGGGGAATTCTATGGGGAAGGTGAAAGCCCACATGGGATATATCACAAGGAATGGACAATTAGAGGGAATTGATCAGGACGGAAATAAAGTTAATGGCAAGGATGATATAGAAGATTCTGCTGAAGATTGGCAAATGTCAGGTACGCCTATTTCAGATGAAGAATCTAAATATAAGCAGGCTTTTAATATTGTGCTATCTATGCCTCAAGGTACTAATGAAAAAGGCGTTTATGAAGCTGCAAAAGAATTTGCAGGGGAGCATTTTAAAGATCATAAATATATGATGGTGCAGCACACCTTTACCAATGACCCTTCAAAAGATCCGAGTGAAAATCCGCATGTACATATTGTTGTTAAAGCTGTTTCTGAAAAAGGGGATCGGTTAAATATCAGAAAAGCTGACCTTCAGGAATGGCGAGAAAGTTTTGCTGAAAAATTAAGATCCAGAGGGATTGAAGCTAATGCGACAAAACGTATTGCTAGGCTGCAAAAAAATAGAGGTGAAAAACAGTCAGTCAAACAAATGAAAGAGCAGGGCAAACCATTTAAGCAGTATGGTAAAAATAAGGCCACTCCTGAACGTATTCAGAAAGCTAAACAGCAAGAAAAAGAAGCATTGACACATTACAAGGAAATTACTAAAGCCTTATCACAATCACCACATGCCCAAGATAGAAAACTAGCAGTCGATTTGGTGGATTATTTAAGTAAACAGGTAGAAATTAAAAAGCCTATACAGCAACCAGAGATTCAGCCGACTAATAAGCCAGATCCTCAGAAGGGGAAGGAGCAAGACCGTTAATAAGATCAGATAAGATAAGGCACAATACTGTGTCTTATTTTCTTTTAAATCGTTTTAAAAATTATCAATACCCCACCTTTGCCACACAATCAAGAAGTGCCCTTTTAAAAATCCTTAATTTTCTGATCGGGCATACCTAATTTAAACATTCTGTTAAGCTCCAAAATTGCATATTTTAAATCTTTTTCAGGAATATTCTTAACATCAAAATATTCAATTTGCCCAAACCTAGCTTTATATAACGCAATTCTTTCTATTCTGTGGCGTTGCATCTGCACTGTTGAAGACATAATTCGATCCATTAAATAGAATAAGTAATACGATGTGATCTGCATACTATCTTTAATCATAAAGCATTGATTTTTCGTGCTTTTATAGTCATATAGTGTTTCATCAATACAAATATCTGCATCTATCCCACCTAGTACAACACGAATATTTGCAGAATATCTAGGATTGTATGTGATCAGACTATCAGGCTTAATAAGACCATTCTTAATGAATACATTATCAAAATTTTTGACTAAGGAAGATATATCATCGTAAACCACTTTATCCGTTGGTTTTAGTATGTCCTTCTTTGTTGCTACTGGTAGAAATCCTGATCGCCATAGATTTTCCAATTTAGCCATAAGAATAATGCCACCAATAAACTCTTCACTTATCTCTAAACTGTTTGATTTATTAGCTAGTAAAGAATCTATGTGATTTTGCATTTTTTTATACAATGCCAAAATGCTTTTGTTTTTAGTTTCCTCTAGAAAGCTAGTAATTTTAGGTTGCTCAAATTCCTTAGCACTCAATTCGGTATTCGTGTAGTACGCACAAATTATTTTAGATAAGTAGTCAAATGCTGTACCAACCAAGCCTGAATCATAACTACTCGTTAATTTATGTTCACTCATCACTTCATAATTAGTAAAAGGAGGAATACCACTGTAAGTTTTAAAATCTGTTTTTTTGGGTGCAACACTTTTTATAATTTCTTTTACTTCTTTGCACTTAGGATCTGATGATTTAAGTATCGACATTAAAGACATATTTTATACTCTTTTTTTCCAAACATTTGCCATTCAAGTCCTTTTAGGGGTACTAAAAACTAGATTAAAAAATCTAATTTTTTAATATTTCTAATGCAAATAGAATCTTTTCTTTAGGACAAATTTTTTTTTGAGAATACTTTTCCATTACAGCCGATCCAATAATTTTTTTATCTGCATTAAAGAAAAATATCTCTAAGTCATAAGGTACATTGACCATATTAAAGCAAGTATAAATTGGCTTTTTCCATGTAAAAACCAAAGGCCTTAATGAAGGATTTTCTTTAAAACCTATTTCTTGATCATGTTCCCTATAGAGATAAAGAGCCGTTAATTTTTCATCTTTGAAGTTAAATGTCTTTACTTCTTTATCGTGATCAATGTATGGGTTATAAGCCAATTTAAAGGCTATAACTGACACTATTATCAACAGAGCTATAAATACTGCATATTTTAATTTCAATTCCTGTAAATCCTTGTTTACCAGTAGCAAGCCAAATGCAGCAAATTTTCCTTAGTCATGACTAATTATTTAACACTCATAAGTTGATCCCATTTAAAGTAATTGGGAGTTAGTTGGCTGCGTGACATATTCCAATTTCTGTTAGGAAGCATACTGGCACCTAACCCTATTTTCTTCTTACCAAACCTATTTTGTATATTATCGAGTGAATCCATAAGTTGATTACTGGATTTAACTTTATTCATGTCGGTGAACAGGTCATAGCTATGAGTAGCTTTAGGTTCAAGAAAAGTTAGGATAACCCCACATTTTTTGAATCCTATATTCTGCTGATATAGCTGATCAATCATTGTCGTAGCAATTTTAGTTAGTAATAAGCTATTGTCTGATGGATCTGGCAAAGCGTATGACACAGATTTATTGTAAAAAGGTTCAGAGCTATCAAAAGGATTAGATTGAACAAAACCAAGAATACAGCCACATAGTAAATTTTCGCTTCTTAAACGGCTTACTGCATCCTGGACATAGAGCGTAATTGCTTCTTTAAGATCATCACGGCTATAGACCTTTTGGCCAAAGGAACGGCTCGCAATTATCTGTTTTTTAGCTTTTGGACTTTGTTCAATCTCAATACAAGAAATTCCCTGTAATTCTAATAATGTTCTGTGCATGACAATAGAAAATTGATTTCTAATCATTAAGGGTGAAGCGCAAACAAAATCTAAAACTGTATTAATGCTTAGGCTATTCAACTTTTCAGTATGTTTTTTCCCAACGCCCCACACTTCACTCACTTCTATAGTTTGATATAAGCTTTCAATTGAGCAATAGTCCATTGAAACAAGGTTACATACACCCTTTAAATAACTATTCTTTTTGGCGATATGGTTAGCCATTTTTGCTTCTGTTTTAGTCCGTCCAATTCCAATACAGGCCGGCAAACCTAGCCAACGTAAGAGCCGATCTAGAATTAAATGAGCATAGGCAGTTAAATCATAATTTGAAGCATAGGCAGTTAAATCTAAAAAACATTCATCAATAGAATAAATTTCTTGTTCTTGAGGTGTAACAAATTCAGATAGGACTTTTATAAATCTGCGGGACATTTCCGCATATAGAGCATAATTACTCGAAAGAACTGTGATGTTATGTTGCTCTACAAGATCCTTGAGCTGAAAAAGAGGTACACCCATCTTTATACCTAAATTTTTAGCTTCCTGTGAACGAGCCACAGCACAACCGTCATTATTAGATAATACGATTACTGGTTGATTGTTTAGACTTGGATTAAAGACACGTTCACAGCTTACATAACAGTTATTAATGTCTACTAAAGCAAAGATTTTATTTTGACTTTCCATGTAGGTTAAACCGATAGGATTAGATTATTTGTGTTTCCTAAATGGCTTAATGACAAAAGTCACTACACCCCATATCAATAATTCTTGGCAATCTTTAAGGTGAATATCGTCATAATCTGGATTTTCCGCTTTAAGCCAACACTTATCACCTTCAACCATTAACCGTTTGACTGTGAACTCATTGTCAATTAAGGCAACAACAATGTCCTCATGTTTGGCTTCAAGACTACGATCCACTAGAAGCTCGTCATCAATTTCAATTCCTGCGTCACGCATGGAAAGAGAAGCTACCTTGACAACAAATGTTGCAGCTTCATTTTTCACAAGGTGTTCATTCATATCTAAAGTTTTATCAATATAATCTTGTGCGGGAGATGGAAAACCAGCAGCTATTTTTTCAGAAGCTAAAGGAATACGTTTAAAAGTTGAAGGATTAATTAACGTAATAGAAGCTACATCATTTAAAGTAGTCTTTTTATTACTAGCTAAGAACTTCTTAATCTCTACAATACGTGATACTGGTACACGCATAGTCTTAGTTGGTTCATTGTAAATTGCCTTCCTTCCTGCACCTTCCCTATGACCACCTTTATTTCCATTCATAAAAGCCCCTTTGATTTTGTGACAAAATCAAATAGTAAACTTTAAATCCTTGGAATAACAATAGAAAAGTGATGAGTGGTTATACGGTGATACTAATAATGATATTAATTTTTAAATGCTCCCCCTAAAGTTTAACTGAGTAACAAAAAGGGGAGATGTATATTTCATGCAGAAAATAAACAACATTCTAATTAATGTTTATGCTGTTCCAATGTATTACATTCCGTACTTTCTATTTGTAACGTAATTTCAGTAATACTATGATTATGTTTTAGAACGTCTAAGGCCTTTTGATAGAGCTGATCTGGATCGCTATTAGGAGCAACTAAATGAGCAGTTAAATGAATGTTTTTTGAAGATATAGCCCAGACTTTCAACTGATGAATCCCTTTAACACCCTCTAGCATCAATAAAT
>Ga0308170_10003093_pt1 | contig 13847 bp, 11 predicted proteins | sample PhyBR2_2_FD_202136 | JGI IMG/M metagenome (GOLD analysis project Ga0308170, IMG submission 202136) | Phyllosphere microbial communities from UC Gill Tract Community Farm, Albany, California, United States - DLSLSB.R2 | ecosystem: Host-associated > Plants > Phyllosphere > Unclassified | place... | reverse complement strand
GCGCCGTCTTTCAACACTTCGATGCGCTCGATGGCGTCGGTGGCGATGGCATCCAGGTTGGTGAAGTTCTGCTGAGCACCATCCGACAGGCCGTAGGGCGCAATGCGGCGGCCGTTGACCAGGACCAGGGTAGCGACCTTGCTCAGGCCGCGCATGCTGACGCCCGAAGCGCCGGTTGCGAAGCTGCCGGAGCTGGCGCTTGCCGAGTTGATGTCGGTGCTGACCGACGACATGGCGGTCAGGATGCCCAGCGCCGTGTTCTGGCCGGTTTTCTCGATGTCATCGCGGGTCAGGATCTGGACCGCGTTCGCTGCCTCGGTTTGCGTACGCTTGATGCTGGAGCCGGTCACCTCGACGCGCTGGATCTTCGGATCCGGCGTGTTGGCTTCTTGCGCTGCAGCCAAAGCGGGAATGGCCAGGGTGACGGCCAGAGCGATGGAACTCTTCTTCAAAATATTTTTATGCTTCACAACAACTCCTGGGATGAAAATTATTTGAGCAACTGATGCATACGTGGTCAGTTATGTCTGACTTTTTGTACGTACGCGCATAAATACTCTTGCACAACATTGCTCATATGCAAAGCTGTAAATATGCGTTTGGGAAATATCACGTTGCTTTAAGTTACATCCGTTGGGTTTTTGATACAGTATGTTACGACCGTCAAGAAAATGTGAAGTTGGCGGAAGGAAATTTGGGGAGCGCGGGGGGAGGGGATAGGAAATTGCTGCAGTGCGGCATGATGACAAATGTTTTACTCGGAGTACATCGCGCTTGAAACTGTCTCTACGTGCCGGGTGAAAGAAATGGGGAGGGCGTACAAGACTGTAGTTAGTTGCTATTTTATCTAGTACAAGTGTCTAGAATAGTTAGGCGGTCGTCCGATGCAAAGAGTGTTAATGAACACTTATCCTTGGTGAGCGAGTCCGTACAAATAGCTTAAAGGGATGATCATGACGATGAGACTGAGGGCTTTTCCGGTTCTGTTGGTAGCGAGTATGGCGTTGAGCGCTTGTGGCGGCGGAAGTAGCGGCAACAGCACCGAGAGCTGTGTCAGTGGAATTTCCGGCTTGTGTTCAATGCTGGGATCCACATCCCCGACGTCTCCAGGTACAACGACATCGCCCTCGGAAAGCCAGTCTGCACCGGTCGTCACAGTGGCGCTCCTGAACGCGAGCGGTACCTCATCCAATTCGCTGACCGGCGCTACTCCGCTCACGGTCAAGGCAACCGTCCTGGATGCAAGCAGGAAGCCAGTGCCGAATTCGGTCGTGAGCTTCGCCACCAACAACGCATTGGCGACATTTTCTCCGACCAGCGGTACGGCGCTGACCGACAGTAATGGCGTGGCCAGCGTCAGTATGCGTGCCGCCAATCTCGCGGCCGGCGGTGCGGGCACCGTCACCGCGAGCAGTACGGTGGGCGCTACTACCGCTACAGGAAAGGCCAGCTACGCAGTTAGCGCCACGACGCTCACGTTTGGCACTTTCAGCGCTTCTCCTGCGAGCATTCAGGCTTATGGTTCCGCTGTGCTGTCGGTGGATCTGATGAATGGGGCCGGTAAATATACCGACCAGCCTGTCAACGTCAGCTTCGGCTCGGCCTGCGTTACGGCCGGCAAGGCGACGATGTCGGCAACGGCCCCGACGAATAATGGCACCGCCCAGGTTGTCTATCGCGACAAGGGGTGTGGCAATAACGATGTCGTGACCGTCTCCGCCGATGGCGTTGCGAAGCCTGTCACGGCGGCGCTCACGATCGCGCCACCCGCGGCGGCATCGATCCAGTTCGTACAGGCGCTTCCTTCAGACAAGTCGATTGTCATCAAGGGCGAGGGCGGCAATGGGCGTACCGAGACGGCTGTTTTGACCTTTAAAATCATCGACATTTTTGGCAACCCGCTTGCGGGCAGGCAGGTGAACTTCAGCCGCGTGCCGGCTGATGCCGACATTGTGCTCAACAAGTCTACCGATACCTCGGACGCGAATGGCGTAATCGTCACGACGGTCAATTCAGGAACGAAGCCGGCTTCGTTCCGCATCCTGGCAGCCTTGCCCGCCGCTGACATTGGCGGTGCGAATATTTCGACGTTGTCGGACACGGTCGTGGTCACGACAGGCGTGCTGGACGCGATTTCGTTTTCGCTTAGTACCAATCACTTTAATGTGGATGGGACCATAGACAGCTCGCCGACCAATCCGGCCGCTATCATCCAGGTAATGCTGGCTGATAGGTTTAGTAATCCCGTTCCCGACGGTACGCCAATCGTGTTCCGTACCAATCTTGGCGCGATCGGTTCGTCAGATCGGGGCGGTTGTATCACTATCAACGGCGGGTGTTCGGTTGACTTCCGCGTGCAGGAACCTCGCGTCCTAAATCCGAACGCGCCACCCACGCCCTGCAATTCCGGCCCTGGTCCTGATGTCATGCCAGATTTCCCCGGTCCTGGTGTGGCGACGATTTGCGCTACGACGACTGACGGCATGCATTCCATATCGAGAAGGATCCCCTTGTTTCTGAGCGGCAGCATTCCTGTGCATACGACTCTGAATGGAAGTTTGGTTTCAATTGTCACTCCAAACGATTTGGGTTCGATCGCCGTTGGCACGACAAAGGTATTCCAATTGCAAATCAATGACATCAACGATAACCCCATGCCGCAGGGGACCAAGGTCGCGCTCGGTGGCTTAGTGAGCGTTGCTGCGGGCGAGATCTTGCCGGGAACTGTGCCGAATATTGCGCCACACAGCAGCGTCGGCGACATCAACAGCGGCAATGTGATTAACGGGCCTCAGGGGTCGATCCACACATTTAGCGTCTCTAATGCAGCTCCCTCTGGTTGTGTTGGATCGTCACCTGCATCGTTCTATGTGGTGATTACGACACCGGGAGGCACGGTGACTTATATTCCGTTCAAGCTGCAGGTTGCCTGCAAGTGAATTGGGGATGACCGGGACGGGCTAGAAAAGGAAGAGCTGTCGACTAATCAACGGCTTGGGAAAGCTTGATAGAGGTAAGGCACAGTCGCTGCGCGACTGTTTAGTCAGGCGAATCGGGAGGCTTGGCGCTTGCAAGCGCCAAGCCGCTCCGCCGGCTCGCCGCGGTGCGGCGAGAATTCCCGGCTCCGCCCCTCGTCCGTGTCGGACGCGGATTCGCTTCCTGTCTGCTCATGCGAGTATTTAAAAACAAAGGCCTCGTCAGCTTACGCCGACGAGGCCTTTGTTTTTGAATACTGGTGGAGGCGGTGGGATTCTCCAACCTTCACCATCGTTCCGCTAACTCGTTGAATCTACTGGGTGCCGGTACCGGTCTGGCTTACAAAATACACCCCATTTGGCGTGCTGACTTGGGATTTTAGCATCGTTAGCGCCAGCGCTGGCTGTTTCTTGGCTGCTTGGTAACGTCGGCTGCGCGCGGTTCTTGTTGCAGGTAGGCCATCTATAAGGTTTGGTTGCAAACGGGCCGCAGTTGAGGAACGGTACGCCATCGCGGAGTCGCTTTTCTTCTAAGATATCCGGTTTTTGAGGGGGCGTATTCAGCAAGCGGAATCAGCGTTTGGTCAGCATTTAGTCAGCATTTAGTCAGCATTTAGTCCGCAGATGGCGCGTTGTGGAATGTGGTGGTTGTACAGCTTCAGATAGTTCAGCAAAGTGGCTTGCAGGTCGGCCCGGCTATTAAAACGAGTCTGCTGCTGCAATTCATTGATGCGCCCGTTGAAGCGCTCAACCATTGCCGTTGGTTTGCGGATGGCGTGGCGGCGCCAGTCGATGTTCGGCAGGCAGGGCTGCACAAGCGACGTCGAAAGCGTGCTTGCCGCTTGGCTTCTTGTCTTTGGTCGTAAATCGATCGGTAAATTGCGAGCCGTTGTCGGTGAGGATCTTGCTAATCTTGATGGGCGAAGCCCGCTTGAGCCGAAGCAGGAAAATCGACGCTGCTTGTCTCGGTCATGTCGCCGTAGATGTGCATGAAAACCCAGCGCGTGGCACGGTCGATAGCGACGAAGAGGTAACATCGCGAGGTCTCGTCGGGCATCTGCGGCAGGTACTTGATATCGATGTGGATGAAGCCGGGTTCGTAATCCTTGAAGGTCTTCTTCGGGGTGATCTTCTCCCCCTCGGCGGTTGCGATCAAGTCCGTCAGGCGCGACATGCCTTCACGCTTGAGCAGGCGCAATGCCAGCGCGCGAGACGGCTGGATTGATGTACTGCTTGGTAATGAAGAGCAGGTCGTCGAGCGGCAGGTAGAGCGACTGACGCAGTGCTAGGACAATGGCTTCCTGGGCTTGGCTCAAGGTCGTATGCAGCGTGTGAGCGCGGTGCGAGCCATCCTGTACATCCTCGCGTCCCAGCCACTTCTGTGCAGTGGCTCGCGTGATGTTGAAAACCTTGGCCGCTTCTCTAGAAGACAGGCCCGAATCCTTGATCTCCTGGCGGATCTTCGGGGTGGTACGGGCCTGCGGGTGAATGCGTGAACTCATGCTGCCAACTGCTCCTGGTGCGATTGAATGCCGCGACTGCTGAACCCAGCAATCAACTCGCCCAGCATAGCTTTTGCACGAAACAAAGGCCAGCTACGGCGAGGAATATGATCGCACGATACTAAACAGTTAGTATGCACAAAAACAGGGCTGATTTCGACCTCGGGCACATCAACCGCGCCGAAAAATTCACTACTTCGCGCAGCGGTCACAGGAAAAGCGCCGAAAGCTGTCCGAAACCGATTAGTTCAGCGTTTCCCTTACTACTTATTCCAGTAATTATTCTTTCTGAGAATATCCAAATAATCTTCGCGCGTTACCCCGATCAACACCTTGTCATGAAAATGACCGTTACGGTGAAACCAGTTGCGACGCACACCTTCATGCTTCCAGCCGCATTTTTCTAAGTAGAATTTAATTGAACGTTGGTTGTACGCGATAATGTCACTGTCCAGACGGTTCAACCCTAACTCCATGAAGGCGTAGCGCATGATCGAAAATACGGTATCAAGCGCATATCCCCTACCGCGCAGGTTGGGCTCACCGATCATCGTTCCGTGGAAGGCAGTCTTGTTTTTCCAGTCGATGTTCACGAGGTTTGCGGTGCCGATCACCCCGTGTTCTGTGGTGTCGATGCAGAAAACATGGTCGGTTAAGTTGCTATCTTTGCGACTCCGCACCCATTCCTCGGTGGAACGCATCGAAAACGGAAAATGCCAGCCGCCGAGCATGTTCCAGATCTCTGGATCATTGCTCCATTTGTGCAGCTTCGGCACGTCTTCAAACTCCGGCGCTCGAAGGGTTACGATTTTTCCGTGAATATTCATCAGTTCTCCCTGATTTCTAAATCGTGATTTATTGTCGTTTTAAGAATTCAAGGCATGCGTCGGCAATCTGCGCCATCTCGACCATGCTATACCTCTGGTCGCATGGCAGTGGGAGCAGATGCTTTATCAAGCCAGCTTCGACGGAGTCGGCTTCAACCCTGCGAGCGACGTCCGGCCAGTAGGTCGCGACGAAGATTCTCGATGCGATCAGGTGTTCGCGCAGGCCGGGTGCCTCGATGAGCAGCGGGTAGCACAGCGGCCCATCGACAGCCGCCACGTCGAGGGCGCATCGATTGAACGGGGCGAGCTTTGTGTGCAGAGCCAGAAAATTGTCGTTACGCCGCATCCTCGCTTGGTTCAGGTCGATCGTGGACAGCAATGCTTCCGTCAACTGCGACATGCCGTGCGGCTCTACGCTTTCCAACGACTGCTCGGCAGCTTGGTAGCTCGTATACCCGCTTTCCGGCGTCGAAGCCAAGCGCTCAATGAGATGCCTGGAGCGCGCCAGCGACCCGGTATCACGTTGCGCAGGCGGCTCAACTTGGCACAGGGTGATCAGCAAGCCGCCGTCGGGAACGCCAAAAAACTTGCGCGGCGAGTAAATAGTCGCCGCGCAGTCCCGCGGTCTCGAAAAAAATGCCTGACAATTGTCGACGATCACGTGCTGGGGCTCGAAACGCGACAGGACCTCGTCGACATAGCTGTCGCGCACTCCAAAGTAATTGACGTAGTAAAACCAGTCATGTTCGTGAACGGCGGGTTCTCCGATGATCTCGAAACGCTCATCAACGGAATACTGCTCGCAACCAATGCCGGCCTCGCGGAGCGGCGCATACATCGTGTCACACAGGTAGCGCGGCATCCATACCCGATTCGGCCTCGCCGCACGAAGTAATGCGAGGAACGCCGATCGCCCTGACTGGAAACGCAGCGCGCCCGGATAGACTTGGGTCCGGCCACGCGGCAGCTCGAGTTCGAAATAACCTCCGATCGGATTGACCATCATACACTGACCTCAGCACCGAACATTGCCATCACCTGCTCGCGACTATTGAACATGAGAATATCGATGATCGACAGGCCCGGCTGAAATTGGTCCGCAAACTGCGGATATGGCTTCAAGCTCGGCCGGACGAAGTGCAGCCCCAGCCCTCGCGCGGAAAAATCCTGCGCGTTGTACAATTCGCGTCCGCCCGGCGGATTGACATAATCACTTGCACCCTCCCTAGCGCAGATATCGAGCACGCGAGCGGTCCCGCCGAGCGATGCATTGCCATAGATTGCCGAGCTCGGAACAAATTCCGTGGTGAGGCCGAGGTAGCGGCACACGGCCGTCACGCTGGCCTTTGCGATCTCGCCGATCTTGTGCTGATCCGATAAAACGATTTCCTGGAACAACGCATTGACGTCTGCGAAGTACGGCGCCTTCGAGTATGAATGCCGCAGACTCTCTACCAGCTTGCGCCGCCATCCGTCGCCGACTTGGACGCCGATCTCATTGATCTTCAGGAATGGACTCGCCCCGGCAAGGGGCACGGTGATATAGCGCGTAGCGCCGGCCAGGATCAGACGGTTCCGGTTGATCCAGCCATTCTTGATGAAGTTGACGTCATCGTAGAACACGAACTTGTCTACCGCCGCGACCAACTGGAAATACCCTATGTATGGGAAAAAATAGGGCTGCATGATCGCCAATTTCACCAGTTTTCTCCAGCAATGATGCGCACCACGCGCTTTACGTCCTCATCGGCCAGGTTCGGGTAGATCGGCAAGCAGAGAACCTGCCGGGCTGCCCGAGTTGCCACCGGCAGGTTGTCGCGATGCGCGGACGGCAGGCCTCGGTACATCGGAAAGTCCGAGATGAGTGGGTAAAAATATCGGCGCGCGACGATGCCCTGATCCTTCAACTTCTGGAACAGTTCGTCGCGCTTGAGCGGATACGCCTCCTCGACAAGGATCGGGAAGTACGAATAATTCGACGTCTCTTGGCCGGCATCGGCCAAGCAACGGACACCCGGCACCTCCGCCAGCAGGCGGCGATACAGCGAGTCGATCTGCTGGCGCCGTGCGATCGCGCCATCGACGTATTCCAGCTGAAGCATGCCGAAGGCGGCATTAATCTCGCTCATCTTGCCGTTAATGCCGGGCGCAACCACGGTCAACTCGTCGACGAAACCGAAATTCTTCAGCTGGTCGATGCGCAGTTTGGTTTTCGCATCCGGGCAGATAATTGCACCGCCTTCGAAGGTATTGAATACCTTGGTCGCGTGGAAGCTCAGGATTGAGAGGTCGCCGTAACGCAGCACGCTGCCTCCATTGGTTTCGACGCCGAATGCGTGCGCCGCATCGTAGATGACCCGCAGGTTGTAGTTATCGGCGATTTTCTGGATGGCTTCCACGTCGCACGGATTCCCATAGCAATGCACGGGCATGATCGCCGTGGTCTGCGGCGTGATCGCTGCCTCGATCTTGGCCGGATCGAGATTGAGGATCGCCGGATCGATATCGACAAACACCGGCTTGATCCCGTTCCACAGCAGCGAATGCGCCGTTGCGACGAACGAGTACGGTGTGGTGATCACCTCGCCGGTGATACGCAGCGCCTGCAATGCTGTAACGAGTGCGATCGTCCCGTTCGAGAATAATGCCAGGTGCTCGACCCCAAGGTGTTCGCACAATGCCTTTTCCAGCTGCTGATGGAACGGCCCGCCATTAGTCAGGATCTTGTTGTCCCAGATCTTTTGCAGATAAGGGTAAAACTCTTCCAGCGGCGGCAGACTGGGTTGGGTGACGTAGATCGGTTTTTGGTTACTCATTTTTGTCTCGTTACGCATGCCGGCAAGCGGCGTGTCATAGGCGACGGTTGTCAGTATTTTTCGATGTACCGCGCCATGGCGTTATGCAGGCCGTCGCGGATACGGTGGGGCGGGCGATACCCGAGCGGACTGCGGGCGTCAGAACGCCTCGATGCGGGCCTCCTTCAGGTAAACCAGCCGCTGCAAATTGTAGGCCGCGACCTTCCAGTGCAAATGCGAGGTGGCTCGCGGCAGACCGATCAAACGCACTGCCTTGCCGCCGAATTGCGCCAGGCCAGCGGACACATGCTCGACGCGTGCACGCGTCCTGGCAATGCGGTGGTTGCGGCGCTGCCGGGCCTCGGAAATGGGTTTGTCCTTGCTGCCTTTGCGCTGGATGTGCATGCCCCAGCCTTGTTTGGACAGCCGCGCCTCACGCTCGCCATTTACGTAGCCCTTGTCGGCCAGGATGTTGCGGTTCGTGTTAGCCGAATCGAGGACGTCTTCGAAGTGGAGCGTATCGTGTTCGCTAGCGGTGCTCACCTTGATCTTGCGCACCAGCTTGTAGCGCTTGTCGGCATTGGCCGACACCTTGTAGCCGAAGTAGGATCCGCCGTGCTTCTTGGTCCAGCGCGCGTCCACATCCTTCGGGCGCCGCTTCGCTGGCGTCCATTCGATAGGCATCGCGTCCTGTTGCACCAGCGCTTTCTCTTCTTTGCTGAGGGATTGTTTCGGTGCTTGCACAATACTGGCATCGATCATCTGACCGCCGCGCGCAATGAAGCCGTGCTTTGCCAACTGCTTGTTCACTGCCTCGAAGATGGTCTCGCTGGCGCCGGCCACTACGAGGAGTTCTTTGAACGTCCAGATGGTCGTGCGATCCGGGATCTGACTGCTGGGGCGCAGTCCGGCAAAGCGTTGAAAGCTCAGGCGGTCGAGCAGTTGGAACTCCATCTGCTCGTCGCTCAGATTGAACAACTGCTGGATCAGCAGAACGCGGACCATCAATTCGGTCGGAAACGGCGGACGGCCGCCGCGCTCACGGCTCGGGCGTGGTGCCGCACCGTCCACTTCTGCCGCCAACGCGGCGAAATCGACGTGCTGCTCCAGCACTCGAAGCGCATCGTCAAGCTTGTTCAGCTTCGCTTCGCGCTCCTGGTCGGCAAACAGGCTGGTCTTGATCATGAGAACTGCATCAAACTCGGGAAGCCATCATCATGCCACGCGGTGGCGGGTTTTTCGAGGTGCCCTATTATGAAAACATTGGCGCCTTCCCTTTCGAAAAAAAGAAAAATGGCTCTCGGGAGTTGCAACCATATGTTTCGGCATCAAGATCTCCAAGCACGGTCGTGTGAAGATATAGATCCCCATTCAACTCTGCTGCACGAAATTTATTAAGAATGTCTGAGCCGAATAGGCGAACATGGTCATCTTGGCCGTAATAATGCGTGGCGAATTCTGAGGTGACGGGTTTGTTCAGTTCAAACGTGTAACGCAAGACGGGGGAATATGGCGTTTGTGCAACCAAATGCCCGTTGAATGTCAGGCAGCGCCGAAATTCAGCGAGAGCCACTTCAGGGGAATTGACATGTTCGAGCACATGATTGCAAATAATGAAATCGAAATGATCATCCGGGAAATCTAATTTCTCGACATTGATTTTGCTGTGTAACGGTGAGCGAGGAAATAGATCGCCGGTAACGTACTTCAATGGATTAAGTTTGCGGATTTTTGATTCAAGCTGCGGTTCCGGGGCAATGTGCAGGATGCGCATATTTTTGATTTGATCAAAAAATCCCACAGCTTGAAGATACAGCCACAAATGTCTTTCCCTATCATTGCAATGACAGCGTGGGCAGAGATGCTTGTCCAGACGGGAACCGATGACCTCCAGGCTGGATATGAATGAATTCCAAAGAAGGGACGCGTTGGGATGGGGGACCCATTGTTCAACTGGCGATTGGCATATTACGCAAAAACTATGGTCTTGCGAGGATTTCTGTTTTGCCCCCAGACGAGTCGCAACAGCTTTGCGCGCACACGCATAATCCTCTTGGAAGCGCTCTGAACTGAAAAGTGTATATGGTGGGGCCTGGATTATTTCATCGAGGTTTGAAAGAAGCTTCGTAATTTCTGGAAGGTGTGAACCATGTGCGACATATAGGCGTTTCAACCGATTTTGTGCGTCGTGCAGAGCAGCCGAGGAAAGATTTCCATCTGCCGCTTCTCCGCGTATGAACACTTCCCATTCGTACAGGCCTGCACTGAATCCAGGAGAGTTTTTGTTCGAGTTTTGTGCTTCATGTTGTCTGAATTTGCTTAAATAGCCACCTACCGCAACAAGAGGGAAATCCTTCGATGCATTAAGGTACATGGCCACATCATTAAGAAAATCCATTTGTACAGATCGATAGGTTGAGAGCGTGATTGGGTCGACGATCTCTTGGTTGAACATGATGTTGCTTGGCTCTCCGACGAAATTATGAACTTTCCCAACCATGTTGTTGACAAGAAAAGGACGGTCGACGAGAGCGACTGTTCCTGGTTGCAGCAATGGAGCGGGTGTAAAGATGGTGGCATTATTCGCATCAATGAATTGGCGCTCATGAAACGCCAAAGCTGCGCGTGGATGCATCTGTAATGCAAGCAGTAAGGCCTCAACTGATCCAGGTAATAAAAAGTCATCGTCGTATAACCATTTGATGTACTGGCCTTTGGCATGGCGAAGAAGCTCTCTGGAATTTTTTAGCGAGTCTTGGAATCCGTGGTGTACGTATCGGATGCGTGGGTCGCTAAGACGCTGGACAATTGCTTCCAGTCGGGCATCCGGTGTGTCGTCACCGACGAGAATTTCAATATCCTGGAATGTTTGACGCTGCGCGCTCATCAGCGCTAATTCTAGATGTTCCGGCTTATATGCAGGAATGAGTACGGTGACTGCTGGCATATTGGCAAAGAGAGTATTAGTGTCTTGTTAGGACATTATTTGTCATAATCTCGTTATTCGAGAAATAGGGGGCTTTGTGGCTTTATATCTATTCGATGATCTGCTCGTCGGAAACTAATTCTTCACGTTCGCTCCATGTTAAAAAATTTTATTATCCTCTTATAGCGCACTGTTTATTGAAGGTGAATCAGTTGCTGGAAGTTAATTGGGAACGCGCTGAGCAAATCAGAATTTTGTTAAAAATGATGCGAGCGAATCGAATTTTTTCAGGACTTGGGTACTCGGAAGCGAGAAATAATCACTCCATAGCCGTTTTCGTCCTGTTTCTGCCGCACTTTCCTGCAAATTTCACCTGCTCGCCCATTTCAAGATGCACCTTGGGCGTTGTGCTGAGAAAGCCGTCGCTTGGCGATCAGAAGATTGGCCAGTCCGAACAACGTGAACAGTTGAGTTGTATTCTTGAACAATCTGCGGTAACGCACTTTCTTCATGCCCAAGATGTTCTTGATGATGTGAAACGGATGCTCGACCTTGGGGTGCACCCTTGCCTTGAGTTTCTCGATCTGGTCCTTGATGCGGCCCAGCGGCGTCTCCGGCACCGCCTTGCGTTTGCCGGGGCGCATCGCCACTTCCCATTGCGCTGGACTATCCAACTTCTCTTCCCGCTTCTCGATGCTCTGATAGCCGGCATCGCCAAAGACCGTGCGCTTCTCTCCATGTAGCAGGGCGTGCGCTTGTGTAACGTCAGAGACGTTGGCCGCAGTCGTCACCAGCGTATGGGTGATGCCGGACTCTGCATCGACGCCAATATGGGCCTTCATGCCGAAGTGCCACTGATTGCCCTTCTTCGTCTGATGCATCTCCGGGTCGTGCTCACCGCTTTGGTTCTTGGTCGATGGAGGCGCGGCGATGATCGTCGCATCGACGATCGTGCCCTCCCTGAGCATCTGCCCTTTCTGGATCAATTGGGCATTGATGGTCGCAAAGATACGTTCGGTCAGATTGTGCTGTTCGAGCAGACCGCGAAACTTGCGCAGTGTGGTGGCATCCGGCTCGGCTTCCCGATTCAGATCGATGCCGACAAAGCCGCGAATGCCCTGAATGTCATAGATGGCCTCTGCGATGCCTTCATCGGAGAGGCCGAAGCACTGCTGAGCGAGATACATGCGAAAGATGCGCTCCAGTCCAATCGGCCGCCGTCCTGGGCCTTCTCCTTTCGGATAGAACGGCGCGACCTCCGCCACCAACGCCGACGATGGCGTAATGGCGTCGATCTCTCCGAGAAAACGGTCGCGCCGCGTCCTCTTCTTCTTGGCGGCATATTCCAGTTCAGAAAAGCTCGCTTGCATCGTCAAGTTCCTATCAACATTCAGTGCGTCAATTCTCGCAGACTCAAGACCGATTCCGGACATGAGTCTGTGTATAAATCAGCGCCCTTAGTTTATTCATATTTCGGGGCTTTGTTGCACAAATACGCTCAGCGCGTAATACCCCAAACCCTAGGCGGATTTATAGCATGACCACCGTAGCAGGCATCCCCAGTCGCGTAAAGCGATTGAGAGTTGCGGCACGCACCTGCAGCTCGGCGACCTGACGATCGAAGTCACGCGCCATGACGCGTTCACCGAGCAGCTTGAAGCAACGCATTTTGGTTTTAACCAAGCTGCGTCGATGATAACCGGTGCACTTTTTCCAAATTTTCCGGGCAAGCTTGCGTATGGCACCTAAAATGGCATTACGCGCTGCGGCGCCGGGGCGCAGATCCTTCCATGACTTGGCATTTCGGCGCGTTGGGATGATCACTTCCGCGCTGCGCAATGGCCTCATGACAGTCTTTCGTGTCGTAGGCGCCATCGCCACTCACGCTCGCGATGGCCTCGTCATCGGCAATCTGGCCGAGCAAACACGGCAGCATCGGCGCATCGCCGGTCGCATTGTCGGTCACTTCGATGGCCCGGATTTCCAGCGTAGTCGCATCGATGCCAAGATGAACCTTGCGCCACTGGCGACGGTAATCGGCGCCGTGTTTCTTCGTCTTCCATTCGCCTTCGTCGAGCATCTTGATGCCGGTGCTGTCGACAAGAAGGTGCAATCCTGTCATCGTCGGCTGCACCCCAATCGTTAGCACCAAGTGCTTCTGGCGTCGGCTGACGGTGCTGAAGTCGGGAACCTGCCAGCCCACCCCTGCCAGCTCGAGCAGGCTTTGCGACATCCCCATTGCCTGACGCAGGCGCAGATTAAACAGTCCCTTGATCGTCAGGCAGAACTGAATTGCCGCCTCGCTGTACTTTTGGCTTCGACCCCGCTTGCCGCTGGCACTGCCGTGCCAGCACATGTCTTTGTCCAGCCAGATGAGCAGCAAGCCAGGCGCCTTCAACGCTGCGTTGTACTCTTTCCAGTTGGTCGTTCGATAGTTCGTTTTTGCCGGCGCACTCATCTCGTTAGTTTACCCGCGCTCCCGTTCAGGCGCAGGGGGCAGATTTGTGCAACAAAACCTATGTTACCCCAAGATATACGACTCTCCATAGTAAAAAACCCGCACAGAGGCGGGTTCTTGAACGTGGGAAAACCACGTCGGAGTGTTTATTGGTGGAGGCGGAGGGAATCGAACCCTCGTCCGCAAGCACTCTACAGACAGTTCTACATACTTAGCACTATCTTTTAATTTAACCAATACAACGGGGATGTGCACCCTGTGTACTAGCGAGTCACCTTAAATTTCGGAAGCAACCAAGTGACCCAGTTGATTCCTAGCCTCTGTAAATGACTCTACTTGCCTTGCGGCTCACCCCAGAGGCGAG
>Ga0308170_10003092_pt1 | contig 13858 bp, 8 predicted proteins | sample PhyBR2_2_FD_202136 | JGI IMG/M metagenome (GOLD analysis project Ga0308170, IMG submission 202136) | Phyllosphere microbial communities from UC Gill Tract Community Farm, Albany, California, United States - DLSLSB.R2 | ecosystem: Host-associated > Plants > Phyllosphere > Unclassified | place... | reverse complement strand
GTCGCGGATTTTCAGCGAGTAGGCAGACGCCTTGATCCAGCAATACCCTGCTGCGGTCATGCGGCCGACCGGATACTTGGCTTTCCACAGCATGATCGGCTGGGCTTTGTCGAAGCCGAGCTCGGCAAGATAGCCAAAGCTCCAGGTCAGGTAATCGTCCTGCCATGGCGGCGAGCCGCCGATCGGGGCTGCGTTCGGACCCGAACCGTCGTACATGCCGAGCTGGTTCGGATTGCCGACCACGTAGGCGTCGTAGTAGAACTGCAGGTTGTTGTCGAGCTGCTTGGTGAAGTAATCCTTCAGTGGGTGCTCATCGGGTGTGATGAACGCGGCGTGGCCAAGCGTGCGCAGTGCCCATGCCTGACCGCGCACCTGGTGCCAGCGCAGCAAGCCCTTGCCGCGGCCCGAGTTGCCCGGGTCGGTGCCCAGCGGATTCCAGGCGGCCCAGAACTGCAGCTCCTCGAGATAATAATAGTCACCCGTCAGCAGGTAGGGCAGGTAGGCCAGCGAAGGCTGGTGGGCGACATCGTCAGAATACGGTGATGCGGCAAAACGCGGCGCCGGCAGGGGGCCGACCTTGAGCAGGTTGCTGTGCGTGGTCACATTACTGTTGGCCTCGTTGTCGACGCGCAACGGCTGACCGGTGTTTTCGTCGCGCAGGTGGATTGACCATGTACCCGAGCCGTCGGCGAGCGCCATCATGGCGGCGCGTGCACGCTTGTCCAGCGACAGCAGGTAGGACACCGACCACGTCGGCAGTGGGCCGATGTCGCCGCGCCCGCCGGTCGTGCCCATATAGGCGACCAGCGGCCCGATCGTCATCGGACCGGTCGTGTTGGCATTGGTTTCCTTGGCGAACGTGGCCAGCATGGTTTCCGCAGGCTTGGTGCTCAGGTCGTAATTCGACACGGCCTTCGACGCGATCAGGTAGCTCACATTCGGACGCACATGGATGGCCGGTGCGGCAGCGCCGTTCCACCAGGCCTTCTGGTGCCAGCGCGCACGGGCGTAATGGGTGAGGCCGGTCTTGGCATAGACTGAACGGCCGCCGACGTCGACGTCGACGTCATATTTCAGTACATAGGCGCCGGACTTGAAGGTCTTGGCGTTTTCGACGGCGACATCGACCCGCGCCTGCTTTTCCAGTCCTGGATACCAGCGCACGGCGAAACTGGCGGTCAGCTGCGGGTGCTCCGAACCGTCCGCTGCCTTCAGCGGGGCCGAGACGATCCATTCGTTGGCGACGGTGCCGGACAGCCAGGTGATTGGCTTGGGGGCGACCAGGGCCTGGGCCAGCGAGGCGCTGTAGCGTACGCCGGCCACGGTGGCCACCACATTGCTCGACAGGCCGGTGGCAGCCAGGTCCTGCAGCGTGGCGCCGCCTTTCTCCTGCAGGGCCGTCTTGACCAGCTGGATTTTCTCGATCTGGCCTGCGGCCAGGGTCGGCAGCACGCCGGACACGATCACGTGGCGCACCGAGCTGTCGGGATGGCTGGCCTTGACGTCGATCTGCAGACGCAGCAGCGTGCCATTGGACAGGCGCGCGGCCAGCCCTTCGTTCCTGGCGAGTTGGCCGACCGCGACCACCTGACCGAATGTAAACGGTACGTTGGTCTGGGCCGCGCCTTCGTTCTCGATCTCGAAGTCAGTCAGTACCGCACCGGCGGTAATGATGTTTGCGCCGATCACCTTGTCCGGGGATGGGGTGGGTGGGGTCTTCTGGAGCGGCAGCTTGGTAATGGTCTGGGCCGCCGAGATGCCGGCATCTACACCGACCTGTTCGGCCATCGTCGCGTCGGCGCCGCCGCCGCCACAGGCGCTCAGCAGGGCAAGGGTAATGAGGTTGGCGCCGACCAGCGCAACGCGCTGCGGACGGGCCAGGGCAATCACGGAAACGGCTTTGCCAGCGAGCACACGGCGCGCAGGGAATTCGGTGGTGGGGGTCATGTTGGTAGGCTCGCGAAAAGTTTTCCAGGGAGAACTCAACTTTACGCCTAGAAACTGTTTCCGTCGTGCAAAAGACGACGATTTTGCTGAATTTCTGTGCAAAAACAACGGAAATAGCAAATTGAAAACGCCGAAAAACAACTGAAGTCAAGAAATATTTACGCAAGTTGTACGATTACAGCAACTAAGATGCATTTAAATCAAAAATGTTGTTTTTTTGAATAAATATCGTCTGAGTTTGCCGATAATTTGCGTAAATAACCGGTAAAACCGGTAAATATTAGGCGCCGCGGATGCGTGCGTGAAGCCGGCCAAGCCAGGACCAGCGGTAGGCATTCAGGTGATACAGGACGCGGAAATCGTCGCTCCAGCGCCTGTGCCATTCCATGACCCGGCCGTAGAACTCGATGCGCGCTACCTGTCCTGCATCGAAGATGTCGCGCACGGCTTCCTCGCGCATCAGCAGCGCCGGCGACAGCTGGCCTGCGCTGGCGGCAGGCAAGTCGAGGTGTTCATCGTAAGCAGTCTTGAGCACGACCAGGAAAGTGCTGCCCTCGATGCACAAGTCCATCGCTGCCAGTTGCTCGCCGATCCAGTAACGGTAGACGCGCGCGCTGCCGTTGGCCGCGAACGCTTCGAGCAGGGTGCGATAGAAGCGGCCCTGCGCATTGCCGCTGGCGACGGCGGTGCCGTCCGCGCCCTTCCAGCCGGTGCTCTCCAGGCGGCCATAATCCTCGACCGCTGTCGCCATCTCGGCCACGGTTGTGCTCAGTTGCAGGCGGGTGACGATGCCGTCGTCCGCCAGGCGCTTGCGCTGCTTGCGCAGGTTGCTGCGCAAGTTCTTGCCGCGTGCCTGCCAGTACTCGTCGAAACTGCCGGTGACATCGACATGGGCAGTCTCGATATAGTCCAGGCCGCGTAGCGCAGGGCTGTCGTCCGGGCGCGGCATGAGCAGGGGATCGCACTGGCTCAGGCCCAGCATCAGCGCTGGGCCGGGCAGGGCGCGCAGCAGGGCAGCCAGACCGGCTGGCGGACCAAGGTCGCCGCGCTGCAGCCAGAAGCCCAGTGGCGCCTGGGCTGGCTGGAAGGTGTGCCAGACGCCGGCCTGGCCGGGCATGAGGATGGCGATGGTGTCGATCTGGCCGTCGTGCGTATGCCAGGCCAGCCGTTCCCTGCCGCTGCCGTACACCGCCAGGGCGGCGTTCACGAATTCGAGTGCCAGCAAGGGCGAGGCGGGTCCGGCGCCGTGCACCTGGCGCCAGCGCGCGGCCATTTCGGGCGCCGCCAGCTCGCGCGCCGCCACCACGGTCCAGCTCATGGCGGCGCTCCCGCCAGGTCGTCGAGCGCGGCGCGCACCGTCGCCGCCAGCCAGGCGCGCTCAGCGTCGTCCAGCTCCTGGTGGCACGGCAGGCCGAACAACTGGCGGCCAAGCGCCGCGCTGTTGGCGCAGGTGGCGGCATCCACCCCGGGCCACAGACTGGCACCGAAGCGCACCATCGGTACACCGGCCGCCTCCAGGCGCGCGAACAGCGCTTCGGGCTGCGCGGCCAGCAGCGGCACCACCCATGGGCAGGCGCCATCCGGCAGGGTGGCGAACAGGGGGCGCCAGCCGGGGGCGCCAGCCAGCGCACGTTGCAGCGCGAGGTAGTTACGCCGGCGGCAGGCAACGATGCGCGCACCGCCTGCCAGGCGCAATACCGCACGCGAGAACCACGACGAGCGCTTGTCGACCCAGCGCGGGTCGAACTCGAAGCTGCTGTCGGACGAGGCCGGCGCCAGCGCCGGGCCAGGCCGGGCAGCATCGGTGCCGGTGCCGGTGGCTGCACTGGCACGGCGCCGCTTGATATGCGTCCACACGGCGCTCTTGAGCTTGAGCGGCAGCGCCAGCGCGGCCCGCAGCGGCGCCAGGCGGCCGTGGGCAAACGCCAGTTCGAGCGCGGTCAGCGCAGCCTTGGCTTCAAAACCGGCGCCGCCCCCGTGCAACTTCCCGGATAGCCGATGCCGGCGCGACACCAGGCAGCCACCTTCGAAGATCGGGAAGAATTTCATGCTGCTGCCAATCGCATAGTCACCGGCCGCGCCCACTGCAACCCCGTTTCGCTCGCCAAAGAAACAGTGGGCACAATCTTCGACCAGGCCAATCCCATGGGCGTCGCACAGGGCGCGCAGGGCGGACAGGTCCTGGGGAAAGCCGAAGAAGTGGGTGGCCATGATGGCTTTCACGCGCGGGCCGAGCAAACGTGCGATATCGTCCAGGTCGGGCGTGGTGTCCGGATGGATGCGGTAGAAGACGACCGTGGCGCCGCGCCAGTGTACCGGCGGGATCATCGAGGGACTGTGGTAGGCCGGCACCAGCACCATGTCGCCGGGGCCGACGCCCAGTTCACGCAGCGCCATGCCGATCGCAATGCGTCCGCTGGTGACCAGCTGGACCGCACCGGCATCGAGCAGCGAGGGCAGGGCAGGTTTGCCGCGACCGCCGAAGGTGGCCAGCGACAGCACCGGCACAGAGGGAATGAGGCGCCGCATTGGTTCACGCATCGCGCGCCGTCCCGGCTCAGGCAGCCTGCTGGGCGGCGTTGATCAGGCCGAGCGCCTGGCGCGTGGTCGTTTCGTACTTGCCGTTAATGAAACGCATCGATCCGATGAAATGGAAGAACGCAGTGTCCGGCGTGGCCCGGTCGGGTGTTCCGTATTTGGGGAACGGCAGCACCCGGGTGCCGGCGGCATTTGCCACCAGGTAGTTCGACGTGACCTGCTCGGTGCCCCAGCGCGCCCAGTCGTCCCCCAGCTTGGCCATCATGCGACGTGAGAAATCGGCCATGGTTTCCTGCATCGTGGACGAGCGCGGAAAACCGGTAAAGCCCGAGCAGCCGCGGACATAGCGCGCGTCCGACGGCAGCCCGACATTGACCATCTCGGTTTCGGCAATACCCTGGATGTGGGCACCCGGGCGCATCCACGGCAGCGCATTCTCGCGTACGGCCGGCAGCTGGCGGATCGGGGTGTCCGTCGCCTCGCCGATCACGAAGCCGTGACCGGCCTGGATCGCGGCCACCACCTCGGGAATCGCCTGCACGGTCAGCGTGTCGGCATCGAGCTGCACCACATAGTGATCGCGCGTCAGGCCGGCGATCGCATACAGCCGCTCCCAGGTGCCGCCGCGCGGCATGTCGGGATGGGTGAACTCGTCAGCATGGCGCAGTTCGATATGTGGCACATGGCGCTGCAGCAGCGCGCGGTCCTCGCCGGTGATCGACGGATCGCACACCACCACGATGCGCTCGGGATTGGCGAAATGGATGAACGATTTAAGCGCGACCAGGTACGGCACGACATCGCGCGTCTGCACCATCGAGAGAAGCAGGAAGGGCAGTACCCCGCGCGTAGCCGGCCTGGTCGCCAGCACCTGGCGCGCCACCTTCTGGTAACGCGCGCGGAAGTGGTCGCGCTTGAGACGCTGGATCACCCTGGTGAAGAACGACATCCTTGCTGGCTCCTGTGTTGTATGAGTGAAGTGGAATGAGTTATTGCTTAATCGCACAACATTATAGTACGCATTTCCGCATACACATTTCCATTTCAACAATCAAACAGACAATCTAGCGCGCCCGATTGCGTGTTTTGCCTGTCGCTACCGGCGCTGTGCGCGGCACGATCGCCCATTGCGGGGCGGCGGCATAGTTCGGCTGATTGGCGCGCGCCGTGAACACCGACCAGGCGCGCCCGGCGTTGGGGATGTTGTAGGTCGCGGCCATGGCCAGCGTCGGCTGCATATTCGCCGGGAATCCCATCGGCGAGCTGGAGTAGCCGACCATGCGGCCCCGCTCCCAGCGTTGCCCGGTGGCGGCCGACAGCCAGTCGGCCTGGGCCTGGCTGCCACACGCCTGGTCGATATAGCGCAATCCCTGCGGATGCTGGACCGGCTTGTCGTCGATGGTGAGCTTGTCACGGTCGAAATTTTCGCGGTAGAGCTGGGCGAAGGTGTCGTAGGCGGGCAAGCCTTTGTCTTCACGGAATTTCAGGCTGTAGGCCGAGCCCTGGATCCAGCAATAACCGGGCGCAGTCATGCGCCCGACCGCGTACCTGGCCTTCCATTGCAGGATCGGCAGCGCCTTGGCGAAGCCGAGTTCGGCCAGGTGGCCGAAGCTCCAGGTCAGGAAGTCGTCCTGCCAGGGCGGCGAGCCGTTGACCGATGCCGCGCGCGGGCCGGAGCCGTCGTACAGGCCAAGCTTGTTCGGGTTGCCGACCACGTAGGCCGCATGATAGAAGGCCAGGTTATTGTCGACCTGCTTGGTGAAATAGGCCTTGAGCGGGTGGGCGTCGGGCGTGATGTAGGCGGCGTGGCCGAGCGTACGCAGCGACCATGCCTGGCCGCGCACCTGCATCCAGCGCACCAGCCCCTGGCCGTCGCCCGAGTTGCCCGGATCGGTGGCCAGCGGATTGGAAGCAGCCCAGAACTGCAGTTCTTCGAGATAGTAATAGTCGCCAGTGAGCAGATAGGGCAGGTAGGCCAGCGAGGGCTGGTGCGAAGTATCGTCCCCGTACGGCGACTTGCACGAGCTGCCCGGTGCGCTATCGCAGCGCGGTACCGGCAGCGGCCCACGGTGCGCCAGGTTGTTGTGGGTCGAAATGCCCTTGTTGGCAGGGTTGTCCGTGCGCACCGGGTAGCCGGTGTTGTCGTCGCGATAGTGGATCGACCAGCTGCCCGATCCGTCTGCCGCCGCCATCATGGCGGCGCGCGCGCGCGCATCCATCGACAGCAGATAAAGGACGGAAAAGCCCGGCAAGGGCCCGATATCGTGGCGCCCGCCTGCAGTCGGCATGTAGGCGGTAAGCGGACCGATCTTCATTGGTCCAACGGTGTCGGCATTGAGGCCCTTGCCCAGCGCGCCGAGTGCCTGCTCGTCGGGCTTGAGCGTGCGGTCATAGTTCGGTACGGCGCCGGTGGCGATCAGGTAATCGGTGTCCGGTTGCAGGTGCACGGCGGGGGCGCGTTCGGCATCCCACCAGGCGCTGTGGCGCCAGCGCGCATGGTGGTAATGGGTCAGCCCGACCAGCGCATACGCGGGGCGACCCGCGATCTCGACCTCGACGTCGTACACCAGGTTGCGCGCACCGGCCGCGAAGGTTTTGGCGTTCTCGACCACGACGTCGATGCGCGCCTGCTTTTTCAGCGTGCGATACCAGCGTACGTCGAAGCGCACGGTCAGCAGGGGATGGACCCGGCCGCTGGCGTTCTTGAGCGGCGCGTCGAGCAGCCATTCGCTGGCGATCGGACCAGCCAGCCAGGGGCGCGCCTTGTCCGTGGCCAGTGCCTCGGCCAGCGATGCCGTATAGCGCGCGCCGTCGACCACGATCGTCACCTTGCCGTCGAGGCCAGTTGCAGCCAGTTCGCGCGGGCCGGCCGGCCGTGCCGCCGGGGCTGGCGCGGCGGCGGCGACCAGTTGCAAGCCGGCGGGCTGGCGCGATGCGAGTTCTGGCAGCACGCCCGACACGATCGCATGGCGCACCGAGCCGTCGCCATGGGTGGCCTTGACGTCGACTTGCAGTGGCACCACGGTGCCACTGGCCAGGCGGCCGCCCAGGCCCTGGCCGGGCTGCAGGTGGCCGGCTTCGAACACCTGGCCGAAGGTAAACGGCACGTCAGAGCGGGCCTCGCCCGTGTTCTGGATGCGTATCGAGGTGATGCCAGCCTCGGGCGCAGCGATGGCTGGCGCGCCAGTGCACAGCGCTGCTGCCACCAGTGTGGCGCTAAAGAAATACGATATTTTCATCTTGAAATCATAGACGATTGCGGGGAAAGCGCGGGTTATCTCCGTATTTTCATATGCTCCATGATGCTCGACGGACGCATGTCACCCTATAAAATACCAATTGTGCGCGCCGTATAAGCGTGCAACACCTTGTGTTAGGATTGCAATATTTTGTTACGGCAGCTTGCCGCCCGTTTACGCCCGAAGGCAAAGAGTGTCCCCCCAATCACTAATCCGCACCACCGGCGAGCCGGCGCCGTCAGGCACTGATCCGCAGGTGCCATGCCGCATCTCGGTCATTGTCCCGACGCGCAACCGCCATGTCCTGCTCGAGCGAACCCTGGCGGGCATTCTTGCACAGGCCTTCGATGCGTTCGAAGTGATCGTGATCGACGATGCTTCCGACGCCACCACCCGCGCCGCCTACGCCGCTATCTGGCAAGGGCTGGATGCCCGTTTCCGTCTGGTCCAGCTGGGCGCCACCGGCGGCAGCGGCAGCGGCCCCTCGCAGGCGCGCAATGCCGGCATCGAGCTTGCGCGCGGCGACATTCTCACCTTCTGCGACGATGACGATTTCTGGACCTGCGCTGGCCATCTGTCGGCCATGGCGGAGGTTTTCGACGCCGGCCTGGCGGTCGACCTGTACATCGCCGACCAGGTCGCGGTGACCCACGACGGCACACGCGAGCGCGCACACTGGCTGCCGGCGCTGGCTGCGCTGGTGGGGCGGCGCAGCCGCGACCACGCACGCGGCTACCTGCTGCCGATCGACGACCTGGTGCGTGCCGGCGGCTTTGCCCAGCTCAATATCCTGGCGGTCTCCAAAGCCACCACGGCCGCGATCGGCGGCTTCTGGACCCGTACGTCATACGAGGAAGACCGGGACTTCTTCTGGCGCGCTGCCGATGCTGCGCGCGCCCTGTTTTTCAATCCTGATATCGTGGCCCAGCACAATGTTCCCGATGCTTCGCGCCAGAACAACCTGTCGCGCAGCTTTTCCCAGGCCGAGCGCTGGCTGCTGTCGGTGCTGGTGTCCCAGCATATCGCGATGACAGTGCGTAGCAGCGCCATTCGCACCATGTGCCAGGCCTATGAAGGCGACATCCTGCGCCGCCTGTCGCAATACTGGTCGGGGCAGGGCAGGCACGCGCTCGGCCTGCAGTACGCGCGCCGCGCGCTGGCTGCACGGGTCTCGTTCAAGTGGGCCATGTACACAGCGGGACTGGCAACGCGCCAGGTGTTGCGCGGGAGGCAGGCATGAGCCAGGTTACGACGCGTGAAAAGGTGCTCGTCATCGGCGATGACACCCGCAGCTTCCTGGCCACGGTGCGCTCGCTCGGACGCCAGGGCATCGAGGTGCACGTGGCGCCGTTCGATTTCCGCGCGCCGGCCCTGGCCTCGCGCTACATCCACGCCACCCATTTCCTGCCCTACTACCTCGATGGTGGCCAGGCCTGGCGCGACGCCATGGAAGCGCTGCTGCGCGAACACCAGTTCGCGCTCGTGATCCCATGCGACGAGCGTGGCCTGCTGCCGCTGTGCCTGCACCGCGACATGCTGTCGACCCTGACCGCGCTGGCGATTCCGTCGCCCGAGGCGCTCGACATCTACTTCGACAAGGTGCGCACGCGCGCGCTGGCGCAATCGTGCGACGTGCCGGTGGCCGGTGGCCGCCTGCTGGCGCCTGGTGACAGCGTCGACTCGATCGTGGCCGACGTCGGCCTGCCGGTGGTGGTCAAGGAGCCGATGTCGTATGCCTTGCCCGAGTTGTACGTGCGCACCAGCACCCGTATCGTGGCCGATCGCGCGGCGCTGGCAGCCTGGCTGGCGCGCCACGACCACGCATCCGGCCCGATCCTGCTCGAGCAGATGTTCCCCGGCTACGGCGCCGGGGTGTCGGTGCTGTGCCACGAGGGCGAGGTGCTGCAGGCCTTCGAGCACCACCGTGCGCATGAACTCAACGGGAGCGGTTATTACCGCAAGAGCGCACCGCTCGACCCGGGCCGGGTCGCCGCGGTCGAGCGCATGGTGCGCGCCAGCCGCTACACCGGCCTGGCCATGTTCGAATTCAAGATCGACCCCGCGAGCGGCGGCTGGATCCTGATCGAGGTCAACGCACGTCCCTGGGGCTCGCTGCCACTGCCGGTCTCGATTGGCGTCGATTTTCCGTATCGCCTGTTCCAGCTGCTGGCGCGCGGCCAGAAGACCGCGCCGGTCGACTATCCGGCCGGGCGTTATTGCCGCAATCTGGTGCCGGACATGTGGCAGGCCCGCTCGGCGGCCGCGGGGCTGGCGCGCCAGCCGGCGCGCCTGGCTGCCCATTGCGTCGGCTGGGCCTGGAACTTCCACCGGGTGCTGCTGGGACGTGAGCGCAACGACACCCTGGTGCTGGACGATCCGCGACCCGGCCTGCAAGAGCTGCGCGAATTGTTCACCGCTCGCTTTGGCGCAGCGCGCGAGCATGCCGGCAACGGCCTGCAGCAACGCCTGGCCGAACTGGTGGCAAAGGCCAACGGACGCAGGATCGAGGTGCTGTTCGTCTGCCAGGGCAATATCAACCGCAGCAGCTACGCCGAACTCAAGTCCAGTCAGCTGTTCAGCCCCAACCTGCACTTTTCCTCGGCCGGTATGCTGCCCCGCAACCAGCGCGGTTCGCCAGCCGTCGCGATCGGCGCTGCTGCGCGCCACGGCGTGAACATGGCGGGCCACCGCTCGCGCCACGCCAGCGCTGAGCTGCTGGAGAACGCCGACCTCGTGATCGCCTTCGACCGCATCAACCTCGACGCCATCGCAGCGCGCTATCCAACGCTGCGCCAGCGCATCTACCTGCTGGGCGAGGCGGCGCCAACGCAGGGCGCAGACGCCCAGATTCGCGACCCCGAGGGCCGCGACGAAACCACTTTCCTGTCGACCTACCAGCGGATCGACGCCTGCCTGGCCGTGCTGGCCCAGGCCGCGCCGGCGCCGCTGTTGCAAAAGTCCTCCCCATGCTAGGCACCACCAACCATGTACCGGCGCGTCTCGCAGCCGGCGAACCGCCGGTCCTGCTGATCGTCATCGACACCGAGGAAGAGTTCGCCTGGGACGGCCCATTCGACCGCGCCAGCGTCGGCACCACCTCGATCGCCGGCCAGCCACTGATGCACGAGCGCGTGTTCGACCGCCTCGGCATCGTGCCCACCTATGTGATCGATTATCCGGTGGCGACCACCCCGGCGTCGGTGGCGGTGCTGCGTAGGCTGATGGAAGCGGGCCGCTGCGAGATCGGCACCCACCTGCATCCCTGGGTCTCGCCGCCTCATGATGAAGAGGTGACGCGCTTTAATTCCTACGCCGGCAATCTGCCGCGCCAGCTCGAATACGACAAGCTGCGCGTCCTCACCGCGGCCATCACCGAGTCGTTCGGACGGGCGCCGGTCGCGTTCAAGGCCGGCCGCTACGGCATGGGCCCGCACACCGCCGAGTCGATCGCCTCGCTCGGCTACCGGATCGACGCCAGTGTGGTTCCCTACAGCGCCTTCCTGGATGATGGCGGCCCGGACTTCCGTGCCTTCAATGAACATCCCTACCGTTTCGACACTGGCGCCACCACGCTGCTGGAACTGCCCGTTACCACCGGCTATGCTGGCTGGCTGCGCCAGCGCGGCACGGTGCTGTACGAGCTGGCCCAGCAACCGTGGGCGCGCACGATGCGCCTCGGTGGACTACTGGCGCGCAGCGGGGCGCTCGAACGTATCCGCCTGAGCCCCGAAGTCGCCAGCGGCGACGAAATGCGGCGCCTGACATCCAGCCTGCATCGCGACGGCTGCCAGGTGTTCTCGCTGACGTACCACAGCCCCTCGATGGTAGCGGGCCACACGCCCTATGTGCGTACCGAAGAAGACCTGGAGCGCTTCATCGCCACGGTCCATGACTATTGCACCTGGTTCCGGGACACCCTGGGTGGCCAGTTCATGAGCATGTCCCAGCTCGCCGCGCGGCTGCAGGTGCCGGCGCAGCAGCCGGATGCGCGCGAAGGTGGCGCGCCCGCCAAGGCGTCGCTTGTCGATCCGAAGCTGACCTGAACTGGTAAGATGGCAGTTGCGCCGCGCCATCTCCAGGCCGTGCGGGCACAATGACATCGCGATGAACTACCTGATCCACGACAGCATTTTCAATAGCGCCGCGCGCACGCCCAACGCCGAGGCGCTGGTCTATGGCGAGGTGCGCTGCACCTATGCCGCGCTGGCGCTCCAGGTGCGCGCTGCTGCTGCCCTGTTCCTGGCCCACGGCCTGGGGCCGGGCGAGCGGGTGGCGGTGTACATGGAAAAGCGCATCGAGAACGTGGTCGCCATGTTCGGCGCGGCCGCCGCCGGCTGTGTGTTCGTGCCGGTCAATCCACTGCTCAAGCCGAATCAGGTGGCCTATATCCTGGCCGACTGCAATGTGCGTCTGCTCGTGACGACGCCGGAACGCCAGGCGCTGCTGGCGCCCGTGCTGGCCTCTTGCCCCGACCTGCGTACGCTGCTGCTGACCGGGGCGACACCATCCGGGCCGTCAGCCGGGCAGCCCCCGGCGACCGTGGGCTGGCCACAGCTCGAAGCACTGGCGGGCACGCCAGTGCAGGGCCACCGCCGCATCGATACTGACATGGCGGCCATCCTGTATACGTCCGGCAGCACCGGCGAGCCCAAGGGCGTGGTGCTGTCGCACCGGAACATGGTGGCCGGCGCCGCCAGCGTGGCCGGCTACCTCGGCCTGGAGGCTTCGGACCGCCTGCTGGCCGTGCTGCCCATGAGTTTCGACTATGGCCTGTCCCAGCTCACCACCGCCTTCCTGCGCGGCGCAGCGGTGGTGCTGATGAACTACCTGTTCCCCAAGGATATCGCCGCCGCCGTGCGCGCCGAGCGCATTACCGGCCTGGCGGCTGTCCCGCCGCTCTGGATCACACTGGCGCGCCTGGAGTGGCCAGCCGACTGCACCCTGCGCTTCATCACCAATTCCGGTGGCGCCATGCCGGTCGTGACCGTCGAGGCGCTCCGGCAGGCGCTGCCGCGCGCCGAGATATTCCTGATGTATGGCCTGACCGAGGCCTTCCGCTCGACCTACCTGCCGCCCGCCGAACTTGCGCGCCGCCCCGATTCGATCGGCCGCGCCATCCCCAACGCCGAGGTGCTGGTGGTGCGTCCCGACGGCACCCTGTGCGAGGCCGACGAGCCGGGTGAGCTGGTGCACCGCGGCGCACTGGTGTCGCTCGGCTACTGGAACGATCCTGCACGCACTGCCCAGCGCTTTCGTCCGGCGCCCGGCAGGGAGAGTGGCCTGCCGCTGCCCGAGCTGGCCGTGTGGTCGGGCGACACGGTACGGCGTGACGCTGACGGCTACCTGTACTTCATTGGCCGCAATGACGAGCTGATCAAGGTGTCCGGCTACCGCATCAGTCCGACCGAAGTCGAGAGCGCGCTGTATGCGAGCGGCCTGGTGAGCGAGGTCGCGGTCTTCGGCATCGACGACATGCAGCAAGGCCAGGCAATCGTGGCGGTGGCGGTGCCTGCTACGGTGCAGGTCGACCGCGCCGGCCTGCTGGCCGAGTGCCGGCGCCGGCTGCCGGCATACATGGTGCCGGCCCATATCGTCCTGCGCGAGCAGGCATTGCCGCGTAACCCGAACGGCAAGATCGACCGCAATCTGCTGCGCCACACCTTCCAGTCCGGCGCCTGACGCCGGCATCCAACATCCCCCGCGACTTTCCATGACCAGCACGAAGCCCCAGCACGCTCCCCAGATCCATTTCCCGGTGGTCGACGACGTCCTCCAGGTGGGCGGCATTCCCCTGCCCAGATTGGCCGAGCGCGTCGGCCGTACGCCGTTTTATGCCCTCGACCGGCGCGTTTGCAGTGCCCAGGTCGCCACACTGCGGGCGGTGCTGCCGCCCGCAGTCGCGCTGCATTACTCGATCAAGGCCAATCCGATGCCGGCGCTGGTGCAGCACATGGCGGGCCTGGTCGACGGGCTGGACGTGGCCTCGGGTGGTGAACTCAGGACCGCGCTCGATACCGGCATCGACCCGGCCCGGATCAGCTTTGCCGGCCCGGCCAAGGTCGAGGGTGAATTGCGCCAGGCGATCGCCGCCGGCGTGTGCTTGAACATCGAGTCGGGCAACGAGCTGGCCAATG
>Ga0308170_10003091_pt1 | contig 13858 bp, 9 predicted proteins | sample PhyBR2_2_FD_202136 | JGI IMG/M metagenome (GOLD analysis project Ga0308170, IMG submission 202136) | Phyllosphere microbial communities from UC Gill Tract Community Farm, Albany, California, United States - DLSLSB.R2 | ecosystem: Host-associated > Plants > Phyllosphere > Unclassified | place... | reverse complement strand
AGAGAGTGGTACGAGTGTCGTCAAGAGAGAACCGGGATTGGGAGGAGAGGAGAATGAAGAGGGGGATACAAAAAGTTGGGTTAAGAAACAAAAGAAGAGAGCGAAAGAATTGGCGGAGAAGAGGAGGAAGGAACAGGAGGAAATGGATCGATTGGCCGAAGAGGAAGAGATGGGGAGAAGCGAGAGGTATGGGGAGAAGGATTTGAAGGGAATCAAAGTGGGTCATGGAGCAGACGCTTTTGAGGAGGGAGAGGAACATGTTTTGACTTTGAAGGATTCGAGGATCTTGGATGATGAAGGTAAAAGAAAACCTGTCTCCCCCCTTCATATAGTTTCGTATGCTGATGATCTGTTCGTTGCAGACGATGAATTACACAACTTGAATATTACCGAGAATGCAAAACACAAAGCAGCGGTCGAATTGAAGAAGAAAGGTCGTCAAGCAGGACAATACACTGGATACGACGATGAAGAGTTTGGAGAAGACGGAGGAGTAGGATCCAAGAAAGGAGTTTTGAGTAAATACGACGAAGGGTTCGAAGGAGTCAAGGAGGACGGGTTTCAATTGGGAGATCAAGTAGTCGTCAAGAAGAACAAGTCGACACAGAATGGAGATGGGAATGGAATGGATAATGGTGGAGAGAGGGAGAAAGTAAAGTTGTCGATGGAGTATACGAAATCTTTCAATACCGATTACTTGCAAGAAGGTGATGCAGGATTCAAGAAGCCAAAGGTACGCACGCACCCTCGTTCTTCATTCTCCTCTCTCATCTTCTTGCTGACCGATTCTTTCCCACTTTCGCAGATGAAGAAGAAGAAGCGACCTGCTCGAACCACGACGATTTCTTCTTCTCTCAACGATGACGACCTCTCAGCCTCGACGTCGAACGAGATGGATATCGATTCAACCTCGACCTCTTCTGCCCCTCGAAAAATCGAACGAACCTCACTCGATTCCTCCAACTTGATCGACGACGACGATCTCGCCGTTTCTCTCGCTCGACAACGCCGTGAAGCAGCGAAACGACAAATCAAAGAAATGAAAGAGCGAGCACGATTGGCCGTTGAGAACCCGATCGCGATCAAAGAGGAAGATGAGGATGAAACGAGGGAAGAAGGAACGAAGAAGGAAGAAGAAGCGAGAGATGGAGATGGGGATGATGTTCTCGTTATGGATGATACTAGTGAGTTTGTTAGGAATATCAGAGTGGCAGCGGAGGAAGCGGCGTCGAGACCTCAAAGGAAACCGAGTGTCGTTCCGAAGAAAGAGGACGGGAAATTGGATATGAGGGGATTGGAATCTGTTCAACCGAGGATCAAGGAGGAGGAACAAGAAGTACCGTTGAGCGAGATGTCGACGGGAGGTTGGAACGCCGCTCCCGACCGAGACCAGGAGGAGGAAGATGCGTTGATGAGGAACCTCGATGAACGACCGAGGAGTGAGGATGGACGAGACGATGGAGAAACGGAGGAATCAAAACCGAAAGTACCAAAGGGAACGGGAGATGACGATGAAGAATTTGGAACGACTGGAGGAGAGAAACTCGTTTCGAAAGGATTGGCTTCGACTCTCTCGATTCTTCGACATCAAGGATTGATGAAACCTCGTACACCCGAAGAGATTGCGAAGGAAAAGGAGTTCAAAGAGCGAGAAGCGTGGTTGACTTCGCAGAGGAGGAGGGATGCGGAACGAGAGAGGGAGAGAATCGAGAGTAGGAACGCGGGAGATAGGAAGGATCAGAGACAGAGGGAGTACGAGAACAAGTTGAGGGATCAACGAGACGCTCAAGCTGCACTCGAGGCTTATCAGAATTACAAACCTGTCGTCGATATCAAATATCACGATGAATTCGGTCGAGATATGACTCCGAAAGAGGTCAGCCCAACCTTTCGCTTCCTCTGTCTCGAAATCTGTCTGGTGCTGACCTACGATACTTCACTACAGGCTTGGAAGCATCTCTCACACGCTTTCCACGGTCACGGTCACGGTTCGATGAAGACTGAGAAACGACTCAAGAAGATCGAGAACGAACGCAAGGCAGCTGCGATGGCAGCGGGAGATACACCGAACTCTACAGCAGCAGCTTTCGCCGCTCGAGCGGAGAAGACTGGTTCAGCGACAATGATTCTCGGTGTCGGAAACAACAAGTCAGTTCCCTCCTGTCGCACTCTCTAGATCTTCTCTCTGACTTTGTGCTCGTAATAGCTCTGCACCGATGCAACAAGCCGACGAATCACTTTCGCTGTCGAAGAAGACAGCGGCGAAAGGGAAAGGGAAAGCGACGAACAACGGAGGACACAGCGGCAACACTCCCGTTTTCGACGACATCCCCATGCGAGCCCTCCCTCTACCTTCTCCTTCCTCTCGCGATCTCAGCGGTACCCCCGAACCATCTTCCTCCAGCTCAGGACAAAGGAAAGGATTCGCACCCGTTCAAAGCTTCTCATCCTCGAATAATGGAAACGGTGGAGGTAGCGAAGGAGGAGGGGAGACGCCGAAGTTTGCACCAATCTCGGTCGCGGTCAAGAGGAAGGCTACGGAGCAAGGGGAAGGTAGTCCAGCTAGTAAACGAAGAGGGTAGAAGGTTCTTGACTTTGCAAATATGCCTCGATCGTCGGTCCGTTGCTCTGCTCCTTCGTAAGCGAGGTCTCGAGGTTAGCTGTAATAAGTGACGCAATGGCAGAAATGGGGACAGGTGGCGGATAACGCTCTCTGCGAGAACATGATCAAAGGAAGCCGTTTCGAGAGACATGCTACGACCAATGCATTGCGAACTGCTCGAAATAAATATTGCGGAAGATAGATAGAGACACATGAACGATGAATACGACAAGAGAGAGACAGAGACAGAGGCAAATAGACCATGTTATTCAACCGAATGGATTCCTGAATCCAGTTGCTCCAATCGCTGGTCCTTCGTGCACTTTACTCTTTTTCGGTCCGGCGAAAGAAGAGAATGGGTCGATACTGGAGTTACGATTGATTGCTGCACCTGCTCCTCGATTGAATTGAGCAAGTGCTTTTGGAGTTCCAGAACTCGAGGTTGAGGGGAGGGAAGAAGAAGTGTAAGCGAGAGGAGGAGTACGTCTGACGTTGAGAGGTTTGACGGGAGGTGCAGCGTAGTGAGATGTAGGAAAGTAGTCGTCCACCTCGTCTTCTTCAGGTCGAAGAGTTTCCATTTGAGACGTTCGATCGTAACCTCCTCCAGTGTCGAGAGTGTATCGAGTCTCCTCTGTTCCGCCCTGAGGTTGAGCGTAGTAGGAGAGATCGTGAGCAAAGTTGTTGGTCGCAGAAGCTCTCCTCGAGTCGACTCCGGAGTACTCAGAATAGGATGAATCGGCAGAATCGTCGACTTCAGAATCCTCCTCCGGTTTTGTTGGCTCGTAGTGGACCGAGACACCTCGTTCGTCCTCTCTAGAAGGAGCAGGAGCGCTCCAGTGACCTCCTCCACCTTTCATCGTTCGCTCACTTCGGTGAGAATCCATGTTTGATAAAACCGGTTTAACGGGTACTCTCTTCGTAAAGTCCGGTCCCCAGGAATCTCGATTCGATGGTAGAGGGATACTCGGGATTGATCCGGCGTTCGTGACTGCGACTCCTCGATTCGCTTGGACCTCCTCGTGTCTTGATCGTTCTTGACGAAGTTGATCGAAGAATTGACGATGGTTCGGGCCGTTCGACGAGTGAGGTCCAGTCGGATCACTTCGCGTCGATACTTCAGAAGACATCGAGAGCCGAGTCATCGCTTCATGAGGGTAGAAGTCTGATTGCCGATCGACGCTGCCTCGGAACCCGTGACCTTGACCGAGAGGGAGTTGAGCGGAGCTGATGGAACTATTCGGACTGTTCTTGCGAGGACTCGCGGAAGAACGAGAGTGAGGAGGTGAAGGGCGAACTGGGGGAGTATCGTGAGGAGCTCGAGGAGGTAGGTTGTGAAGCGGACGAGGACGATCGGGCGTCCGTGGTGTCGAAGGTTGAGAACGCTCAGCCGGTCGAGGAGTCGTTGGAGCAGGACTGGGTACACGATCTTGACCGTAGAGAGGAGCCTTGCAACCGGGAGTGAGGGTGAAGGTCTTCATACCGAGTGATTCGACGAAACCATCAGGAAGAATAGGGTTCGAGATTGGCGGTGGTCGTTTTGAACGTCCTCTCAACTTGAAGAGTGAGTTTGATCGTTTGATCGTAGGACGAGGCGAGTCCTGCGATAAGGAGACTGGAGCATCGACAGGTGCAGAAGGACGAAGAGGAGCTGAGGGAGAGGGGAAAGAAGTCGGTTGCGGTCCCTTCTTTCGCAGGACGACGCTGTCGGAAGGGGTGAGGGGAGCATCACGAGCCGGGGAAGCGGTACGAAGAGGTCTTTCGGGAGTGTGGAAGGGAGATTTCGCGGCCGAAACGTTTCGAGAGTGAGTCGAAATGTAACCTGACTGCGGTCGAGGGACAGTGGAAGGTGGTGAGTCGCAGAGTGTCGTCGAAGTCGGAGGAGCAGGGAAGTGGGAACTGGTGGGAGTGACGGGATACGAACCAGATTGGACGGTTTCGGTAGAAGAGCGAGGGTCGTCGATCTCTGGTTCGTCCTGATCGTATCTCAAATCCTCCTCGAAGCCTGGTGATGGTTGAGCGGAACCAATCGAGTAGCCTCTGACCCAGCCGGTCTCTTGATCGTCTGCGCCTCTTCCTCCTCCTCCGTACAATCCATTCTTCCCTCGTTCGTCCCAGGGTTGAGCCGGTTGAGCGTGAGCGTCATAAGGCATCAAGTCCTCCTGTCGGCCCGAGTGGACCTCGTATCCTCCCTCATCCTCCTCGTCCGCATAGAGTTCTGCGTAAACGTCCAAAACGCTGTCGACTCGACTCGATTGCGGTCTCGCTGAGAACCTAGTGTCTCGAGGACCCAATGTTTGACGCTTCTTCTGTTTCGCTGTTCGAGGAATCGGGATCTCATTCTGTATCGAACGAAACGAGAGAAAGTTGTCAGCGATTCGATCGTTTTCCGGATCCAATCTCGAGCATTGGAGAGGAAAAGATGGCTCACCCTGTCCCATCCCATATCATCTGTTCTGATATCTTCTCGATACGAAGGACTTCGATCTTGAAAGTCGTAACGTACAGCGAGTCCAGAGGGATAACTTGGACTTTCCTTCACTGATCCGAATTTCCCATCTCCGTACTTTGATTGTCCTCCCGACGATTGCTTCCTAGCCTCCTGAAATGGATTAACATGGTCGAACTGAATCTGGTGCGCCATCATTGAAGGCGGAAGGGGAGAGGGGAGAGGAAGGAAGTTTTGAAGGGAGTCGACGTCAAGCCGAAGAGAATTGCAGGCTGTGTCGAGCGATAGTTGGAGCTACTCTGTTCGGGATGACCAGCAACCGATCAGACTTGCGAGCCGAGTTCGAGCTAAGCGCGAGGGAAGGTTCTCAAGTCGGAAGTGTTGTGGAGAGCGACGACGAGGGAGAGAGGAGAGAGCTTGAAGGGGTACGACTAGAGGTATGAAAGATTGTCGACAATTGCTTTAGTGATCGAGTTGTTATGGTCGTCCTGTTACGGCTTGAGTTGAGTTGATGAAAAAGATGGCTGAACGATTGATGAAGGCCAAGTTGTGAGCACTCCCGCGAGGAGAAGAGGAGATATTACTTGTGTGCATCTAGAGCTAATCAATCTATGTCCCGAAAAAGGAGAAAGTTTAGTTGATGGAGCGAATTGAGGTCAAAAGCTTCTTCACTTCTACCGCGAAAGGAAAGTGTTAATTCGTCTTCCCTTCCTCCTTCGGACTCGTCCCTCGCCCCTTTCTTCGGAAGCTACTACAGATGGACAACGTGTCCATAAACGTCGTCACGAAGAACATGCAAGAAAGGAAGAAGGAAAAAGTATTAACATTCGACTAAGGATCCAAAATTATGTATCGTAAGGAAGGAAATAGATGAGGAATGGAAACAAGATTCTCGAGAGGGAATAATAATGTAGAAGTAGTAACGCTGTAGTGGTCGTAGGGTATCGTGAAAAGGGAGGAAAAGAGAAGTCGGAAAACGAGAACTTAGATTTGTCTGCGAAGAAGGAACGAGTGTGGGTCAGTACACTTGCAAAGCCTTAGAGGAAGAGAAGCAAGAACTCACTGCGACTCGTCCCAATCCTCCTCGGGAGGTGCACGAGAGATGTCACATTTACCCTTTTCGTTCATCGTCGCTCCCTCGGAAGAAACCTCGACACCGGCTGCCTTCGTGTCATGTACCTCGCGCTCGTAGAGTCCACGACGATCTTGAGGAATCCAGACTGTAGGGTAATCCTCGTAAGTCGCAGGGTGATCGAAAGCGTGCTTGTCGATGTGCTCTTCTCCAGGAAGAGTACCGTTGGGAGTCGACGAACCGTGGTGATGATCGTGAGAGTTCTGTTGCTGGTACTGCTTGTCGTTGAGAGCTTGGTGTTCTTCCATCGAGGCACGTTGAGGAGGGAAGGTCGAATCGTCCTTCTCGCGACTGTTTCCATTCGTTCCAGCCGTGTTCGTTTGATGAAGAGTTTGAGGGGAGCCTTGACCAGACGAAGTCGCCATCTCTCGGTTCCTCTCCTGGAGTCTGCCGTGCATCGAGAGTGGGAGGTGATCGATGAGAGGTTTGTAAGACTTGAGCATGAGGAGTTGGAAGAGAACGGTGATAACGATCAAAACGACCATGATAGCTCCTTGTGGAATAGCTGATTGGTTCCCGTTCGTATCTTGAGCGAGGAAGAAGAGACCGGCAAGACAGATTTGTTCGATGTAGAGTCCGACAAAGATGTGGGTAAGAGCTTTGGGATAGAATCGTCCTCCAGTTTCGTTTGCTGGAGGGTTGTCGATAACCAACAGGAAGAGGTACTGAACGAAGAGGTACACAATCAGCTTCAGATAACGAGAGATAGAAAGATTCTTGACCACTCACCTTGTAAACGAACCAGTAAAGTGCGAACGCAACGAGAGCGAAACCGCAAATCAAAGGAGCGATGATTGAGTAGGTCAAACCAATGACAGTCAAGAGGGTCATACTAGGGAACAGAGTTCCCCATGCGACTTGAGCCATGTTGTACTTGACACCGTAAATCGAACGAGGAGTCGAACCGAGAAGTACGAGTTTGACGTAGTAAAGGATGAGTCGAGCGATTTGAAGGAGAGCACCGGCGGCTCCAGCGAATGAAACAGTGACGAAGTAGGTGAGGAAGAAGGTGGAAGCGGCGGGAAGTTGAGTTGCGAGAAGGGTGACGATACTTCCTGGGTTGTTGGCAATGTCGGGAATCGCAGCGACGAGACCCGAGGCGAGAGTGACAATGAGGAAACCGTGAATGACGAGGAAGAGGAAGTATCGAGTCATGAGGGAAAGTTCGATGCCGGATTGAAGAGGAATACCTTCGAATCGAGCAAAGACTGAAGAGGAAGGGAATCGTTAGCTTCGAGTCAAGACGATTCATGGAGAGAGAGAGACTCACGTCGCAATACGATAGGCAAGAGAATGAAGAGGACAGCAAGGGCGATAGGAGGAAGGGAACCTTGTATGATACCGGCGACAGCTAGAGGAGGGAGACGTTTCAGCACAGACACGGGACAGGGATTGGGAGGGATCTGGACTCACGAACTGGGAGGTTGCAGAGCCATTGCATCCAGGATGCAACTTCGCAAAGCTTGTTGACATTCGAGATCAAACCGACGAAAGCCACGGGGAAAGACCAAAGAATGATCAATCCGAGCGTAGCAGCCCAGGAGAGAACGTATCGACCGCGAGCTTGGTAAGGATTGATCTTGAGGTTACTGTAGTGAGTCAAGGAGATTACAGTCAGTGCTATTGATCGCGAAAAGAGGAACTGGCAGGGATTGAACTTACTCCCAGATGACATCCTCCTGGTCGACTTCGAGGTATCGTGCGGACATTCGGAGAGGAGCGTGGTGAGCGAGAGATTGCGAGAACATGTGTGCGGCCATTTGAGTGTGGAATTGAATGAAAGCGGCAGATTGAGGAGCGTATTCTTTGTTGTCACCGTGGAGGATCTCTCGTTCGTGATCGATTTGTTTTGTAGTGTCAGCGATCTCCTCACGAGCCCACTCGATGGTATCGACCTTCTTTCCGAACAATCCGAGGAAACCTAACTTGTGCGAAGGACGTTTCTTCGTAGGAACGAAACGAGCGATTTCTCCTCGATCCGATTCGGCGTCTGACGCGGGCATATCCTTCTTCTTCTTCTCACTCTTGGCGATGGCTTTCGTAGCGAGTTTGAGAATCTTGGTTTCGGCTGATTCGAGCTTCTTGCAGGCTTTGAGTCGTCGGTCGTAAAGGTCGGGCAATTCCTTGAGGTCACTGCGAACGATCGCCTCTGTCATCAGCACGACTGATAAGGTGATGATGAGAGAGCATCACTCACCGTGCGAACCAGATCTTCTTTGCTCCTCCAGGGAGAACTTCGCAGAACTTGCTTAACGAAGTCGTGTTGAGGTATTCCTTCGGGACTCCAGTAACGAGAACAGTCTTTGACATGGCGAGTCGAGCATGCTCCTTTGAAGTAAGGAAGTCTTGACGAAGAACGATGAAAGTAGAGTATTCGCGGCGAATGAGGTAGAAAACCCAGACTACAGAATCGAAAAAATCAGTTTCCTTGTTCGATTTGAGTGAATCGAGCGACTACTTACAGGTGAGAATCCAGCAGAGGATAAGATGAGCGGCGTAACGCGGTTGCTCAGATTGACCGACGTTACCGAAAGTGAAACGGTTGATTCCATTGTTCGTTCCTCGAGAGTTGGCACCATCGACAGGAAGTAAGATGATCCAAGTGACGGCCATGCTGTAGAACATCTCGGAAGGTCAACTCATCATTCAATAAGTAAATTCGAACAGAGACATACAAAGGAGCAAAGATTTCCATCATGAGGAATAAAAATCGAACGAAAACGTAGGCGTCGAGACCATTCTTGAGGATGAGTTGTTTAGCGTCAGCTCGTATGACGTGCGGTATCCATCCTAGGAAACTGTGAGGAAGTGGATCGACTCGTTTCCTGTGTGCGCAAAAATAACAAGACAGATCAGTTTTCGATTTCCTCCTCTACCTTCGATATTCAGACTCCTTTCTTCCTCCGACTCTCGCTTCTACAGCGGGTTGACACTATCCTTTCTTTGTCGTTCTTTCCATTTCCCCGATAGTCTTTTATTGCGAGGAACTAGAGCCTGAAGGGGACTTACTTGGGAGGAACGAGATAGGATCGAGGATTGTAAACTTGTCTAAACTTGTTCTTGAGGACAAGGAAAGCAGCAAGCTGTGTCCGATGAGTCGTACGAGAGTAGTGGAAATACGGGGGAGCAGAGAGAGGGAAACACGGGGAAATTGCGAAGGAATGGGTCGCGGGGTAATTGTGAAAAAAAAGCGAGAAGAAGAAGGGTGGGCTGGTCAGCTTGACACCCTACCCTCTAGAGTGGTGAGATAGCTTACCTGTACACCTGCAATGATTATACCCGTGACCAAGGCGGTGATAAAGGTTTCAGTCTGTTGAAGAAAGAGAAAACGATGAGGTCAGTCAACTAAATCCCCTTTCTCAAACCCTGAATCCCTAAAACAGCTACAGCGATAGAGTGCTGTATACTCCCTGCGAATGGCTATATAGCTTACAGAAGCACTGGAGGCTGCAAAGGGGAAGAAAGGGCAAGAATGTCAGTTCAAAGTTCGCTCGAGCCTAGCGTTCGAGATTCAGAAGACAGAGAGACCTACCATTACTAGTGTCGAGATTAGCTGACGCCATCTCAAAGTACTGGCGAGGTCACGCAAGTTGAGGTGTGAAGTGTGGTGGAGAACAAACGAGAGATGAAGATGTTTTTCGAATTCGCTTGACAGACTTTAAATTCACAGCCAGTATTCTAGGTCACGTCTGTAACGCTCTCGAGCCTATCAATTTGTCAATAGAATAGAACCAGAAGGGATCTACTATCGCAGTCTTCGCAAGAATATGACGAAGAATAATTTGGAGCCGTTGCAGTTTTTGCTTGGGATCGCACACATCAACGACTGATCGCAACGACTGAGCTTCTTGCGCTACTCTCCGTTCGCAGAAGTATGCAACGAGGACAGCGACTCTGATCACATTTCCATCTCTTCCTCATCGTCTGCGAAAGGATCAATTTCTGGATAATTTCCAACTTTCACCTTGTCCGGTCGAACAAAGCTTGCTCTCATTGGTAGCGTCTCAAAGTAGACTTTCCCATCGACGCTGTGAGGAGAAGGAGGGGACAATAAGGCATCAGCGTGCGAGGATCGAGAACAAAGGATCCGAAAAGTTCGAGAGAGTTTAAGGAGACTCACGTTCCGTTCCCCTTCCCTACTGGCTCATCCCATTCAACTCCTACCCACACGCTATCATCTTTCGCGCCGAACTCCGTAGGTCCAACGAATCTGACAGTACCTCGTCTTGACAATTCATCCGAGAGTGCGACTTCGCAACGAGCTCCGGCGATAAGATCTGCAGGTACCTCCGTCTCAATCGAATGTGAGGAAGATGCTGAAGTTGACGTTGGAGCGAATCGTCCAAGTTGATTCCGCATCTTGTAAGCGAGAACAGTATCTGTCGAGAGAAGAACAAGAAGAATCAGTTCAGCTTGCGATAAAGTCAATAAGACAGGAGCGAGGCGTACCATTCCTTGCTTCGTACTCTTCCTTCGTCAACTCGAACTTCTCGGCCCTAGCATCATCTGTGAACTGTCCTGCGACAGCGCGAGCATTTGGATCCGACGATTCAACCTGAGTTCCATCTCGCAAACGTCAATACCCTTCGCTCTAATTGATGTATGGAGGTGAACTCACTCTTATTGTCATCCACTCCCTCACGCCGTAGCTGTCTAATGTCTTATTCTCGTCATTCAACATGGCCAATAATTCACCTCCTTTACTTCCTGAACCTGAATGACCTGCTCCATCTCCTGTTCTCCTCAGACTGAGTAGTTGCGAATCGTATGAGATACCGGTAACAGGTTCTAGCTTGCTCTGTTCGACGGGATGAAGTAAAGTTGAGTGAATGTCGTGTGAGAGGGGAGAAAGAGAGAGAGAGAGACTCACTTTGAGTTGAGAGATTGTGATATCGCTCCCTATCCGCCGTTCTGAGTGAGTATCCGGTGATGAGATCCACAAGTTCAAGTAAGCCATTATACTTGATTGGGAAGAGTCAACGTTCGCTTGTTCCTTTCTTCCATTAATCATTACCTCCACTCTTCTCTTTTCTTCTCCTCTACTCAATCAGCTATGCCTTCAATATTCAAGATTGATCCGCCACCTTACAGTCCTCTAGGGGACACTGTTCCAGCACTCACTCCTCACGCCGTTTCAGTCTCTCTACCAACTTGGCAAGACGTCGTCGATTACGAGGAAGGAGAACAGAGGATCAAAGATGCCATGACTTCTGGTTACCCGAGGTTCTTCATTCATCATCAGATTCAGAAAGTGAGTTTAAATTCGGGATTTCGCAATGGCGTGCGAGAGAGATCGACCGAAACCCTTTGATCCGATTGAGCTGACTCTTATAACGTTGCATGATAGCTCGCTGATCTAGCGACGATCAAGTTTGGAAAGGGCAACGAAGCTTGCATCCTTCTGCAATCCGCTCGAAGCGCTCAACGTTGTTCAAATTTCCTCGCTTCCCGATCCCCTTCCATCCCTTCCCGCATTGTCGACTGGCCCGTCAAATCGTCTTGCTCCTCATCATCTTCTCCTTCTTCACCCGACGACCCCGACGCAGCATTACGAAACCGTACCGTTACAGTTCACGCCTGTTTCTTCGATCAAAAAGATTTCGCATTCGCTAAACAGTATTGGCAACATACTGGAGAAGGGATTCAAAGTCGAGTTGGAGAGAGGTGTTTGATCTTACTTGGGGAAGCGGAGGAATCAGAGGCGGATGGGAAAGGGGAATCGAAACAACCTCAACCTCGAATCGAATCTGCGACGACGAAATCAAATGGATCGATCGATGCGGCGAGTCTCAAAAATGGAGGAGGAAGGTACGGAGCCAAGTCGAGTCGTTATCAGGTCGCGAAGGGTGCAGCTACTCCACCACTCGCCGGGATCGTCGCTCCTCCTGCGAAAGGTGGACGATACTCGACAAGCAAACTCTCACGAACTTCTTCTGCACAAGCTACGAACACGAGCGATGGCGACAGCGGTAGTGAACCTACTTCTCTCTCGAATTCGATCGACGCTCTCGCTCCTCCCATCCTCGAAACCGCAACTCTCCCAATCGATCAAGAAGAAGACGTCCTCGCACGTTATGTTGAGGAGCGATACGGACGAAACCTCGATCTGTCTCTCGCACCACTGGCGAAACTGGCGATGAGGAGACGAATTGCGGGAGTCTTGGCGGAACAACCGGGTGAGGCGATCGCAGTCGAGGATATTCAGAACGCTCAAGGTGCAGAGAGTACTCGTGGTGTGCAAGGATTGACGGAGGATGATGTGTGGCTCTACTCGTGTGGTATGAACGCTATCTTCCATGCTCATCAACTGGTAATGGGAACGAGGAAAGCGGAGGGGAAACCAGTCGGAAAGAGTGTTTGCTTTGGGTGAGTCTCTCTATCGCTCGTTCCCCAAGATCAGTTCTGATGCAAGTATCTTCGTAGCTTCCCTTACACCGACACCTTGAAGATCCTAGAGAAATGGGGACCAGGAGCTCATTTCCTCGGAAACGGTCTCGTTTCAGACCTCGACCAACTCCGACAACTCCTCGAAACTTCCGAAACTCCCATCCTCTCCCTCTTTTGTGAATTCCCATCGAACCCACTCCTTCGATCACCTCCCCTAGCGGAACTTCGAAAATTGGCAGACGAGTTTGGATTCTTCATCGTTGTCGACGAGACGATCGCTGGTTTCGTCAATGTCGAGACCCTGCCACCAGTCGATATCGTCGTCAGCAGTCTGACAAAGGTGTTTAGTGGTGATAGTAATGTCATGGGGGGAAGGTGAGCCAAGTTCATGAATATGTCTTCTCCACCAGTCATTGACTTGTTCTCGATTTCCTCAGTCTCGTACTGAACCCGAAAGGTCCCTTCTACCCTGTCCTCAAAGCGCAACAAGAGGAGACCTACGAAGATACCTACTTCGATGAGGATGTCATCTACATGGAGCGAAACTCTCGAGATTTCCAGTTACGAGTCACGACAGAAAACGAAAACGCTGAACTCCTCTGCGACTTCTTCCGCACTCGACGGTCACCAGGACCTTCCCCGAACGGCGTGGTCTCTCCTCCCGATTCTTCCGAACTCGCCTCGAACCCCGATTCATTCGTTATCAAGGAAGTCTACTACCCAAAATTCATGACTCCCGAACACTATCAAGCATCAATTCGACCTCCGAACCCTGCGACAAACTTCGCTGGAGGAGGATATGGAGCACTGTTCTCTCTCACTTTCACTTCGATTCTCGCTTCTCGCACCTTCTTCGACGCTCTACCTTGCTACAAAGGTCCTTCCCTCGGTACCAACTTCACTCTCTCTTGCCCCTACACGATCTTGGCGCATTACGGAGAACTCGACTGGGCGAAAGGCTGGGGAGTGGATAAAGGATTGATCAGGATAAGTGTAGGATTGGAGGATCAGGATTTGTTACTCGAGTGGGCGAGGTCAGCGCTAGGTGCGGCAGAGACGGCAGTGAAGGAGGCGAAGGCAAGAGGGGAGTCTTTCGAGTAGAGGGGAAGCTTATCATACTATTCAACCTGCAAAAACAAGCGAAAAATGTAGGGAGAGGGTCAACCTCCTCTTCTAGACCACTCACGTCTCGATACCCTGTCGTTGTCGAGAGTAACTGTCGAGCGTGAGCTTCCTGCTAGCGAAGCAGCTTCCGCTAGAGCCCCCCTAGATGACTCTGAATTTTCATTGC
>Ga0308170_10003086_pt1 | contig 13869 bp, 15 predicted proteins | sample PhyBR2_2_FD_202136 | JGI IMG/M metagenome (GOLD analysis project Ga0308170, IMG submission 202136) | Phyllosphere microbial communities from UC Gill Tract Community Farm, Albany, California, United States - DLSLSB.R2 | ecosystem: Host-associated > Plants > Phyllosphere > Unclassified | place... | reverse complement strand
GAAAGAGAGGGGGAGGAAGGGGGAGGAGGGCGAGGAGTGGAAGGACGGCGACGAGAGAGGTGGAGCGCACCTTGACTGGCAATGACAGCGGCAAGGACCGCGAAGATCCACACGAACCACCACAGACCGCCGCCGGTGCCGCCCGGGATCGAGTTGAAGAAGACGTTGCTCAAGACCTCCTCGCCGCCGACGATGAGCTTGGCGCCCTGACCGAGGTACTGCACCATGAGGCACGGCGCCGCAAAGCAGCAGAAGGCGAAGCGGATCGAGCCCTTGCTGAACTGGCCGAGGCTGCGAGCGTGTGAGAGACGGCGAGGGGGAGGGGGAAAGGAGTCAGGAAGAGGCTCGAGCGGGCTCGAGGAAGGGCTGGACGCACTTTGCGAAGAGAGCCTCGACTCCAGTGATGCACAGGATGACGCCGCCGAGCAGGTCGTAGTTGCCCGTGCGCACGAAGAGCATGACGGCGCGCGACGGGTCGAGCGCGCGAAAGATGCCCGGGTAGTGCGAGATATTGACGACGCCGACGCCAAAGTTGATGAGGAGCCAGATCGTGACGACGGGCGAGAAGAGGAGGCCGAGCTTCTTGGTGCCGAACGGCTGGGCGAGGAAGAGGACGCAGAGGATGCCGACCGAGATGCCGACGACGCTGTTGCCGACCCGCGGCGCGCCGTACGAGAGGCCGACGACCGCCGACGTGACGCTGACGGCCGGGGTCAACATGCCGTCGCTGATGGTGAGGGCGACGCCGAGGAGGGAGAGGACGAAGAGCGCCGTCTTGACGAAGGGCCGGTGCAGGAACGAGGTGATGGCGTGCGACGAGGGCGGAGCGGTGGCGAGGCTGTAGGTCGTGAGGGTGCGCCAACCGTCCGTCTTGGACTCTCGAGGAGGGAAAAGCGCCGTCCAGACGGCGAAGGGCCCGCCCTCGCCGGCCGACGTGCCGAACTCGAGCGCGATGAGGCAGTACTTGACGACCGGGACGAGGAGGATGGCCCACAGGATGGCGCTGATGCCGCCGATGATGTCTTCCCGCGAGGGCATCGGGCCCGACGAGGGGAAGATGCCATTCACAGTATAGAGGGTGGACGTTCCGATATCTGCGAGCACGAGAGAGAGAGAGAGAGAGGCGGGCGTAAGTCCCTCGTTCGCCGGATCGGCCTCTCGTCCTGCTCGCCCGCGAGGCCCGCCCTCGAGGCCCGCCCTCCTCCAACTGCTGCGGCACAGATCAAGAGAACATGGACGCACCGCCGTAGATGACGCCGACGCTCAGGTAGGCGAGCGCGAGAGTCGCCCGCAGGCCGTTCTTGTGCGGCTGCTGGTGCGCCTCGACGGGTGCTTCTTGCTGCTCGACTTGCATCTTGAGGGCCCTTTGACGATGACGGTGGATCGGCAGAGGTGGACGGGCTCGAGGGGACGAAGGGTAAGGTCGAGAGGAAGGGGACGAGGAGAGGAGAGGGGGGAGGACCGGACGAAGGGGCCGCTGCGCGCACAGAGTCAGCACCGCCTCTTCTGCTGAGGGGGCGAGGGAAAGAATGCACCTGTGATCGAGTCGTCGACGGAGCATGCGGATGCGCAGGCGATTGAGCGAGATGCGCGTGCTGAGAGAAAAGCGCCCGCAGCTACGAGCGCGCGAGAAGGAGCGGCGAGCGCAAACAGCGCAAAGGCTCAAGTCGCGCGCTCCCGGCCTAAGCCCGTGCAGCCCTCGTGCGGTGACGAGCTAGCTCGAGCAAGCAGGCTGGTGTCCTCTGCCTCGGCTCAGGACGAGTGCTGGTGGCCGTAGGCGGGAGCGGGCGAGCTGGACGACCTCGCCGCCCGTGTCGCGTCGCAGGCGGGTGGGGGGACGAGCGGCAGGGTGGACGGTGTGCGAGTACATTGCTGCAGTTTAGCGAGCAGGCGTGCGGTCCTCGAAGGGCGAGAGCGGGCGAGGGAGAGCGGTGAGCGGATTCGGCCCGGGAGGAGCTCGCCGCCTCGACAGCTCTCCCTCGACCACCACTCCTCGCCGACGAGCGAGGCATGCCCTTGCACAGCTGCAGGGTCCGCTGGATTCCAGCACTCGAGCGTCGAGGGCCTTGGCGAGCCGCGCTCGCTCTCGCTCTCCCCCCCTCCTCCTCCCTCGTCCAACTTCCAGCGATGAGGGCGAGCGAGCCGTGGGGAGCGCAGCGCTCGCCATAGAGGCTGCTCAACGGGTCCTGTGACCTGCTCGGCTGCCTCTCTAGGCCGGGCAACGAGGCGGTGCGAGCACGAGGTGCCCGCCTGAGAGGGTTGTGCCTCAAAGGGCTCTCGCGACCTCATCTCGAGCGCGCACCCTTTCAAAGCCTCTCTTGCTCTCTCTCCAGCTCGCTCTCGACGCCACTACCCGCCCCTTCCCCCGCCCTCGCCGACACCGCGACCTCGCCTCTCGACCCCGACCTCGCCGCCAGTCCTCGCCGCCATGCTCGACAACAAGGCGGCCGACCTCGAGTCGGTCACGTCCCGATCCTCGACAAGCTCGTACCGCCCGATGCCGACCTTGCGGGTGCACGCGCCAGCCAGCCACGGTCGCGCCCTGCGCCGCTTCGACACGATCGCGAGCCAGGGGTCGGGCGTCCGAGTTCGCCCCCAAGTCCGCATCCCGATCGACTTCCGCACCCTCTCGTCAGTCCCTTTCACCCTCTCTCGGTGCGCGTGCTCCGTGAACCGCTGTTGACCCGCTCTTCGCTCCACTACGCAACAGGATCCAGGTCACCGAGAGCCGCGCCGCGCCCAAGGCGACGTTCCCGCCCGAGAAGAAGAGCAAGGACCTCGACGACCTCGCCTCGCTCGACTGGCACGCCCTCGATCCGGACGAGGTCGCGCAGCGGCTCGGCGTTGCCCCTCAAGCCGGTCTCGACAACCAGGTCGTCGCTCGCCGCCTCTCGTCCGACGGCCGCAACGTCATCACGCCCGCCCGGGTCAACTGGCCCCGCAAGATCTTCCTCTACTTCTTTTCCGGCTTTGGTTCGCTCCTCTTCGTCGCCTCGATCCTCTGCTTCGTCGCCTGGCGCCCTCTCGGCGACCCCAACCCGGCCGTCGCCAATCTCGCCCTCGCCGTCGTCTTGCTCCTCGTCGTCATCCTTCAGGCCTTCTTTAACGGGCTCCAAGACTACAAGACGACTCGGACGATGTCGTCAATCGCGAGCGTCCTGCCGACGAGCGTTTTCTGCCGCCGAGACGGCGCCGTCGTCGAGTGCGTCCTTCTCGCTCTTCCTCCTCTCGTGTCCTCCCTCTCCAACACGATACTGACGCCCAGCTCTCCTGCAGACTCGCTGCGGCCGAGCTCGTCAAAGGCGATGTCGTCCTTCTCAAGATGGGCGTCAAGGTGCCGGCCGACCTGCGCCTGATCGACGTCTCGCCCGACTGCCGCTTCGACCGCTCGATCCTCACGGGCGAGAGCCTGCCTGTCGGCGCCACCGTCGACAAGACCGAGGATAACTTGTGCGTCCCTGCCCGCTCCTCCTCGCACTCGCTCGTCGCTGACCCTCCTCCTCAGCCTCGAGTCTCGAAACGTCGCTTTGCAGGGCACGCTCTGCACCGAGGGCACGGCGATCGGCATCGTCGTCGGCTGCGGCGACTCGACCGTCTTCGGCCGCATCGCTAAAGCGGCCGGCCGCTCTCGCCCTGTCCCGTCGACGCTCGAGGAGGAGATCCGGCACTTTGTCACCATCATCGCGTCCCTCGCTGCCGCCGTCGTCGTCCTCATCATCAGTGCGTCGCTTTCTCTTGCCTGCACGTCGGCGCTGCGACTGGGTGCTGACGATCGACCTCCTGCAGTTCTCTGGGCCGCCTGGCTGCGCGTCGAGCACCCCGGCTTCATCACGGTCCCGGTCCTCATCATCGACTGCGTCTCGGTCGCCGTCGCCTTCATCCCCGAGGGCTTGCCCTTCTGCGTCACCATGTCGCTCACCGTCATCGCCAACAAGATGAGCAAGAAGGGCATCCTCTGCAAGTCCTTGACGACGGTCGAGTCGCTCGGCGCCGTCTCGGTTCTCGCCTCGGACAAGACCGGCACGCTCACGCAGAACCGGATGACGGTCGTCAGCCTCAGCGTCGGCACCTCGTCGTTCGCCGTCCCCGACGCTCGCCGCATCTCGGCCGACGCCGCCAACCCGACGCACTCGGCGCTCAACCAGGTCGTCGCCATCGCCGCCATCTGCAACGACGCCGACTTCATCGACGGCGAGAAGCACGAGGAAGCGCTCGAGATGCGCAAGGTCGTCGGCGACGCTACCGGTGCGCCCCTTCTCCCTTCCTCCGCTCCTTCGCCGTCCGAGCATAGACGCTGACCCTTCTTTCTGCACTCACGCTCGCAGACACAGGACTGCTGCGCTTCGCCGACTCGTTCTCGCCGGTGTCGGCGGTGCGCGAGGCCGTCGTCGAGAAGGAGAAGCTCGCGTTCAACTCGAAAACCAAGTTTTGCGTCAAGCTCTGCGCGCGCGCACATGCCTCGACTGCGGCGCTCCCGGCGCTCTTCGACGGCGACGAGTACGGCAGCCAGGTCCTCCTCGTCAAAGGTGCGTCTCGCTCTGGTAAAAACGCCATCTTTCCGACTTGAGCCGCACGGACCTCGCTCTGACTTGAGAAGGCTGACTCTCGCACTCGCAGGTGCTCCCGACGTCCTCATGCCGCGCTGCACGTCGATCCTGCGCACCGATGGGTCCGTCGAGCCCTCCACGGCCGCCGCCGCCGCCGCCCTCGTCGCCCTCCAGTCGCGTTACGCCGCGCTCGGTCAGCGCGTCCTCCTCTTCGCCAAGCGGTCGATCACGCCCAAGGACACGGCCGACCTCATCGGCACCGAGGAGGACAAGCTCGCCGCACTCGTCGAGGGCCTCACGGTCGTCGGGCTCGTCGCGCTCGTCGACCCGCCCAAGCACGACACGCAGGAGACGGTCGAGAAGTGCCGGGCCGCCGGCATCCGCTTCATGATGGGTGCGTTCGGCCTTTCTCGCTGGGTCTCCTACCTTCTTTTTGCTCCCTCGCTGACTCCTGCGTCGACGCACGCAGTCACCGGCGACTTTGCGCTCACGGCCGCCGCCATTGCCCGCCAAGTCGGCATCATCACGGTGCCGCCCGAGACGGTCAAGACGGTCCAGCAGCTCTCGCAGGGCGCAGACGACAAGGAGAAGGCGTCGCTCGTCGGCGTCGACGGTGCGACCCGGGCCAAGACGGCGCTCGTCCTGAGCGGGCCCGAGATGCTCACCTTGACCGAGGAGCAGTGGGCCGAGGTCCTCAAGGTGTGTTCGATCTCGCTCTTCTCTCGACGAGCACGTCACGCTGAGCTGCGTCTCGACTTGAACTGACCCTTGGCCGCATCCTGCAACAGTTCGACGAGGTCGTCTTCGCCCGCACGTCGCCGCAACAGAAGCTCCAGATCGTCAAGCGCTTCCAGGCCGCAGGCGAGACGGTCGCCGTTACCGGCGACGGCGTCAACGACAGCGCAGCGCTCAAGCAGGCCGACGTCGGCGTCGCAGTCGCAGGCGGGTCCGAGGTCGCGATGGAAGGTCCGTGCCCGTCCGGCCGATTCGACCTTCTCAACTCGGGTATCTGACCTCCGCCTCGCTCTCCTCCTCTCCTCCTCTCCCTCGACACTCTCACAAACCCCTGCAGCTGCCGACCTCGTCCTCCTCGACGACTTTTCGGCCATCGTCGCCGGCATCGAGTCGGGCCGCCTTTGCTTCGAGAATCTGCGGAAGAGCATTCTCTACCTCTTGCCGGCCGGCTCCTTCTCCGAGCTCATGGTGCGTCCGGCCCCCTCGTTCTGCCGCAAGAAGGGGATAGTGAGCGACGAGTTGACCCTGTCGCCGCCGCTCGCCGCAGCCCGTCCTCCTCAACGTCTTCTTCGGCCTCCCTCAAGCGCTCAGCAGCATCCAGATGATCATCGTATGCGCGTGTACGGATGTGCTGCCAGCACTCAGCCTGTGCTACGAGGCGCCCGAAGCCGACCTCCTCCTGCGCCCTCCTCGCGACCGCAAAAATGACCGCCTCGCCGACTGGCGCCTCCTCCTCCACGCCTACACGTTCCTCGGCCTCCTCGAGTCACTCACGGCGATGGTCGGCGCCTTTTACTTCGGCTTCCACCGACGCGGCATCCCCTTCTCGGCGCTGTGGCTCAAGTACGGCGGGTACGACGTCGACCCCGACCTCCTCGCCGAGGCGACGAGCGTCGCGCAGTCCATCTACTTCTGGAACCTCGTCGTCTGCCAGTTTGCGTCCCTACTCGCGACGAGGACGAGGCGCCTCTCGATCGTGCAGCAAGACCCGCTCTTCAACCCTAAGACGCGCAACCCGCGCCTCGGCGGTGCCATGGCCTGCTCGCTCCTCATCGGCATGTGCGTCGCCCTCTCTTCCTCGCCGTCTCTCTCTCTCTCTCTCTCGAGCCTCTCCTGACGCTCTCCTCGCCTCGCAGCTTCTTCCACTACGTCCCCTTCTTCCAGCGCACGTTCGGCACGCGTGCCATCCCGGTCGAGTTCTTCTTCCTCCCGCTCGCGTACGGCGCCGGCATCCTCGCCCTCGACGAGGCGCGCAAGGCCGTCAACAGGCGCTGGCCCAAGGGCGTCCTCGCATGGCTCGCGTGGTAGAGTGAGGGAGGGACGGCGAGGTGGAGGTGGGCGAGGAGGACGAGGGGAGCGCTCGGCTGGCTCGAGCCCACTCGTTGTACCACTTTCTTTCTCTTGCTTTCTCTCCTTAGCACCAGCATGCAGTAGCACGTCTTCTTTCGAGTCCTCTCAAGCTCGCTGAGCCCACTCGAGAGAGCGTCCTTGAAGCCGTTCTCGAACAAGACTCGCTCGCGCACGGACCCCGGATCTCGCTCTCGCTCGCCGACTAAGCTAGAGCTCAAGGAGAACGAGGACAAACGATGGATACAGCTGCGCTACTCGACATGGCGCACTCGCCTCGCGCAGAGACGGTCTCGAGAACGGGTGCCGGGAGCTGCGAGCACGAGGGAGCGAGAGTCAGTCCTGGAGCTCGAGCCTCGTTGCGCGCCGGACCTCAGCCTGATCGAGCCAAAGCCAAAGAGAAGAGGCGCAGCTCACGCTTTTGGTGAGGCTCTAGCCGGGCGGGAGGAGCGACGCGTCGAACGCCTCGGCCTCCTCGGCGACGCCGTCGTCGGCCATGCCGGACCAGGGCGACGAGATCGGGGCTGCGCGCAATGAGGCAGGCGAGTCAGCTCACGCCGCTCGACACGAAGCGCACGAGACGAGGAGAGGAGAGGGGACGCACCACGGGGCATGACCATGAGGCCGGTGCGGGCCGCCTCGAGGATGCCGTACGGCCGGACGAGCTTGAGGAAGGCGTCGACGCGCTGCGTCTTGCCCGTCATCTCGACAATGACGCTCTCGTTGCTGATGTCGACGAGCTTGCCGCCGAACTGCTCGGCGAGGAGGCGCAGGCCGCTCAGGTGCGTGTGCTTCATGCGCAGCGCCTCGGACGGCGACAGGCGCTGCGCCTGCTGGTCGACGTCGACGCGCGGGTGGATCTCGCTCGTCGCGCGGTGCGTGTTGTCGATGTGCTGCTTGACGGGCGAGCCCTCCTCGGCGCCCTCGGTCGCGGGGAGGATGTCGGGGCCCTTGTTGGCGAGCTGGTCCTCGAAGTACTCGGGCCCGAGGATCGAGATCTTGGCGAGGAGGAGCTCGCGCTCGATCGTGCGGGTGCGGGTGTAGTCGAGGACGGCCCAGACGGGGACCTGCAGGCGGGCGAGGGAGGGTCAAGCCGGTGCAGGAAGCGAGCGAGGAAGGGGAGAGGGAGGGGGACGCACAAGGTCCTCGAGCTGCCGCCTCGCCTGCTCAATGACGCCGTCCTGGCCACGCAGGACGATGCACATGCGCGACAGGTCCTCGATCTCAGTGGCGCACACGACGAGCGAGTCGATGTTGAAGCCGCGGGCGGCGAGGATGCCGGACACGCGCGACAGGACACCGGGCTCGTTCTGGACGAGGCAGTTGAGGGTGTGGCGGGTGAAGGGCTGGAGGGAGGGAGGAGGAGCTGCGTGCGGTCATGCTGGTCGTCAGCGCACGGCACCTTGGCGCAGAGAGCGAGATGAGCGAGGACGAGGAGGAGAGAGGGGACTCGCTGTTGTAGAGGATGTTGTCGACGGCCTGCTGCGCGCTCCACTGGGGCGGGTCGATGACGGGGAGGGGCGGCGGCCTGCGCTTCGGGTGCGCCACCTTGTAGTCGCTCGCGGCGGTCGACGACTCGGTCTTGTGCGGGCCCTGGGCCAGAGCCGGGGCGGACGGGGTCGAGTAGGCGGCGCGGTGCTGCTGCTGGCCGAGGGCCTGGGCGGTGCGGCGTCGCAGCAAGGTGAACGACATGACCACGGCTCTCGAGCTGGCTGGCGAGAGCAGAGGGACGGTCGACGAGGAGAGAGCGAGCCCAGGCCGGAGCAAGCGGGCGGAGCGGCGCACACCTTGACTCCGCGCGCCCGCTCACAGCCCAGGGCGAGCTGCGCTGCTGCGTAACAGCCTAGTAGCTACTCAGAAGGCCGCCTGAGCCCACGCTCAAGCTGGAGCGATAATGCAGCGCTTGAGCCTCTCTCTGCCGCCAGCCCGCTCGGCGCGCTCTTCCAGCTGCTGCGCGAGCGCGCGCGCTTGAGTACTCGCGGCCTCTCGAGCTCATTGCACCCAGCTGTATCTGCGGGCGACGCCCTGGCCAAGCGCAGAGCAGCAGAGCGCTCAAGCGCGTCCACTCTTTCCTCGCCGCAGCTCTCGGACGATGCTGGGGAAAGCTCATTGCAGACAGCTTCGCGCACGCTCTCCGAGCCGGAAGGAACGCTCTAGAACAACAGCTTGGTATTGGTGGCGTTGCGGTCGTCGTCGAACTGCGTGCGCGGCAGAGAGCGGGTTTGGGAAGGTCAGCCGGCGCAGCTTTTCGAAGCGCTCGCACCCTCGCCCGCGCCGCTGCTGCACCGAAAGAGAGCGAGGGACGCACGTTAAAGACATCGATGCGCAGCGTCGAGACGTTCTTGGCGTCGGCGCCGAGGTTGTTGAGGATGCCAACCGCTGCGCGCGCAAAGTGTCGAGCCGCTCGTCAGGTTCTCGAGCGCGAGAGCGAGCGCGCGAAAGAGCGACGCACCGACGACATGATTGAGCCAGTAGTACTCCTCGCTGCCCGTCTCGATCTTGGCGCGCAGGTGCAGGCCGCCCGCAGCTTGACCTGGCCCCGACGTCTGGAAGAAGAGGTCGTCGCCCTTCGAGTTGTAGGCGTTGTAGCGCGTGTCGGCCGTGAAGATGCCCGTGCGAGGGTCCACCGTCTGTCGAGAGGATGTGGGAGGGGAGAGGAGGTCGGGTCGGGCGGGTCGAGCGAGGGGAAAGAGGAGGAGAGGAAGACGAGGAGGAGCTGTCAGCTCGGCTCGGGACGACTCGAAGAGGAGAAGAGGAGGGTGAGAAGGACGAACACCCCAGTCTGCGCCCAAGTCACGGATTGTCCACTCGCTGCCGTCGGCCATCGTCACGTTGCCGCCGACGATGGGGATCGCCTTGCGCACGCCCTGCGGGCTCGTCACGTTGGGCATGACGTTCGCCGGGCACAGGACCATGGCCGTGTAGAGCCACTTGAAGCCGGGCGCCGCCGGGACGGTCGCAGCGGAGGGAGAGGCGGCGGCGGCGGCAAGAGTCGACGAGGCGGTAACGGGTTTGGCCGAGGCGAGCGAGGCGAGCGCGAGAAGCGCAGTCGAAAGGGTCGGCAAGAGCATGCTAGAAGAGCTGTAGAGAGACAAAGAAGCGAGAGAAAGCAGCCCTCCCTCGCCCGTCTCTCCTCCTCCTCGTCGCCCATCGTCCCCGCCGGCAGAACGACGTCCCGCCTCGTCCCCGCACGCTCGATCGGCCGCACGCTAGCGCGACGCAGCACACCATCTTTGGCGTCGCGCTAGCGACGTGCGGCGGGCGAGTGTCGACCGCACGAGCACGGTCCGAGAGCGCCGGCCGAAAGACGCCGGGGCAAGGGCGAGTTGCCGGGTCACGTGCGCGAGGTCGAGCGCGGTGCCGAGGCGGCGGGAGAGCGTCGAGGGGATGGTGGAGAGGACGTCTCGACGCTGAGCGAGGACGAGAAGCCGAGGCGAGAGGCGGAAGCCGAGCCGTCGGGCCGAGGTCCGTGCGTTCCCTCGGGCCGAGGGAGCTCGCACCCGCTGCACGTGAACAGCGGCGCACCGCTGACATCGCACCCTCCTGTCCCTACACGTCCATCCCACCTGCCGCCCGCACGAGCTCCTCGACGCGCTCGACCGCCGCGCGCACCTGGCGCAGGACCTCGTCCTCGCCCTCGCCGCCGCCTCCCCGCTCACCCTCGTCGTCCTCGGTATCCCGCCGTGCCCGCTGCAGGACAAGCCCGACGATCGCCTCCTTGACGACCTCGAACCGGCTCACCTCGAGCTGCGCGCGGCGCGAGAGCCCGGCGCGCGCCTTGCCCTTGCCCTTGGCGGCGCTCGCGCTCGCAGAGTCGCCGAGCGGCACGTCCCTCGGGATGCGCAGCGCGAGGTCGACGAGCTGCGCGGGGTGCGCGAGGCTCGGCACGCGCCAGTAGGCCGAGTGGGCGGGCGCGGGGCGGGCGGCGGAGGAGGAAGTCGAGGACGGGTCGAGCTTGGTGAGCGACGTCGTGGCCGAGAGCTTGCGGGGTGAGACGGGCTGCGAGGAGGTCGCGGTGTCAGAGAAGGAGGGATGGTGCTGAGAGACGGCGGCAGGCGGATGCGAGTGCGTCTCGAGGTAGGCGGCGAGGAGGCGGGTCGTGAAGACGTTGGCGGTCGGGACGTCGGCGAGGAGCTGTGCGGCGCAGGTCGTCAGCGAGGAGAGACGTTGGTGAGCGGTAGGTAGAGGGGGACGCACCTCGACGAGGGCGACGAAGTCGTCCTGCGCGAGCGCCTTCATGCGCTGCACGAGGTCCGACACGCTCGGCTCGCCGTCGAGGTACCCGTGCACCGCCGAGTCGCCGATCTGCGCGCGCACGAGAGAGCTTCAGAGCGTGCACGGCGGGGCGAGAGGAGAGGACGAGGAGAGAGCGGCGACGCACGAGCTTGAGCAACCGGACGCCGACTTGACGCTTGACCTCGAGGCTCGTCCCGTCGGCCTCTGCGCGCTCCTTGGCCACCCGCTCGCCCTCGTCCTTGCCCTTCTTCCGACCCACTGCGCTCCCGCCCTCGCTCGCCGACCCCTCGTCCTCGTCCTCGTCGCCCTCTTCGTCGCCCGAGGCGGAGCCGTGCACGAACGGCCAGAAGACGACGTCGAGGGCCTTGGGCGACAGCTGACGGGCGGCGCTCGTCGAAGCGCTCGGCTTGAACTGGCGCAGGAGGCTGAGCGGCTCGGGCAGGTCTGCGCGCGGGGAGGGAGAGCGGGGTCGGGCGAGTCAGCACGAGAGGGTCGCAGGGACGGGCAGCTGAGGCGAGCGAGAAGGAGGACGCACCGACACCTTGAACACGTGCGGCTGCGGCCTTGCGCTCGGCCTCGTGCTCCCACGCCGCGACGAGTACTGCGACGAGGTCCCACCCGCCGACCTCGAGCACCGGGTTCCTCGCGCTCCTGACGCGCTCGCGGCGCGCTGTCGTCCCGCCGAGGACGTCCCACAGGTCGGCCGCGTCCGACAGGATGCGGTTCGCGGCGAGCGACAGGGCGTCGTCGCCCTCGTGCGCGTCGTCGTCGTCGCCGTCGGGCCGTGCGCCGGCCGCGCGCGCCTTGCCCTTGCCCTTGAGCGAGGCCGGCTTGAGCTTCTTGCGCGCCGGCGTGTCGCCCGAGTCGTCGAGTGCGGCGGCCGACGCGAGCGAGGACGAGCCGACGTCGTCGCGCGAGGGCATGCCGTACCCTGCGACGGCCTCGCCGACGAGCTCTGCGCCGCCGAGCGCATCGAGCGCGTCGGCGAGGAGGGCGCACGCCGCCTCGCGCAGGTGGCGGTGGGTCGGGGCGAGCGGGTCGTCGGACGTGGCGAGGAGGGCGGTGCGCGGCAGGGCCGAGGTCGAGTGGGCGGCGGTGCGCGACGAGAAGTGGGTGGCCGTGTGCTGCTCGGGGGGCTTGAAGAGCTGGGGGAAGAGGGCGAGCGAGATGAGGACGCGGATCTGATGGCTGTTGCGGCGGACGGTGCGAGTGTCAGCGAGGTAGAGAGGGAGGGCGCGAGGGAAGAGGACGGACCGCGTGAGGTGGTTGAGGCGGTTCGAGATGCCCTCGAGGATGAGGAGCACGTCCTGGTCTGTGGGACGAGTACAAAGGTGGGCGTGCTGGCCCAGTCTCGAGGACAGAGAGGGGAGAGTGGGACGCACAGGCTGCGGCATCGTCGACGTCAAAGTGGGTGTCGACGAACGAGGCCTCCTGGGCCCTCATGGGTGCCGGGTCGCGCTCGTGAGGCTTCTTGAAGAGGGCTGCGAGCTTAGGTGTGCGTCCCTGAGGCTCGCGCATGAGGTGCGGCGGGAGGGCGGGGGCAGGGATGGACGCGGCGGGGACGAAGCGGGCGAGCTTGGTGGGACGAGCGGCGGGGGTGTCGGTGGGTGCGGGCGAGGGCCGCTTGGTCGGTGCTGGAGTGGCAACCATGGCCCACCAGCTCCTCAGTCGAGGTGGGAGAGGGACGACGACCTCATCAGCTGCTCGTCGCTCCCTCGCCCCCTCTCGCTCGCTCTCCTCCTCTCGACACCTCGCTGGGCAGGCCAGCGACCAGTCCGCCGTGCTCCAGCCACCTCGAGACACGTACCCCGCCTGCACGCACACCCGACCTCGCCTACCAAGGGGACCCGGCTGCACCGCCTCACCCTCCTCCTCGTCCGCCTCGCCGCCGCCCTCTCTTCCGCCCAGCGACAGCAGCCACCGCACCATGGTCGCCGCCACACCCTACCCGTTCTGCCTCAGCATCGACCCATACCGCCCCATCAGCTCCTACTTCCCCCTCGCCTCGACCTCGCACTCGCACTCGCCTCCGCCCGCGAACGAGCGCCAGCAGCGCCAGCCGCCAACCTCGCCCGAGCCCTTTGTCGACGCGCGCCATGTCGACCAGGCGTCCCGCTCGGCGTCGTACAAGCGCCCAAGCTCGTCGCCGCACCCAGCTCGACACGACGAGCCGGCCGCGCCGGGCAAGCGGCCTCGCATGCGCCCTGCGCTCGAGCCAGCCGGGTCCGCCTTCGAGGAAGGAGCAGCGTTGGCGAGCTCCGAGCACGTCATCCAGTCGCGCGAGGTCGTCAACGGCGACGGCGACGGTCGTGCCGCCGACTCGTCGACCCGTCCTCCCGCACCGGCCGCACATGAGCAGCAGGTCGAGCAGCGTACGCCGACTCGCCGCCGCAGGTCTTCGACGACGCACGACGCCGAGCTCGCCCTCCCCGACTGGTTCTCGCCGAGCGCGCTCAGGCCCCCGCTCGCAGGGCTCCGGTTCAACTACTACCGGCCATACCTCCTCGACGAGCCCGTCGAGCCCGCGTGGTCATCGATCTACTGCTCGACGTTCATCGAGTTTGCGTGCTCGGTCGCGTACCCGCCGCGGTGGAGCTCGCGCCCGCAGCGGCTCGTTGCCGAGCGCGACGCGCCCGCCGTCGTGCAGGAGATTCGCGCGTGCGAGCCCAACAAGGCCCGGATCCGCGAGCGCGCGCCGCTGTGCGTGTCGAGGGCCGTCGAGACGGTCACGCCCGAGTGGCGCGTCAAGATGCTCGCCATGATGGACGTCATGAGGTGGATCTGGGACGACAAGTCGCTCTCGCTCGAGCACGTCGCCGGCATGATCCTCACGGCGCCGATCTCGATTCACATGATCAGTGCGTGACTCTCTCCCTCCTCTCTCCCTGCGCGGCCCTGCCTGTCGGCGGACTCTTCCCTGACGCCTTCAATCTCCTCCCTCCCTCCCTCCCTCGCCTTCTCGCCCTTCGCCGCCTCCCTCCCTCCCGCCCCTCCTTCCTCCACT
>Ga0308170_10003084_pt1 | contig 13878 bp, 11 predicted proteins | sample PhyBR2_2_FD_202136 | JGI IMG/M metagenome (GOLD analysis project Ga0308170, IMG submission 202136) | Phyllosphere microbial communities from UC Gill Tract Community Farm, Albany, California, United States - DLSLSB.R2 | ecosystem: Host-associated > Plants > Phyllosphere > Unclassified | place... | reverse complement strand
GGGTTTCAGCAAGTGCGCGCACAGTGCCGGGGTCAGCGACAGCGCCAGGAAGGCCGAGAAGGCGATCGAGGTCACCATCACCGCCGAGAACTGGCGGTAGATGTTGCCGACGGCGCCGGCGAAGAAGGCGAGCGGCACGAACACCGACATCAGGACCACGGTCACGCCGATGATGGCGCCCGAGATCTGGCCCATGGCCTTGCGGGTTGCCTGCAGCGGCGGCAGGCCTTCTTCGGACATGATGCGTTCGACGTTCTCGACGACCACGATCGCATCGTCGACGACGATACCGATGACCAGCACCATGCCGAACATGGTCAGCACGTTGATCGAATAACCCAGCGCCAGCAGCGTGCCGAGCGAACCCAGCAGGGCGACCGGAACGACGATGGTTGGGATGATGGTATAGCGGAAGTTCTGCAGGAACAGGTACATCACCAGGAACACCAGCACCAGCGCTTCGACCAGGGTATGCAGCACCTGCTCGATCGAGATGTCGATGAACTTCGAGCTGTCGAACGGCACTGTCGCTTTCACGCCGTGCGGGAAGAACTTCGACAACTGGTCCATGCGCTCGCGTACCAGGCGCGCCGTTTCCAGCGCATTGCCCGATGGCGCCAGCTGCACGCCGATACCGGTCGCCGGCTTGCCGTTGAGGCGCGCCGAGGTGCCATACGCCTGGGCGCCGATTTCGATGCGGGCGACGTCCTTCAGGCGCACGGTCGAGCCGTCCGGATTCGCGCGCAGCACGATGTTGCCGAACTGTTCGACGGTCGACAGCTGGCCGGTCACGACCACGGTCGCGGTGATTTCCTGGCCTCGCGCCAGCGGCAGTTCGCCGATGGTGCCCGAGGCGACCTGGGCGTTCTGGCTGCGGATCGCGTTGTTGACGTCGTTGGGCGACAGGCGCAGGCCCACCAGCTTGGCCGGGTCGATCCAGACACGCATGGCGCGCTCGGTACCGAACAGCTGGGCGGTACCGACGCCCTTGATGCGCTGGATTTCAGGCAGGACCGTGCGCGAGGCGTAGTCGCCCAGCGCGATCGGATCCCACTTCGGATCGTCCGACGACAGGATCGTAAACAGCAGGAAGTTCGAGCGCACCTTGTCGACGCGCACGCCCTGCTGGTTCACCGCCGCCGGCAGGCGCGGGGCCGCGCGCGACAGGCGGTTCTGGACGTCGACCTGGGCGAGTTCCGGGTTGGTGCCGGTCTCGAAGGTCAGCGTGATCGAGCCGCTGCCGTTGGCGGTGCTGCTCGACTCCATGTAGACGAGGCCCGGGGAGCCGTTCATCTCGCGTTCGATGACGGAGATGACCGAGTCTTCCAGGGTCTGCGCCGATGCGCCCGGATAGGCGGCATTCACCACGATCGATGGCGGAGCCACGTTCGGGTACTGGGCGATCGGCAGCTGGGTGATCGCGACGCCACCGATCACCATGATAAACAGCGCGATCACCCAGGCGAAAATAGGGCGGTCAATAAAGAAACGTGCCATTGCAATAGTCCTGTTCTGTTGCTGCGGTGCTTAGCGGGTCGAGGCCGTTGCCGGCGCGGCGCCGGTGGTCGAACCCGACGGAGCCGAAGCAGGCAACGGACGCGCCGTCGCGGCGGCGGCCTGGCCGGCATTGGCGGCAGCCGGTGCTGCGGCTGGTGCAGCAGCGGCAACCTGCGCCGTCGCTTGCCATGGCACTGCCTTGACCGGGGTACCCGGCGGCAGCATCTGCAGCTTCTGGAAGCCGTCGACCATCACGCGTTCGCCTTCCTTCAGGCCGTCGGTGATGATCCAGTTCGAGCCCTGCTGCGACGCGATCTTGACGGTACGCGGGGTCGGCTTGTTGTCCGGGCCGACGACCATCAGGGTATCGCCCTGGGCGCCGCCGCGGGTGACCGCCTGCTGCGGCACGACGATGCCGTTCGGCAGCTGGGACTGGGCGATGCGCACGCGCACATACTGGCCCGGCAACAGGGCGTTGTCCGGGTTCGGCACGGTGGCGCGCAGCGTGACCTGGGCGGTGCCCGGGTCGACGGTGACGTCCGAGAACAGCAGCTTGCCGCGGGTCGGCAGTTCGGTGCCGTCGTCGAGCAGGACGGTGACGGTGGCGTCTTTGGCGCCGCCGTTGCCACCCGAGGCCTGCTTGCGCAGGCGCTGGACGTCGGAGGCCGACTGGGTGATGTTCAGGTACATCGAGTTGGTTTGCTGGATCACGGCCAGCTGGGTGCCTTCGGTCGCCGAGACCAGTGCGCCTTCGGTGACGAGGGAACGGCCGATGCGGCCGGAGATCGGCGCGTTCACGCTGGCATAGCCGGAATTGATCTGGGCGATGCGCACCTGGGCGCGCGATGCGGCCACGGACGCTTCGGCCTGCTTCTGGGCGGCGACCGCGTTGGTATATTCCTGCTTGCTGATCGCGTTGGCTTCGACCAGCGGCTTGTAGCGCTCGGCCTGGGCGGCGGCCTGGGTCAGCGTGGCCTGCGCGCGGCCGAGGTCGGCCTGGGCGGCGGCCAGCTGCGCCTGGTAAGGGGCCGGATCGATCTGGTACAGCGACTGGCCTTCCTTGACCTCGCTGCCTTCGGTGAACAGGCGCTTGAGCACCACCCCGTTGACGCGGGCGCGGACCTGGGCCACGCGCACCGGCTCGGCGCGCGCCGGGAGTTCGGTCTGCAGGGAAACCGTCTCGAATTTGGTGGTGACGACGCCGACTTCGGGCGCGGGCATCTTGGCACCGGCGCCAGGACCGGCCTGGGCGGCATCTTTCTTGCCGCAGGCCGACAGCAGGGTCACTGCCATCAGCGTGCAGGCGGCGATCCGGGTCAGGGTAAGAGGTGAGGAGTGGGCAGAGCGCATTACGTGCTTCCTTCTGGTTTTTTGGAAAAGACGCAACCGCCCTCAGGACCTCTTGGGTCCCGTGTACGGTTACATCACTGGCTTTTACTGATTTTTATATATACTATCACGAGTGTATGTTTAACGTGCAGGACCAGCCAAAAACGGAGAAGAGATGGCCCGCAGGACAAAAGAAGAAGCAGCGGCCACGCGCGACAGCATTTTGGATGCTGCGGAGAAATTATTTGTTGAGCAAGGAGTCTCGCGAACGACCTTGCAGCATATCGCAACGGCCGCCGGCGTGACGCGCGGTGCGATTTATTGGCATTTCGACGACAAGGGCGCGCTGTTCAACGCCATGATGGAGCGGGCGACGCTGCCTTTCGAATGCGCCTTGAGCGTGCTGGGCAAGGCCGAGGCAGCCAACGTGCTGGACGACTTGCGCAGTTTTATCGTCGAGATTTTCCGCGTGACGGAAACCAACCCGCAGGCGCGCCGCGTATTCGAGATCGCCTCGCTGAAGGTCGAATTCGTCAGCGAGATGGACGCCGTGCGCGTACGCCGCCGCGAGAGCCAGGCGCAGTGGATGGCCCAGGTCATCGAGCGCATCGAGCTCGGCCAGTCCACCGCCCAGATCCGCCAGGACGTCCAGCCGCAGGTGCTGGCCATCGGCCTCTGGGCCTTGATGGATGGCCTGATCCGCAACTGGATGTTCGAACCGGGCTCGTTTGGCCTGGTCAAGGCCGGCGACCAGGTGATCGGGACCATGCTCGAGGGTATCCGGACGCGCTGACTTCTGGATGATGCGCGTCGGCGCCGCCGGTGTACCGCGTGGACTTGGGACGTTGGCAGTAGCGTAACGTAGGGTGGGCATGCCCACGCGGTACGGCCTTCGCACATGGCACACGCGCGTCCCGGCCCCGCTCCGCCCGCAAACCACTGATTTGGCGGACGAAAAAAAACGCCGGCATCCCGCCGGCGTTCCGATCACGATGTCGCCAACAACGCGACATCAACGCATCTCTTCAATCATCTTCTTGAGCTTCTTCGAATCCGCCACGAACGCGCGAATTCCTTCGGCCAGCTTCTCGGTCCCCATCGCATCTTCATTGAGCATGAAGCGGAAGTTCTTCTCGTCGACCGCGATCTTTTCGATCGACGTATCCGCGTCGTCGGTCAGCTTGCGCTCGACCGGCGCATCGCTGTCGGCCAGTTTCTGCAGCAGGTCCGGCGAAATGGTCAGCAAATCGCAGCCGGCCAGTTCCAGGATCTGCGAGGTATTCCGGAAGCTCGCGCCCATGACTTCGGTCTTGTAGCCGAAGGTGCGGTAGTACTGATAGATGCGCTTGACCGACTGCACGCCTGGATCGTCCGCACCGGTGTAATCCGTGCCGCTCGACTTCTTGTACCAGTCGTAAATGCGGCCGACGAAGGGCGAAATCAGCTGCACGCCCGCTTCAGCGCAGGCCACGGCCTGGCACAGCGAGAACAGCAGGGTCAGGTTGCAGTGGATGCCGTCTTTTTCCAGGATCTCGGCGGCGCGGATGCCTTCCCAGGTCGACGCGATCTTGATCAGCACGCGCTCGCGCGACACGCCGGCCGCTTCGTACAGCGCGATCAGCTCGCGGCCCTTGGCGACGGTCGCTTCGGTGTCGAAGGAGAGGGCGGCATCGATCTCGGTCGACACGCGGCCCGGCACGAATTTCAAAATTTCGACGCCGAACGCGATCAGCAGGCGATCGACGATTTCCTCGGTCGAGCCGCCATTCGATTCCGCGACCGCCTTCTGCAGCAGCGGCAGGTATTCCGGCTTCTGCACGGCTTTCAGGATCAGCGACGGATTGGTGGTCGCATCCTGCGGCGCATAGGCTTTAATGGATTGGAAATCGCCGGTATCGGCGACGACCGTCGTGTATTGCTTCAGTTGTTCAAGTTGATTCATATAATTTGCCTATTTAGCATTGTGTGCAAATATTGTTTGCATCAGATTAACCGTAGGGTGGGCTCCCGAGCCCACGCGGAACTGTGACTGGTGTTAGCCAGGTTCGAGCCCTGCAGTCCGATATCAGCAATCCGTCGCGTCGACAAACGCCGCCACCATCGCCTCGAGCCCAACCCGATCCTCTTCCGAAAACCGGTCCAATACAGGACTATCGATATCGAACACCCCGACCAACTTCCCATCCTTCATCACCGGCAGCACGATTTCCGATGCCGACGCCGAATCGCAAGCGATATGCCCCGGAAACGCATGCACGTCCGGCACCACGATCGTCTTGCGCTCGACCGCGGTCGTGCCGCAGACGCCGCGCCCGAACGGAATGCGCGCGCAGGCCGGCTTGCCCTGGAACGGCCCGACCAGCAAATCCTGGCCCTCTCCCTTTTTCGAGGGCACGGTCAGGTAAAAACCGGCCCAGTTCAGGTCGGCGAGGGTGTCGTACACGAGCGCGGAAAATTGCGCGGCGTTGGCGGTGAGGTCGCGTTCCCCTTCGAGGACGCTGACCACCTGGCGCACCAGCAGTTCGTAATCGGGACGGGTGCTGCGTTCTGGATTGATGTGCATGGCGCTGGGCTGAGGCTGGACGAAAACCGCTATTTTACAGCCAGCACGGCAGATCCTGCGCAGTGCTGCGCTTCACCGGGCAAGTGCTTCGCGTGGATTCATGGCCGCCCCAGGAAGCGTCCCGCTTTCGCCTCGAGTAACTCGATCAGCTCCGGCTGCAGATACGAATAGTTGTCCGGAATGTCGAGGCAGACGATGCGCTTGCCGTTCAGGTGGCGCCGGAATTTAGCCGACAACTTGCTGCGGTGCGTCTTCTCCATGACGAAGATGATGTCGGCCCACAGCAGCTGCTCGGGCGAGACCGGGATGTCCGCATCGGCGCCCAAGCCCGCGGAATCGGTCTCGACGCCGGGCCAGGTCGAAAAGACGTGCTCCGCCGTCGGACTGCGCAGGCGGTTATGGGTACACAGGAAGAGGGCGCGGATCATCGGCTGTTTTCGCCAGGTTCCGGTGCAAGGTAGAGCAGCTCGAAATGCAGCGCGACGAATTCGAACCCATCGTGCAGGTCCAGGTGTGGCAGGCAGCGAATGTGCACTTCGCGGAATTCGTCGGCACTGGCAAACGTCTCGCCGCGCCACACGGCTTCCGGGATATCGCCGAAGCGGATCACCTCGACCTTCGTCGCGCGGATCGTGCAGCGCGGCCGTCCCTTCCGGTCGAACACGTCGATGATGTCGCCCGCGACATAGCCGCCGTCCCCCAGCTCGCCATAGCCCTTGTAATAATCCTCGACCGTGTCCGCCGTGACCGTCTTGTGCCCCGACATCACGGCGCGCACGAGGCTGTCGTCGCCTTCGTCGGCGCCCCAGAAGGTCAGCTTTTTCCGCTTCGTCATGCCGTGGTCTGCACGCTGCCGGAGACGGCGCGCGCCAGGTCGTCGAGCGAGGCCGGCTTGGTCAGGTGCAGATCGAAACCCGCCTGCACCGCGCGCTCGACATCCGACTTCTGGCCGTAGCCCGTGAGCGCCACCAGCCGCGGCGCGGCGCCGGTACGCCGGATGGCGGCGGCCAATGCGTAGCCGTCCATGTCGGGCAGGCCGATGTCGAGGATCGCCACCGCCGGCCGGTAGCGCGCGACGGCGTCGAGCGCGGCCGCGGCGCTGTGGGCCACGTGCACCTCGTGGCCGAACTGCTGCAGCACCAGCGCCGTCGTCGCGGCCGCGTCGATGTTGTCGTCCACGACCAGCACCTGCCTCGCGACCGCCTGCAGGTCCGGTTGCGCTTGCGGCGCCGGGGCCTGCGCGGCGGCCAGCGGCAGCTCGACGACGAAGCGGCTACCGGTGCCGGGCCCGTCGCTGTGGGCGTACACGCGCCCGCCGTGCAGTTCGACGATCTTGCGCACGATCGCAAGGCCCAGTCCCAGGCCGCCGGTGATGCGTGCGACCTGCTGCGGCGCCTGGTAGAACGGTTCGAACACGCGCGCCAGCAGCTCCGGATCCATGCCGATGCCCTTGTCGCTCACTTCCAGCCGGGCGTGATGGTCGTCGGCCGTGAGCGCGACGCGGGTGTCGCCATTGCCGAAGCGCTCGGCGTTCGACAGCAGGTTGTTCAGCACCTGCACCAGGCGGCTCTCGTCGCCCGCGACCCAGGCCGCAGCGGGCGCCGTGACCGCGACCGGCACGCCGGGCCGGCTCGTGACCGCATGGCGCACGAGGTCGGCCAGGTTCAGGGTACGCAGCTCGAGCTGCATCTTGCCCGAGGAGATGCGCGAGACGTCGAGCAGGTCGTCGACCAGGCGCTTGAGGTGGTTCACCTGGCGCCGCATGATGGTGCGTTCGCGCAGGCTGGCGCCGTCGGCGCGCAGGTCCATCAGGTCGAGCGAGGCGACGATCGGGCTCAGTGGATTGCGCAGCTCGTGGCCGAGCACGGCCAGGAATTCGTCCTTCACGCGGCTGGCGTCGCGGCTTGCGGCCAGCGCTTCCTCGAGCGAGGCGAGCAGGCGCGAACGTTCCTGCTCGTGCGCGGCGTGCTGGCTTGCCGCCGCGTCGAGCGCTTGCCCCATCAGCGCGAGTTCGCGGATGCGCGAGGGCGCGACCTCGACCGGCTGGCCGGCGCCGAGGGCGGCAGCTCCGCGCTCGAGGTTGGCGAAGCTGTGGGCGATGCGTGCCGACAGCAGGGAGGCGATGCCGATGCACGCCAGCAGCGAGGCGCCGAGACCCCAGCCATACAGGGTGATGCCCTTGAGCGAAGCGGCGCCGATGGCCGGACGCGGCACGCCGACCGCCACTGTCCAGCCATGGCGCGAGACCCGGGTGAAGGCGCTGGAAAGCTGTTCGCCCTCGAGGTTGACGGTGTCGCCGACGCCCTCGGGCGCGCTGCCGCGCAACAGCCGCGCCAGCGACGGACCGGGCGGGCTGGCGACCCGCTGCTCCTGGTCTTTCGAGCGCGCCACGATGGAACCGAAGGCATCGATGACGGAAATGACCGAACCGGCAGGCACGCGCTGGCGTTTGACGACACCCAGGATGCGGTCGGGCTTGATGACCGCGGTCAGCGCATACAGGTGGCCCGCTTCGTCGCGGATCGGCACGCGCACCGGGAAGGCGACCCGGCCGCGCTGCCCGCGCCCCACATGCCCGACCAGCGGCCTTTGCACCGCCAGCAGCTGGCTCAGGCTTTCCGGATCGGCGATGCGGCCGGCCGGCGTGCCGAATGGATCGGTGGTGCGAAACAGGAGCTTGCCGCTGGCATCGGTGAGAAGGATCGCCAGCCATTCCGGCTGCGCCTTGACCTGGTCGCGCGCGATGTCGTAGAAGGCGTGCAGGTCGCCGGCGCCGATGGCCGGTGCGCGCGCCAGGCTGGCGAGGGTCGCGATCGAACCGTCGAGTTCCGCATCGACCGCGCTCGACAGCGCCCGCGCGAGGTCGAGCATGGCGCGGTCCTGTTCGCGCTGCTGGTACTGGCCGGCGGTGTGCACCGACCACAGGCCCAGTAAAGCCAGCGGCAACAGGCCGATCCCGCTGAGCAGGATGAGCAGCCGACGCAAGGAGAGGGTGAAACCTGGAGGCGACCGCATGGGATGGCTTTTTGGTAAAAAGGCATTATACGGTCAAACGGGAGTGTGTTTTCTACTACGCAAGCGTGGACGGAACGCATGCGGTGGTGGCTCCCGTAGGGTGGGCAGTCCCTGCCCACGCGGAACGTCGCGTCATGTTTGCTTCGTTAAGGTTGCGGAGCATTTATTGAGATACCGCGTGACCGGGCGGATTGCATCATTCAAAAACGGCCAACACCCCATCACGTTCCGCGTGGGCACGGAGTGCCCACCCTACGAGCGTCAGCCGATAAACGAATCGAACTGCATATCGAATTCCTCGAGCGCCTTCTGCGCGTTCTGCATCTTCTTGCGGAACTCCGGCCCGCGCTGCAGCGCCAGGCCGACGGCCAGCACGTCGATCACGACGAGATAGGCCAGGCGCGCCGAGATCGGCGTGTAGGGGTCGATGTTGAAGACCAGGTCGATCGGAATCAGCACGCTCGCCATGTCGGCCAGCTGCGTGCCGGACGGCGCCAGCACGATCACGTCGGCGCCGCCGCGGCGGGCCAGCTTGGCGGAACGCACCAGCTGCGGATTGTTCCCGCGCTGCGAGATCGCGACCACCGCATCGCCTTCGCGCAGCAGGGCGGCCGCGATCGAGTGGATCGCCGGGTCGGCGTACGCGACCGTCGGCACGCCCGAGCGGAAGAATTTGTGCTGGGCGTCGGCGGCGACGATGCCGGACGTACCCTGGCCGTAAAACTCGATTTTATTTGCGCGCGACAGGATGTCGAGCGCCTTCTGCACCGACTCGGCATTCAGATTGTTGCGCAGGTCGAGCAGGGTGTTGATCGAGCGGCTGCAGATTTTATTCACCAGGTCCGCCGCGAGGTCGTCCTGGGCCGGCTGCTCGTTCGTGCTCGGCAGCGCCAGCGCCAGGCCTTGCGCCAGTTTCAGCTTGAACTCGTGCCAGCCGTCGTAGCCGAGCGTGCGGCAAAAACGCACGACGGTCGGCTCCGACACCTGCGCGTTTTTCGCCAGCGCCGTGATGTTCTGGCTGACGGTGGCGGCGGGCGCTTCCAGCACGGCCAGCGCGACTTTCCTCTCGGACTTCGAGAGCGAGTCGAGCTGGGTGCGGATCGAATCGAGCAGCATCTTGTTTAATCTTCCGGCAAAGCTTCTTCGCGCCACTGCAGGCCGTCGCGGCCGATCAGGGCGGACGACGACGCAGGACCCCAGGTGCCGGATGCGTAGGGCACCGGTGCGGTATCGTCCTGCTCCCAGTGGTCCAGGATCGGTTCGACCCATTCCCAGGCCGCCTCCAGCTCGTCGCCGCGCATGAACAGGGTCAGCTGGCCGCGAAGAACATCCAACAGCAGCCGCTCGTAGGCTTCCATGCGCGGCGCCTTGAACTGCTCGCGGAAATCGAGTTCGAGTTCGGCCTGCTTCAGGCGCATGGAATCGCCTGGCGTTTTCGCCATCAGGTTCAGGGACAAACCTTCGTCCGGCTGCAGGCGGATCACCAGGCTGTTCGGCTGGAAGCTCGACGTCGGCTGGTTGAAGATCGAATGCGGGATCTGCTTGAAGCGCACCACGATCTCGGCCAAACGATCCGCCATGCGTTTACCGGTGCGCAGGTAGAAGGGCACGCCGGCCCAGCGCCAGGTGTCGATCTCGGCCTTCATGGCGACGAAGGTTTCGGTCTTCGACTGCTTCGGGGCTTCCGGCTCGTCGCGGTAGCTCGGCACGGCCTGGCCGTCGACAAAACCGCCGCGGTACTGGCCGCGCACGATGTTTTGCGACAGGGTCGTCGGCGTAAAGCGCTTCAGCGAGCGCAGCACCTGCAGCTTGGCGTCGCGTACGGCGTCGGGCGCGATCGAGGTCGGCGGTTCCATCGCCACGATGCACAGCAGTTGCAGCAGGTGGTTCTGCAGCATGTCGCGCAGCGCGCCCGAGTTGTCGTAGTAGCCGAGGCGGTTGCCCACGCCAATCTTCTCGGCGATCGTGATCTGCACGTCGGAGATCCACTCGCGGCGCCAGAGCGGCTCGAACAGCACGTTCCCGAAGCGCAGCGCCAGCAGGTTCTGCACGGTTTCCTTGCCGAGGTAGTGGTCGATCCGGTAGATCTGCGATTCGGCGAAGACCTTGCCGACGTCGAGGTTGATCTGCTTGGCCGAGGCGAGGTCGCGGCCGAGCGGCTTTTCCAGCACTACGCGCGAGGCGGGCGTTGCCAGGCCGGTGGCCTTCAGGTTGTCGCAAATGCGGGCGAATAGCTGCGGCGGCGTGGCGAGGTAGTAGACGCGCGTGATCGCTTCGTCCTTGCGCAAGACCTCGACCAGCGGGCCGAAGGTCTTGACGTTGGTGGCGTCCAGCGCGACATAGGTGATGCGCTCGAGGAAGCGCTGCCATTTGGCTTCGTCAACGCTGTCCTGGTCCTTGATGTGCTGTTTCGAATGCGTGTCGACGAAGTGCAGGAATTCTTCCTGCGTGCTCTCGTCGCGGCCGACGCAGATGATGCGGGCGCTGGCCGGCAGGTCGCTGCAGACGTCGCGCGCATACATCGCAGGCAGGAGTTTACGCATCGCAAGGTCGCCGCTGCCGCCAAAGAGAACGAGGTCGAAATCGGAAAGAGCCATAGTGGTATTCGGTCGCAAAGGGTGAAGAAAGCTATTCGTGTAAATTTACTACACGAATATGCTCTTAGCAAGAAATTCTACTACGTAAGTTTGCGGGCGGGCGAAAGGCGTAGGGTGGGCGGCGCAAGCGTGACCGATGATCAGGCGGCCGGGTGGAGCCGGCCACCCTGCATCAGCGCTTGTATTCGGGCTGCACCTGGCCCGCCACATCCACCCGCATGCACAACACCTTGCCCGTCATCGGATACTGCGCCACTTCCTCGGCCGACCGTCCATGGCTGGCGCTGGTCACGTACAGCGTATGCAGGTCCGCCCCGCCAAACGCCACCGCCGTCGGGCAGCGTACCGGCAGCCGGATCTCGCGCAGCAGTGCGCCCTCCGGCGACAGTTTCAACAAGCGCCCACCCTCGAACATCGCGATCCAGTAATTGCCCTCGGCATCCACCGCCGCGCCGTCCGGACGCCCGCCGTAGTCGGCCGCGGTCTTGTCGGTCGAGAAGGCGACGAGGTTGCGCCCGTTCGCATGGGTGCCGGTCGCGGGATCGAAATCGTAGCGGTCGATGCGGTGGCTGGTGGTATCGGCATGGAACATGGTGCGCCCGTCCGGCGTCCAGGCCAGGCCGTTCGAGTTGGTCATGTTGCCCGACCACGCGAGGCGCAGCGCGTCGCGCTCGAGCACGTACATTTCGGCGGCCGGCTTGTCGCGCGGCTCGTACATGGTACCGACCCAGAAGCGGCCGGCCGGATCCACGCGGCCGTCGTTGAAGCGGGTAATCGCCGTGTCGTAGGGGGCAGGGCAGATGTCGGCGATCTCGCCGGTCGTCGTGTTCAGGCGCACGAAGCCGAGACGGGTGGCGACCACCAGGTTGTTGTCGCCGTCGGCCGCAATCGCCGAGGGTTCGGAGGCCATCTTCCAGCTCGAGAATTTGCCGCTGGCCGGATGCACGCGGTTCACGGTCAAACCGTTGATGTCGACCCAGTACAGGGCCGATTCCACGTCATGCCACAGCGGGCATTCGCCGACCTGCATGGCTTCGTCGTGGAGGACGTCGATCTTCAGGGTTTTCATGGTGTCGCCGCTGTTGTTCATTAGACGGCGGCCTTCGCGCGGGCGATCAGGCCGTTGGTGGAACTGTCGTGTGATTCAGGCCGCGGCTCGCCCTTGAGTTCCGCCTCGACCTGCTTGGCCAGCACCTTGCCCAGTTCCACGCCCCATTGGTCGAAACTGTTCAGGTCCCAGAGCACGCCCTGCACGAAGGTCTTGTGTTCGTACAGCGCGATCAGGGCGCCCAGCGTGGCGGGCGTCAGGTATTCCATCAGGATCGTGTTGCTCGGCCGGTTGCCGGGGAAGGTTTTATGGGGCGCCAGGCGTTCGATCTCGCCCAGCGACAGGCCTTGTCCCTGCAGGTCGGCGCGTACTTCGTCGATCGTCTTGCCCTTCATGAAGGCTTCCGATTGCGCGAAGCAGTTCGCCAGCAGGGCAGTATGGTGGTTGTGCAGCTCGTGCGCCGGACGCAGCGCGGCGATGAAATCGATCGGCGTCACGTCCGTGCCCTGGTGCAGCAGCTGGAAGTAGGCATGCTGGCCGTTGGTGCCAGGCTCGCCCCAGATGGCCGGACAGGTCGGCGTGTCGACCGGCTCGCCGTCGCGCGTGACGCGCTTGCCGTTGCTCTCCATGTCGAGCTGCTGGAGGTAGGCCGGGAAGCGGTTCAGGTCCTGGTGGTAAGGAGCGATCGACACCGAGCTGCAGCCGAGGAACTGGCGGTTCCAGAAGCCGACCAAAGCCAGCAGCATCGGCATGTTCTCTTCCACCGGCGCGCTGCGGAAGTGCTGGTCCATCGCGTGGGCGCCGGCCAGGAAGTCCGAGAAATAGCCGAAGCCGACCGCGAGGGCCACCGGCAGGCCGATCGCCGACCATACCGAATAACGTCCGCCGACCCAGTCCCAGAACGGGAACATGTTGGCCGGGTCGATGCCGAAGGTCTTGATCGCTTCCACGTTGGTCGACACGGCGACGAAATGCTTGGCCAGCGCCTCTTCCGGTGCGTACGCCAGGAACCACATGCGCGCGGTCTGCGCATTCATCATGGTCTCGGCCGTGGTGAAGGTTTTCGAGGCGACGATGAAGAGCGTGGTTTCGGGGTTCAGCTTTTCCAGCGCGGCGTCCATGTCGTGGCCGTCGACGTTCGAGACGAAGTGCAGGGTCAGGCTCGGATGGCTGTACTGGCGCAGCGCCAGGCATACCATTTTCGGGCCGAGGTCGGAGCCGCCGATGCCGATGTTGACGATGTCGGTGATCGGTTTGCCGGTATGGCCGAGCCAGTCGCCGCTGCGCACGGCTTCGCTGAAGGTCTTGATGCGGGCGAGCACGGCGTGCACGTCGGCCGGGACGTCCTGGCCGTCGACCGTGAGCGCGGCATCGCGCGGGGCGCGCAGGGCGGTGTGCAGGACGGCGCGGTTTTCGGTGTTGTTGATCTTTTCGCCGGCGAACATGGCGTCGCGCCGGGCTTCCACGCCGCGCTCGCGGGCGAGCGCCGCCAGCAGTTCAAGCGTGCGCCCGTCAAGGCGGTTTTTTGAATAGTCTAGGAACAGGCCGGCGGCCTCGGTCGACATGCGCGCGAAGCGCTGCGGGTCGGCGGCGAACAGCTGCCGCATCTCCCAGTCTTCCGCCTCGATGGCGTGGGTTTCGAGGGCCTGGAAGCTGGTCGTGCTGGTCAGTGGAATGGCGGTCATGTGAGCGGGCGATGTTGTTTTAAACAGATTATCGAATGATACAGGAATGGGAAGTAAATTCACTACAGGTTGAGGCGTGCGTGGGGTCTGGGTGTTGATCACATTGCCAATGATCGGCCTGTGCGAACGCGTGGGCTCGAGAGC
>Ga0308170_10003081_pt1 | contig 13885 bp, 13 predicted proteins | sample PhyBR2_2_FD_202136 | JGI IMG/M metagenome (GOLD analysis project Ga0308170, IMG submission 202136) | Phyllosphere microbial communities from UC Gill Tract Community Farm, Albany, California, United States - DLSLSB.R2 | ecosystem: Host-associated > Plants > Phyllosphere > Unclassified | place... | reverse complement strand
ATGCTCGTGCACTCAGACGAGCTCCCGTACGCGTGCGAGACGTGCGGAAAGCGGTTCAAGCGCCGGGTGCGCTCGCCCTCCTCCCTCTCGACCTCCTCGCGTCCTCCGCAGCTGACTCTTCCCCTCCCGCAGCACAACCTCACGAAGCACATGCGCGTGCACTCGGCCGAGCTCCCGTAGGCGTGCAAGACGTGCGAGTACAGGTGCAAGACCCAGGTGCGTTGCCCTTGTCGGCGTCCTTCTCGTCCTCGACCTTCTTGCCGGCTGGCGGCTGACTCGTTGCCTCTCGCAGACGCTGCTCGATTCGCACGAGACTCAGCTTCCAGATCGAGGTGCGTGCGGCGGGTTGGGCGAAGCGGTTCTTCGGGCTCGAGCCGGTCGTGCGGGACTGGCGGCCGAGCGAGGACGACGGGATCGTGCTCGACCTGAGGAAGGGGCGCACAGGGTGGGAGGCTCCGAGGAAGCGCGAGCGAGACGTAGTTGAGCCGTTGTAAAGCGCAAGGTGCTGTCGTCGTCCTGCAGCTGCTTCCTCTCGACGGCGAGCTCGCGAGGAAAGCTACAACACGCCTCGTTTCAGGCCGACGCTCTGCGTATGCTACACCAAGCTTACACCTCGCACTCGCTCAGAGAAACTCGGGCGGCGGCTGCGGCAGGACGAGGCCCTCGTCCTCGTCGTTGCCGCCCATCTGGAACTCCTGAGGCGGCATCGGCAGCTCGAACCCGCCGCCGAGCATGTCGGCGTCGGTGCCGTCGTCGAAGCCCATGAAGTCGCCGAGAAGAGGCGGCTGCGGCAGGTCGGGCATGTCCATGGCCGCGAGCGCCGCATCGTCGATCTCCTTGAACGGGTCGTCGTCCTCACCGCCGGGCTCGTCGCCGTTCTCGCCCATGGCGACGTCGCCGCCGCCGTACCCGTTCTGCTCGTGCGCCTGCTGCGCCGCATACGCCTCGTCATCTGCGGCTGCTGCCGCCTCGGCCTCGGCGTGCGCGGCGGCGATGGCCTCGGCCTCGGCTTCGAGCGCGAGCGCGTCCTCGTTGACGTCGCGCTCCGGGTCGAGGCCTCGCTGCTTGTCGAGGATCTGCAGACGAGGTGCAGAGTGAGTACGAGGACGCGCTCGAGAGAGAGCGCGCGAGTGGGGAGAGGGGGACGCACCTCGTCGATGCCCCACAGCGACTTGGTGCTCTGCTCGAACGGCTGCGCCATCATGCGCAGGAAGCGCTTCGAGTGCGCAATGGCGACGTCGGTCGCGAGGTTGGTGTCCGACTCCTTGATGTACTGGCCGATCCACTTGGGCAGCTTGTTGCGCTGCGAGGAGAGAAGAGGTCCGTGCGGGGTCAGCATCAGCGGCGACAGCAGAGGAAGTACGGGCTCGAGCGCACCTTGTCGACTTTGGCGAAGCGCTGCATGAGCGAGATGTCGAGTCAGTCCTGCTCGAACGAGGAGAGACGACGAGGACGAGCGAGACGCACCTTGTCGGCGAAGATCATGAGCCCGTAGTCGGTCTTGCCTCGCAGAACACGCCCGACGCACTGGGCCGCGTGCCGCATGGCGTCGAAGGTGAGGAAGTCGTTCTCGCGGATGCGGTACGTGTCGCGGAGGAACTCGAGGCGGGCCTTGAGGATGCGCGACTCGGTGTACTGCAGGAGGAGCCCGGCGTCAGCTCGAGGACCTCGAGCGAATTTTGCGCTGTCCCGCCTCGTGCACGTGACGCACAGGATCTAGAGAAGGGAGACGTGAAACGCACCTGGTAGGGGATGCCGAACATGATGACGGCCCGGCCGTAGTTGTGGTCGAAGTCGATGCCCTCCGAGACCTTGCCGCGAGCGACCGAGAGGAGCACGGCACCTCGACCGTTGTCGCAGGCCTGCGCGAAGTCATGGGCGTCAGCTCGAGATCGTGAAGGAGAGCAGGAGGAGGCGCAAGAGGGAGAGAGCAACGCACCCGACGGTAGTTCTCGAGCGCGGCCGACGTTTCGACGGCGTCGGGCGTCTCGATGAAGATGAGCTTGTACTTGAGGACCTCGTTGAGGATGCCCTGCGAGCGATGAGCGAGGCGCGGATCAGCGACGCTCGCTCGACAGCTTGTCGAGCCGAGTCGGTCGGTGAGGAGGGCGGACGAGCCGACGGACCATCTCGTTCCAGGCACTGACGATGCTCTCCATGTAGAGGTAGCTCGGGAAGAAGGCGACGACGCCGTCGGGTACCGCTCGGGCGTACTCGACGAGGAGGGTGCCGAAGTTGCGCACGACGGCCGGGTCGTTGCGCACCTCGAACCGCGACGAGATCTCGACCTGGTCCGAGCCGCGCGTGACGACCTGCGCGCATGGTGAGTAGGGTCAAAGCTTGACCCAGATTGAGCTCGAGGAGGAGGAGGGACGCACAAGTGGCAAGAAGCAGTCCCTCGTGAGCGTCATGACGTACGACTCGAGGACGGTCGCGTCGAAGCGCAGCATCTTGGGGTACATGTCGAGCGGCGAGAGGGTGCCCGAGGTGATGATGACGCTCGAGAAGCGCTCGAAGACGGGCGCGATGGCGAGCGAGGCGTCGAGGCAGACGAGGTGGAAGACGGGGTTGGGCACGGTCGCGTTGTCGGTCTCGAACGGCTCGAGGAGGAGGCGGAAGCCTGCGTGCAGGTGGAGCGTCAGCGAGTGTGCAGCTAGAGGGAGATGAGAGACGAGAAACGGACGCACCTTCGTGGTAGGTCGCGACGAGAGTTGCGAAGGCGGCGACCTTTTGCAGCGCCGAGTACTCGTCGAGCCGCGTGAGCTGCAACGTCCTCAGCAGCGACGACAGGCGGTCCGAGCAGAACCTGTGCGCGAAGGCGAGAGGGCGTCAGCTGGTGCAGGGAGCCCAGGAGGAAGGAGGGCGAGGACGCACTTGAGCGGCTTGCGCTCGATGAACGTGATGTCGCGCAGGTGCTGGAGGAACGACAGCGGCGTCTCGGCGACGACATGGAGCACGCGCATGCGGGTCTGCGAGCGCACAAGGAGGGGATGGCGTCAGCAAGGTCAAGCGGAACCGGGGAGGATCGAGCGGCAAGGAGGAAGAGGGGGACCGTGCGCACCTTGAGGTACTCGACGAAGCGCGCGAGGAACGCCGTGAAGTGCTCTGCTCGCCGGATGTTGCCCGGGACGGCCTCCTGCAGCAGGTCCTGCGGCAGTACTGCGGGCGAACGAGGGAGAGCATCAGGCGACGGCCGGCTCACCACCGAGTCGAGCGGGACCGACGCACCGGGGTTTGACATGAAGTCCTCGTCCTCGGCGCCGTCCTCACCTGCTTGTAGGCCCTCGACGAGCCGCCGGTACTCGTCCTCGAGGACCGAGGCGTCCTTGGCCTTCATCCTGCGCGACTCGACGAGGCTCGTCAGAGGCTGCGCGCAGAGCAGCTCGAAGCGCAGAAAAGGGAGAGCGAGCGACGCACTCCTCGATCGTCTCGCTGAGCTTGTCGACGCATCGTGCCGCCGTGTCGAGCATGGGCCGGGTGAGGTCGATCGAGAGCGACTCGATGCAGACGTTGTCTGCGAGCAGGCGGTGCGAGCGTCAGCGGGCTCAACGTCTTCGAGCACCTCTCAGGCCCGACAGACTGCGCGGGGAGGAGGTGCGAGTGTGGATGCAGGGGCTGACGCACCGATGTTGTGCGCCTCGTCGAAGACGACGATCGAGTCCTTGCTCATGTGCTTCGAGACTTGCTCGGCGACTTTTGGATCGAGCAAGTAGTGGAACGAGTAGATGATGACGCTCGCGTGGATGAACTGCGAGCGAGAGGAGGGGTTGCGTTAGCTCGGTCGGCCGCACGGTGCAGCTCGTCCTCCTGCCAGGGCCGGCAAGAGGAGGAGCACGTCGTGAGAGTGAGCGAACGCACCATGCGCCGAATGGCAAAGTAGGGGCAGATGCCGTGCTCCTGACCGTACGCCTTGACGTCCTCGAGCGTGTGAACGCCGTACGGCACGAGGTGGTCCTGGTCGAGCTCGCCGAGGTTCTGCACGAGGATCGAGTCAGGTCTGACGCTCTCAGAGAGGGGAGAGACGACTTCAGGGAGCGACGACGCACCTCGTGGAACGAGCACAGCTCGACGCTGCCCGGGTCCTGCTCGTGACGCTGCTTGGCGACGGCGCTCGTCATGTCGCGGCACCTCGCATCGACGGCCTTGCCCTTCTTCTCCTGGCGCACCGACGGGTGGATGCACAGGTTCTTGCGCGACGACAGGCCGAGACCGAGGAAGTCGCCGTCGTCGATGCCGTACACCTCGGACCTGCGGAGGGAGGACGGGGGAGGAGGAAGGTCCGAAAGGTCAGCTCGAGGAGCGAGTGAGAAGAGCATGAGGTGAGAGAGGGAGCGCACCGGTACTGCATGAGGCGCTTGAGCTCGGCGAGAGCCTTCTCGATCTCGGGCACGGTGCGCGAGCAGTAGATGAGCTTGCGCTCGGGTCGGCCCATCTTGCGCTCGTGCTGCAGGAGGAAGAGCGGGCGTCAGCTCGAGTCGCCGGCAGGCAGAGAAGCGCGAGCGAGGACGCACATATTGGTAGGCGACGATGAGCGACAGGAGCGAGACGGTCTTGCCGGTGCCGGACGGCATCTCGAGGACGCAGTGGCCGTGAGCGTCGAGGCTGCGCTTGAGGTCGCACACGTAGTTGTACTGCTCGGGATACATCTTGTCGTACGGGAAGATGAACTCCATGTCGTCGAGCATGAACTTCATGGCGGGCGAGGTGAGGCGCGATGGCGCAGGGAGGGGTCGGCGAACGAGGTGAGGGAGGGGACGAGGAGATCGAGGAAGGTGGCGCGGCGAAGCGGGTGTGCGGGTCGCTGCGAACAGTAGGCAGAGAGTCAGTGCTGCTCGCTCGATGTAGCTCCTTCGCCGCGCTGAAGTGAGTGCTCCTCGCTCGCCGCCCCACCTCGAGGAGCCGGGAAGCGAGAGCGCTTGCACGGGGACGGGGCAAGAGGGGCATCTCAACGCACCTGAGTCAAGTAGCTCAAGTGCGCTGTGTCGGTCCTGGCTGTGCGCGTCGTGTTGCTGTCGGCGTTGAGCGACTCGGCGAGCGAGATGACGGCGGGCGAGAGCTTGCTGGCGTCGGCGACTGGCTCTTGCGCGACCAGGACTGGGGCGAGCTGAGCTCTGTTCCGGGCTCGTGCGCTGGTGCAGCTGTACACAGAGCGAGGGCGACGCGGTGGGACCGAGGTGAGCGCCTCGTCCTCGCCGCCTCGCTCCTCGTCCTCGTCCTCGCCGCGCTCTCACGGCTGAGACGGCTGGCTTGAGTGTGCAGGCTAAGCTCAAGCTGCTCGCGTCCTGGACCGGCCTGTGTCTGGCTCCTCGCCGTGGCCTCTCCCCTCTCGTCCTCCTCCTCGCCCTCCGCCGCGCCGCCTGATGAGCGAGTCGCTCGGCTCACGGCCTGCTCCAGCGGCGCGGCGCGGCCGACACCGACCTCTTGGACCTCCTGTCCGTCGATCCTCGCTCGCCCGTCATTCAGCCTCCTGCGTACGAACGCTGCGGCGGCTTCCTCTCGTCCGTCCGACGACCGGCGGAGCCCACCTCTCCTGCTCGCCTCTTGCTTCTCGCTCCCTGCTCTGGCTTCCGACGACATGCCGCCGAGCACACCGCCCGAGCCAGCTGCATTTGGAGCAGAGCAGGAGCTCATCCACCGCTGTGCGTCTCTCTCCTTCTCCTCGTCCTCCAAACGCCGAGCCGAACCGAGAGCTGATGTCGTCCACCCGCAGACCACGCGCGCAAGTCTGCAGCTCGGCCTCTCGACCATGCTCGAGATTCCCGCTCACTTTGCTGCCCGCAGTTTACGAGCAGCGCGCCCCGCTCAAGCAGCAGGAGCGCGACTTGTCGAGGCAACTCGCCGCGGTCACGGCGCGGTCGGCGCCGCTCACCCAGCAGATGCAGTTTATTGTACGCCCCGTATCTCGCTCGAACGATGAAGCACGCCTGCTGATGCCTCTCGCCGCCGCAGCTGAACGAGCTCGCAGAGTTGAGCCGACAGGCGGCGCACGCTTCGCCGAACGCGCAGATGGTCACACAGATCGGTGCGCTCTTTCTCCTCTCTCCTCTCGACGACGAGCGACTTCTCGAAGCCCAGCTCGTTGACGCTTTCGACGCCCTCGCAGCCGGACAGCGTGCGCTCGTCCCTCCTCCTGGCCCTGCGAGTTCGTCCCCGCCTCAAACCTGCTCACTGACTTAGCTTTCCGACGTTCGACGCAGTCGAGTCGATCCTGGGCAGCTCCGACCTGCCGAACGGCCTGCGCGCGCCGAACCAGGCCATGCTCGAAGCTTTTGTGCGTCGCTTCGACTCGCTCGGACCTCTCTCGCATGCCGCACCCGCTCACGCTCCACTCTGCACCGCAGCGCGACGATCTGAGGCGGCGACAGGGTCGGCTACCGAGCGGGTCTCGTGCGACGACCGGCCACGGCCCCTTGAGCGGCGAGCAGGACGGAGCGACGAGGGACGAGGGGAACTACCGTCGGCGGCAGCTCTACTTTGGCCACAAGCCCTAGATGTTCCTAGTCGTGCACTGAAAAGAAAGCAGGAGTTCGTCGTCCGCAGCAGCAGAGAGCGAGAGAGGCGGCCGTCAAAAGCCTCGCTCGGACCCTGTCCTTCGAGCTCTCGCTCACTCGCCGAAACGCTGTCGCGCTCACCTCGCCGAGACACAGAGCGACAAGACCCTCCTGTGCATTGCTCACACCTCGTCGAGCGCCACCCTCTCGTACCCCCTCGCCGGCGCCGGCGCGCCCGACCCTCTCCTCCCCCTCACCCGGTCCCACGCCCCTCCCGCCGCGCCGCCGCCCTCGCCCCTCGCCGCCCGCTCCTCCTCCTCGCGCCGCCTGCGCTCAGCGACGACGCGCGCGAAGCCGCCGTCGGGCACGCCCCACAGCTCGTCGTACCGCACGCCGAGCTCGGCGCCGGCCGTCCAGAAGTCGGCGCAGTTGGACCGCACGCCGAGGTCGAACGGGTTGGCGCCTGCGCCTGCTGCTGCGCCGGGTGCGGTGCGCGAGCGGCGCGCGCGAGACGAGCGCGACGAGGACGAGAGGAGGAAGCGGTCGAGGCCGAGGAGGCGGAGGAGGAGCGCCATGCGGCCCTTGGGCACCCTCGCCGACGACAGGGCGCCCTCGTCGTCGGCCGCGCCCGTCGCCGGCGCGTGCGCGAGGCTCGTCGGGTCGTCGTCGCCGTCGCCCGCGCCCGCATCGCCGAGCTGCGCCGCGTGCCGCGCCTGCTTGGCCGCCGTCCACTTCTCGACGGCGCCCTGCTGCTGCGCACCGCTGACGCCCGGCTTGCCGCCCATGTAGCCGTACCGCCCGAGGTTGCTCTGCTCGAGCGTCGTGAGCTGGCGCGCGACCTGGTACAGCTGCGCGCCGAGGAGGATAACGGTCCACGTGAGCTGGAGGGCGGCCCAGAAGGCGACGAGCACCGGGAACGGGTCGTAGTGGAGCGCCATGCAGAGGAAGGTGGGCGACAGGGCCGGGCACGACGCCGTCGGCGGCAGGTCGGGCGCCTTCTCGTAGAAGTCTGCGGGCGTGAGCATGAGGGTCAGTGCGCTGCGCTCGACCGCATTCCTTGAGTTGGAGAGAGCGATCACGCACAGCCATAGGTGACGTGCAGGAACGAGGTGATGCCAAGGACGAGCGTGATGAGGAAGGTGAGGAACTGGCGGTGGTTCTTAACCCCGACTGCGGGAGAGGAGGTCGAGGTCAGCTTGCACCTCTTCGATACGAGCGAGCTGCAGCAGGTCGGGTGAGAGAGGAAGACGCACCGTCGTTCCAGACCCAGGGGCAGTAGCTGTGCGCAGCGTACGACCGAGTCAGCCTTTTGAGCAACGAGTTTTCTCGACGAGGTCGTCAGCAGGTTCGAGACGAGGACGCACTGGTCAAAGCGGGCGACGCAGCGCTCGGTCGCGTATGAGTGCTTGCTCCTGAGCGGTCGGCGAACCTGTAGGAGAGAGCGAGTCAGCAGTGGGCCGACCGATGCCCGGCCTCTTCAAAGCCTCTCCTCGAGCGCGCCATCGCGCTCGAGCGAGGGGCGAGAGGCGAGAGAGGGACGCACCAAGCACGAGAGGCAGAAGTTCATGCCGTTGAACGCGCCGGCGTCGACGAGTTCCTCGACAACCTGCGGCGAGAGGGAGGGAGGAAAAGAGGGAGCGAGTCAGCTCTCGAGCGCTCTCTTCTCCTCGGCGCGACGAGCCTGACCCCTCGCCCGAGAAAGAAAGTCGACGCACCTCCTTGAGGCCCTCGCTGCCGACGGCCGGACCTCGCACCGTGCCCGGGTCGAGCGTGACGGCCTTGAAGAGGGCGTACGAGCACGAGCCGATGAGGACGCCGAAGACGAGGTTCGAGAAGGCGTAGCCGTGCACTGCGCGCGATGACGGTGGGAGCGTGTCAATGCTGAACGAGATCTACGTACGAGAAGGAGAGAGCGGGAGACGCACGAGTAAGGTATCGAGAGAGCCAGACCCAGCCGACCCAGCCGAGGCTCGCGACGATGATGGCGCACAGGTACGGGCTCTTGGTGACGCGCTCGCCTCCACCTGCGCCGTGCGCGTGCCCGTGCGCGTGCTTGGGCGCGCCTGCGGCCGCGGGGCCGGGCGCGCCGACGCCGAGGAGGACCCGGACGACGACGTGGTGCATGCCGAACGCGACGGCGGGCACGGCGAGGAGGCCGACGTACCACGGCGCGAGGGCGGCGAGCTCGAGCGCGACGCCGAGGGCGCCGGCGACGACGGCAAAGATGGCGCGCTGCGTGTTGCGCTCGCCGAGCGGGCGGTCGACCTGGGCGCCCGTCTCGCTCATGCCGGCGTCGGCGAGCGCGCGCGCGTACGCGGCGTGGCTCTTGAGCTCGATGGCCATCTCGCGCGCCGTCTTGTTGTCGTGCGTGCGCGCGTGGAGGTCGACGCCCGGGGCCTGGGCGATGCGGCGGATGCACGCGCTGTTGCCCTTTGTGACGGCCCAGTGGAGCGGGGTGAGGCCGGCGGCGTCCGGGCGGGTCGGGTCGGCGCCGCACGCGAGGAGGAGCTCGACGCTGATGGCGTCGCCCTGGTAGCACGCCCACGCGAGCGACGTGTGGCCCTCGGGATCGGGCCCGTCGACGTCGACGCCGGCGAGGTTGGACAGGAGGAGGTAGGCGAGGAGGAAGGCCGACGACGAGTGGACGGCGAGGTGGAGGAGCGAGAAGCCCTGCTGGTCGGCGAGGCGCAGGTCGGCGCCGTGTTGGACGAGGAGGTGGACGACGGCGAGGTGGCCGTTGCGCGCGCCCCACATGGCGGGCGTCGCGTCGAGGTCCCCTCCGCGGGCATCGACGAGAGCGCCGCGGTCGAGGAGGGCCTTGGCGACGAGGGCGTTGCCGTTGATGGCGGCCCAGTGGAGAGGGGTGATGCCCTGCGGGTCCGGGTCGGACGCGGTGAGGGCGGGCTGGTCGGGCTGCGGGTGGTCGAGGAGGTTGTAGATCTGGTCGAGGTCGCCTTGCTGTGCTGCTCGGTGGAGCGGCGGCGGCGGTGGAGGGAGGTCGGCGGCTGGCTGGTCCGAGGCGGAGGCGGGAGGAGGAGGAGGAGGGGGCGTGGCTGTCCTTGCCGCCGAGAGGGACGTGGTGGCGGTGGCCTTGCCCTGCGGCGACAGCGGGCTGGCCATGCAGAGCGTGCTCGTGCGGTCGATGCTCTCGAGAGGGAGAGGAGGAGCGAGGACGAGGCCAGCACCGCCCCGCCTCGCCTCGGGGCTGGCTCTCGCTCGTCTTACCTTTTTCTGCCTCGTCCGCTCATGGGGCTGTGCAGTGCGTGCTGCAGTACAGTGCAGCCACTAAACGGACCAAGCAAGCTCCTTGTAGCTTGCGAGCGAGTACTGTCGCCGCTCTCTCGCTCGCAGCCGAGTGCAAAGGTGTCTCGCCCGCTCGCCCGCAACCCGGCTCCGCGGCCGAGCTAAAATGTGGCCCTCCGCAAGTGGGCGTCGCGCGCCTGACGAAACTCGCGGCGCAAGGGTCGGTGAAAGGACGGCTCGCTCCGTCGTCGACCCTCCAGTCCTCGCTCGCTCCACCACCTCGCCCTCGTCGCGACCACCACCACCAGCACAGGCACCACTCCGGCACCAGCACCAGCACCGCCCGCCTCGTACAGGTGAGCTCGTCGTCCCTCAGCCAGCGCGTCGAGCACGCCGTCATCGGCTCTCGCTGGCGGCGTGAAATCGCGCAGGAGGCCGACGGCGGCACTCGCTCCGTCGCCCGCCCCTGTGCTGTGCTGCACGCAGAGCAGCCACGCACGAGCACAGAGCAACGAGCTGACCTCGCACCGCACTCGTCGTCCTTCCCTCCCCCGCGCCCCCCTCCCCCTCGTCTCCTCCACCCGGACCCCACGGCCTCGCCACACTTGGGTCCCACCCTCGCCCACGCCCCTCCCTGCGCACCCTCCGACTCGTGCAGACTCGTACAGTACCAGCCAGCACTCGAACAGCCCGCCAGCCCAGCCAGCACCCGCCATGTCGCGCTTCTTCCGCCCGGGCTCGTTCCCGCGCCGCCGCCCCGTCCTCTCGGCCTCGCTCGTCGCCGTCCCGACCGCCTTCACCTACTCGCTCCTCACCAGTGGCCCGCCCTCGACCCTCGACGTCGATGCCCAGTCGCTCTACTTCTCGCACAAGAACCCGCTCCGCATGGACGCCCCGCCCGAGGGCACCCTCGACCGCCCCTCGACCATGTGGACCCCGCCATCGCGCGAGGAGATGCTCCACAAGCTCGGCGCACCCGCACCGGCCTCGGACGCCGACCACGACGGCAAGGGCGGCAAGAACTCGCAGCCCGACTCGCACCGCGCCCAGGCCGACAAGGACAGCTCGCTCCAGCGCGCCGGCCAGCAGGACCCGGCCGGCAACGCCGCCGAGCCCCCTCATCACGACGACGGCGAGTTCGACCTCATCATCGTCGGCGGCGGCGCGACGGGCGCCGGCGTCGCCCTCGACGCCGCCGCGCGCGGCCTCCGGGTCGCCGTCGTCGAGCGCGACGACTTCTCGTCGGGCACGTCGTCCAAGTCGACCAAGCTCGTGCACGGCGGCGTCCGCTACCTCCAGAAGGCCGTCTTCGAGCTCGACTACGAGCAGTACAAGCTCGTGCGCGAGGCCCTCCACGAGCGCAAGACGTTCCTCCACACGGCGCCCTACCTCTCGCACTCGCTCCCCATCATGCTCCCCGTCTACACCTACTGGCAGATCCCCTACTTCTTTGCGTGCGTCGCCCTTGTTCTCTCCTGGTCGGGCCTCCACTCGAGCGTCCACGAGCTGACTCGCGCCTTCCCTCCCTCCCTCCCTCCCTCCCTCCTCGCAGCGGCACCAAGCTGTACGACCTCCTCGCGGGCAAGGCTAACATGGAGTCGAGTTATGTCATGAGCAAGGGCAAGGCGCTCGAGGCGTTCCCGATGCTCAAGGACGACGGCCTCACGGGCGCCGTCGTCTACTACGACGGTGCGTTTCAGCCTCGCGCTCTCGCTCGTCCCTCTTTCCTGGCGCTCGCTCGCGCCGTCGCGCTGCGTCCGGCCTCAGGATTTGCTTTTGAGGACCGCCTGGCTGACGCTCTGCCACCTGCCCGCAGGCCAGCACAACGACTCGCGCATGAACGTCGCGCTCCTCCTCACGGCGGTCCAGTACGGCGCCGTCGCCGCCAACCACTGCGAGGTGACGTCGCTCATCAAGGACGGCGAGGGCAAGATCAAGGGCGCCCGCATGCGCGACGTCCTCACCGGCCGCGAGTGGGAGACCAAGTCCAAGGTGCGTCCTCCTCCTCCTCCTCCCCCGCTCGGACCCTCCCGCTCTTCCTCGCTCGCACACACACTCTCTCGCTTCTCCTCGAGCGCGCACTGACGCGCACTCGCTCTCTCTTTGTGCGCAGGGTGTCGTCAACGCCACGGGCCCGTTCACGGACGGCATCCGCTCGATGGACAACCAGGAGGCGCAGAACATCGTCGCGCCCGCCTCGGGCGTCCACATCACGCTCCCCAACTACTACGCGCCGGCCAAGATCGGCCTCATCGACCCGTCGACGTCGGACGGGCGCGTCATCTTCTTTCTCCCGTGGCAGGGCAACACGATCGCCGGCACGACCGACTCGCCGGCCAAGGTCGAGCAGCACCCGGTCCCCAAGGAGGAGGAGATCGAGTGGATCCTCAACGAGGTGCGCAACTACCTGAGCCCCGACATTCGCGTCCGCCGCGGCGACGTCCTCAGCGCGTGGAGCGGCCTGCGCCCGCTCGTCAAGGACCCGAACGCCAAGGACACGCAGAGCCTCGTGCGCAACCACCTCATCGACGTCTCGCCGACGGGCCTCCTCACCATCGCCGGCGGCAAGGTGCGTCTCGCTTCTCTCGCTCGAGCGGCTCTCGTCGGCGTCTCGGAAGGGGACCGTGCGCGACGAGCCGACTGCTGACGTTCCCCTTGCTCTCTCGCTCGCAGTGGACGACCTACCGCGTAAGCACCCTTTCTCTCTCCTCGTCGTCATCGTCGAGAGCCGCACGAGCTGCCGGCACCTTCGCTCGAGAGCGTCGTCGCTGACTCAGTCTCCTTCCTCCCCCTCCCCTCTCGCTCGCCTCTTCTCGCTCATCTTCGCCTCGCCCCTCGTCGTCCACCTCGCCCTCTCGTCACCTGCTCGCAGGCCATGGCCGAGGAGACGGTCGACCGCGCCATCGAGGAGTACTCGCTCAAGCCCAAGCGCGGCTGCATCACCAAGGACGTGCAGCTCGTCGGCTCGCAGGGCTGGACGCCGCTCATGTTCATCCGCCTCATTCAGCACTTTGGTCTCGAGGTCGACGGTGCGTTGCTTCTCGCTCTGACTCGTCGGTGCGGCGCGTCGTGAGCCGGAAGCTGACGCACGACCCTCCTCCTCTTCCTCCCTCCTCTGCTCGGCTCTCCTCGTCTCGCAGTCGCCAAGAACCTCGCCGAGAACTACGGCGACCGTGCGTGGGGCGTCTGCTCGATGGCGCCGCCGACCGGCCTGCGCTTCCCGGTGCACGGCACCCGCCTCGACCCGGTCTACCCCTACATCGACGCCGAGGTGCGCTCCTTCTCCTTCCTCGAACGCCTCGCGCTATTGAGCACGTCGCTGAAGCTCTGCTGCTCGTCTCGCAGGTCACCTGGGCCTGCCGCCGCGAGTACGCCGCGACCGCGGTCGACGTCATCGCTCGCCGCACCCGCCTCTCGTTCCTCAACTCGGAGGCCGCCCTCGAGGCGCTCCCGCGCGTCATCGACATGATGACGACCGAGCTCGGCTGGGACGAGAAGCGCCGCGCCAAGGAGTTCACGGACGCGTGCGAGTTCCTCGAGAGCATGGGCCTCGCCCGTGCGCGCACCGAGGGCTTGACGCTCGACGACGTGCGCGAGGGCCGGCACAAGGACCGCCGCGGGCACCAGGACGAGCGTGCGTCCCTCTCCTTCCTCCTCTTCGCCGCCGCCGGGCTCGGGCGAGACGCTGACCCTGCTTTCGTCGCTCGCAGTCACCTCGCGCGCCGTCTTCACGCCCGACGAGCTCTCGACGCTCAAGAAGCGCTTCGCCAAGATCGACGGTGCGTCTCTCCTCCTCGTCCTCACCTCTCTTCAGGGCCTCGCGCTGACGCTCGTCGCCGTCGTCGCCCGCAGCCGACCACGACGGCAAGATCGACACGCAGGACCTCACCAAGACGTACCGCAAGCTCGGCTACTCGGACGTCGACGAGGCGACGATCAAGAACGTCATCAAGGAGGTCGACGTCAACCAGGACGGCGGCATCTCGGTGCGTCGTTTCTCCCTCGCCGCTCGACCGACCTTGCTCGACGACCTCTTGACTGACTCGCTCTCCCGCCCCTCGCGCAGTTCGACGAGTATCTCGACGTCGCCGCCGGCGCCAAGCAGGTCCACCTGCACAACGCCTTCACCGACGTCGCGCTCCAGGGTCAGC
>Ga0308170_10003077_pt1 | contig 13903 bp, 10 predicted proteins | sample PhyBR2_2_FD_202136 | JGI IMG/M metagenome (GOLD analysis project Ga0308170, IMG submission 202136) | Phyllosphere microbial communities from UC Gill Tract Community Farm, Albany, California, United States - DLSLSB.R2 | ecosystem: Host-associated > Plants > Phyllosphere > Unclassified | place... | reverse complement strand
TGAAATGCTTTATTTAGTAATACGCCTTTTTCAACACAGGTAACTTTTACGGTATTCATAAATCTTTAATGTCTACATAGTGGTACTGCGTATGACTTATTTTTTAATTAAATCATATGCCATTTTAGTATCCTCTAACTGCACCAGCGAGGCATGACGTGCAGAAAGAGGGTCTTTATTTTCAATTGCAGTTAAAATTGCTTTATGCCGAGGCAATGAATGGTTCTGTAAATTCGGTCTTAAACTGGTAACCTGGATTGACTGCTGCAAAGGTAAAACCAGCATTTTTGACATATATGCCAATAAATCATTATGAGTTGCTTTGGCAATTGAAAGGTGAAAGTCAATATCCGGCTGGATAAACTCTTCGATACTTTCTGCCTGTTCCATCCCTGCATACGCTTTTTTAATGCGTGCTATATCTTCCTCTGTCGCCGTACTTGCTGCGATATAAGCCAATTCCGGCTCTAATACACGACGTACAGTAGATAAAGTTTTAAAAAATTCATTTTCAGGGGTGGATTGTATAAGCCAGTATAAAATATCCGGATCAAGTAAATGCCATTCATCTTTAGGGCGAACAACCGTACCAATTTTAGGGCGAGAATAGGTCAGGCCTTTGGCATTCAGAACACGAATAGCTTCACGAAATACCGGTCGACTGACTTGAAATTCTTCACATAACTCTGCCTCTGAAGGCAATTTTGCATTTTCCGGTATTTCGCCAGATACTATTTTTAGACCTAATTGCTGAACAATAAGAGCATGTTGGCTTTTACTTGGAACAGGATTTTTATAGTCGGCATTACTCATATTTTACAATTGACCATTTATGATCTCATTATGGTATAGATGACCTTATGATTTCACAAGATCATCTAAATTTTAGCCACTTAATGTGAATGTCGGGGTACTTCAGAGCCTCGGCAACCTACCAGAAAATCAAAGTCACAGCCTTGATCTGCCTGAAGTACATGATCTACATAGAGCTGACGATAGCCCCCAATAAAGCTTGGTCTTGGTGGTTCTGGTAAATTGGCTAAACGTTGCTGCAATTCTTCATCAGAAATATCCAGGTGTAATTTTCCGGCATAAGCATCGAGTTCAATATAGTCACCATTTTGAACAGCGGCCAAAGGACCACCGGCCATAGCTTCTGGTGCAACATGCAAGACTACCGTGCCATATGCAGTACCACTCATTCGTGCATCAGAAATACGAACCATGTCGGTAATTCCTTTTGCCAGAATTTTTGGAGGTAATCCCATATTTCCGACTTCTGCCATGCCTGGATAACCTTTTGGACCGGCATTCTTGAGTACCAAGACACAGGTTTCGTCTACATCAAGATCTGGATCAACAATACGTGCCTTATAGTCATCAAAGTTTTCAAAGACTACAGCACGTCCACGATGTTTCATTAATTCAGGGGAGGCCGCAGACGGTTTCAATACAGCGCCTTTTGGTGCCAAATTACCTTTAAGAATACACATCCCCCCATCATTACGAAGTGGGTTATCAATTTGACGAATCACTTCATCATTGTAGATAGGGGAGTTTTGGCAATTTTCCCAGATCGATTGACCATTGACAGTTAATGCTTGAGGATGGGGAAGTAGATTATTTTCACCCATACGACGTAATACTGCTGGCAATCCACCACTATAATAAAATTCTTCCATCAGGAAGCGCCCTGAGGGCTGCAAATCAACAATGGTTGGCATACCGCGACCCACACGGTTCCAGTCATCCAGTTCCAGATCAACCCCGATTCGGCCAGCAATTGCTTTCAGATGAATAACAGCATTGGTTGAACCACCAATTGCAGCATTAACTTTGATAGCATTTTCAAAAGCTTCTTTAGTTAAAATTTTAGAAAGACGCAGATCTTCTTTCACCATATCTACAATACGCATACCAGATAAATGCGCCAATACATAACGACGAGAATCTACCGCAGGGATTGCCGCATTATGGGGTAAAGAGGTTCCTAAAGCTTCTGCCATACATGCCATTGTAGAAGCTGTACCCATGGTATTACAGGTTCCTGCTGAACGTGACATACCAGATTCAGCTGATAAAAATTCATTTAAATCAATTTTTCCTGCTTTTAATTCTTCATGCATCTGCCAGACGATAGTACCCGCACCGATATCTTTACCCTTATGTTTGCCATTCAGCATAGGACCGCCTGTCACCACAATTGCAGGAACGTCACAACTTGCAGCACCCATGAGCAAAGCAGGAGTCGTTTTATCACAACCTGTTAACAAGACAACGCCGTCGATGGGGTTACCGCGAATTGCTTCCTCTACATCCATACTGGCTAAGTTACGGGTAAGCATTGCAGTAGGGCGTAAGTTGGATTCTCCATTGGAGAAAACCGGGAACTCAACTGGAAAGCCGCCAGCTTCTAAAACACCTTTTTTGACATGCTCAGCAATTTTACGGAAATGTGCATTACAAGGTGTAAATTCTGACCAGGTGTTACAAATACCAATAATTGGTCGTCCATCAAACTCGTGATCTGGAATCCCCTGATTTTTCATCCAACTACGATACATAAATCCATTTTTATCGGTTGTCCCAAACCATGCAGCTGAGCGTAAAGGTTGTTTGTTAGACATCTCTATATCCCTATATAGTATTACTATTAAAAACATTAAAACTAAAATACAGTAAATAAAATGCTTTTAAAAGGGTTTACAATTTAAATAGTAATACTATATTTTATTCTGGTAAATTCCTCTTTCAGCATGAAGCTAAAACTAGAAATGGAAAATGGAGTCGAATATGGAATTCGAGAAGGATGTCATCAGGAAGGTAACATTTAAGCTCATACCCGCTTTAGTGGTCTTATATTTAGTTGCTTATATTGATCGTGCGGCAGTCGGTTTTGCTCATTTACATATGGGGGCAGATGTAGGAATAGGTGATGCGGCTTATGGATTAGGTGCAGGTTTATTCTTTATTGGTTATTTCTTATTTGAGGTGCCAAGTAATCTACTCTTAGACAAGTTTGGCGCAAGAAAGTGGTTTGCCAGAATTCTGCTTACATGGGGGTTAATCACCATGGCAATGGCACTCATTCAAGGACCTTACAGTTTTTATATCCTCAGATTTTTACTCGGTGTAGCTGAAGCTGGCTTCTTTCCAGGAGTACTATATCTGATCACCCAATGGTATCCAGTGCGCCATCGTGGAAAAATCATGGGGATGTTTATTCTTTCTCAGCCGATTGCCATGATGGTAGCCGGGCCTTTGGCAGGTGCATTATTGGGCATGGACGGTATTGCCAATATGCATGGCTGGCAGTGGTTATTTGTGATGGTCGGTTTACCGGCAGTGTTATTGTCTTTACCTACCTTGCTTTATCTTCCAGAAAAAATTAATAGTGTTAAGTGGCTGAGTAATGAACAAAAAATTTGGTTAAGTAATGAGCTGGTTAAAGATGAAGCTGAATATGATCAAACACGTCATGGAAATCCGCTTCATGCTTTAAAAGATAAGCGTGTATTGACTCTTGCTTTGTATTATCTACCCGTCACTTTAAGCATTTATGGCTTAAATCTCTGGTTACCCACCATTATCAAGCAGTTTAGTGGTGGTTCAGATTTACAAGTAGGTTTTCTCTCAAGTATTCCTTATGTATTCGGAATTATTGGTCTACTTATTATTCCCCGCAGTACAGATAAATTAAATGACCGTTATGGACACCTGAGCTTCTTATATGCCTTAGGAGCTTGTGGCATGTTCTTTAGTGCATGGCTAACTTCTCCTGTTATGCAATTGATCGCTCTTTCTGTTGTTGCATTCTGTCTATTTTCAACCACAGCCGTATTCTGGACACTTCCTGGACGCTTCTTGACAGGTGCCAGCGCAGCAGCAGGTATTGCTCTTATTAACTCAGTTGGAAATCTGGGTGGTTATATCGGTCCATTTGGAATTGGTTTATTGAAGCAATACACCGGCAACATGGCTTCAGGTTTGTACTTTTTAACAATAGTCATGATTTTTGGTTTGATTTTGACATATTTCGTCTATGCAAAATTTGAGACCAAAACATCTAAAACAATGAACATTAATGAAAATGCTAAAGGATAGCAGCATGAATATTATTCAGTTTGAAGATCATTCTAATCAGCGTGCAATAGGCGTCGTAGAAAACAATCAGGTATCTCAGATTAATACAGTGACTACTGTACGTGAGCTTGCATTATTAGCAATAGAAAAAGGTCTTTCGCTTGAAAAGCAAGTTGAGATATTAGGTTTTGTAGAACAACGTTATGACTATGCTGAGCTGTTAGAGCATCATAAGGTTTTGCCACCATTGGATCATCCGGATGCTGCTCATTGTTTTATCTCGGGAACAGGCTTGACCCATTTAGGATCAGCATCCGCACGCGACAAGATGCATCAACAGAACCTGAATGATCCGGCTTCGATGACAGATACCATGCGCATGTTCCAGTGGGGACTAGAAAAAGGTAAACCTGAAGCAGGTCAGGTGGGTGCACAACCAGAATGGTTTTATAAAGGGGATGGCTCAATTGTTGTACGTCCTGGGAAAGAATTACCATTGCCTCCTTTTGCTGAAGATGGGGGTGAAGAACCTGAGATTGCCGGTTTATATGTGATTGGCCCGGATTTAAAACCGTATCGTATTGGTTTTGCACTAGGCAATGAATATTCAGATCATGTGATGGAACGCCGTAATTATTTATATCTTGCACATTCAAAATTACGTTTTTGCAGTTATGGCCCGGAATTAAGAACGGGAGATCTGCCTAAACATTTGGTAGGTAAAAGCCGGCTGAAACGTAATGGTGAAGTGATCTGGGAAAAAGAGTTTCTTTCAGGTGAAGACAATATGTGTCATAGCCTGACTAATCTTGAATATCACCATTTCAAATATCAACAGTTCCTCAAGCCTGGAGATGTACATATCCACTACTTCGGTACAGCGACCTTGTCTTTTGCAGATGGTATGAAAGCTGAAATTGGCGATGAATTTGAAATTGAAATGAAAGAGTTTGGTCAACCATTGGTAAATAAACTCGCACCTACTCAACCTGAACTACCAATTGGCTCAGTCATTACTCTTTAAGGAATTAATATTATGAATAATATCGGCCACAACTTTATAGCGGGTACCCGTAGCGCTGCAGGCGATAAAGTCCTGAAAAGCCTGAATGCCAGCACCGGTGAAGCCCTGACTTTCGACTTCTTTCAGGCCACCGAACAGGAAGTCAACCAGGCCGTGGAAGCTGCCCATGCTGCCTTTAAAACCTACCGGCATACCTCTCCTGAACAGCGGGCTCTATTTTTAGAATCTATCGCAGATGAACTCGATGCACTGGGTGAAGACTTCCTCAATACGATTTCTCAAGAAACCGCTTTACCCATTGCCCGGCTGCAAGGTGAACGTGGCCGTACCAGCGGGCAAATGCGTTTGTTCGCTAAGGTCTTGCGCCGTGGTGATTTCCTGGGGGCTCGAATTGATACCGCACTGCCAGAGCGTCAACCTTTGCCACGACCAGACCTGCGTCAGATTAAGATTGGTATAGGGCCAGTTGCCGTTTTTGGGGCAAGTAACTTCCCTTTAGCATTCTCGACCGCCGGTGGTGATACCGCTTCTGCATTGGCAGCAGGTTGTTCTGTGGTGGTCAAAGCCCATAGCGGGCATATGGCCACTGCAGACTATGTGGCTCAGGCCATTGAACGTGCCGTTGAGAAAACAGGCATGCCCAAAGGGGTGTTTAACATGATCTATGGTAATGCTGTCGGTGCCTTACTGGTGAAACATCCATTAATCCAGGCCGTCGGTTTTACCGGTTCCCTCAAAGGTGGCCGTGCACTATGCGATATGGCAGCAGCACGTCCACAGCCGATTCCGGTCTTTGCTGAAATGAGCAGTATCAACCCGATGCTAATGCTGCCTGAAGCCTTAAAAAACCGTGGTGATCAGATTGCCCAGGAACTGGCAGATTCAGTAGTCCTCGGTTGTGGCCAGTTCTGTACCAATCCTGGTCTCATTCTCGGGATTAAATCACCTGAATATACACGGCTCATTGAACAGCTCAGTGAAATCATGGCAAACAAGCCGGCTCAAACCATGCTCAATGCAGGGACATTAAACAGTTATGTATCAGGTCTGTCTCATTTAGCTGAGCATGCAGGCATTCAGCACCTGGCCGGTCAGGAACAACAGGGTGAGCAGGCATTACCGCAACTGTTCAAGGCGGATGTGGAGCTGCTACTTGCAGGAAACCAGTTACTGCAGGAAGAAATCTTTGGGCCCACCACGATTGTGATTGAAGTGGAAGACAAAGCCCAGTTACTGCAGGCTTTAAGCAGCATGAATGGACAGTTAACCACTTCACTGATTGCAGATGAATCGGATCTGGCGGAGTTTGCCGATGTAGTACCGGTACTGGAAGAAAAGGCTGGTCGTTTGTTATTGAATGGCTATCCGACCGGGGTAGAAGTCTGTGATGCCATGGTACATGGCGGACCTTATCCGGCCACTTCAGATGCACGTGGTACTTCTGTGGGGACTTTGGCAATTGACCGTTATCTACGTCCAGTGTGCTATCAGAACTATCCGCAAAATCTGTTGCCTGAAGCATTAAGAGATGAGAATCCGCTGAACCTGTTAAGACTCGTCAATGGGGAAATGTCGAGAGGCAGAATTTAAAAGTCAGACAATTAAATATAGGTAATCAATCATTATCTATAAAATGATTACTCACTTCAAATACTGAGCAGATTCATGGCATGGCTAAAGTCATGTCATGAATCCGGCAAAGTCTGGCTACTTATTTCTAATAAAATGATTTACATAATAAATTAAGAAACATTTAAGAATGAAGGAATGAAAACATTATAGCGATATTGAACAACTAGACATGATTATTGAGCATCCTTCTGAATTTTGATTTAGGAGATTTTTAATAAAATAAGAAATTGATCGATTTAAAATCCTCATTTTATAAATGTATAACTATATATTTTGATTTAATTAAAAATAAAATAATAACTCAGTTAAATTGATTTAATTGTTTAAAAAACTATGTATGAATAATCATGAAGCTAAATCCGGTATAGGTTTTTTGTTTATATTAAATTAATAAATGGATCCTTTTTTGTTATTAAAACTTAAAATAACGAGAACATCAGTAAAAGGTATAGGATAGACAATATAAATTATATTTCCCGTATTTTTACCAAATTCCAGAAGTGAGTCAAAAAGTGATAAAGAATCAGAAGGTGAAACGTCCGCTATATGTTCCTTATGCAGGATATACTTTACTTGAACTGCCTCTTTTAAACAAAGGTTCAGCTTTCACTGAAGAAGAACGAAGCAATTTCAATCTGCATGGATTGATCCCTCATGCGATTGAGTCCATAGAAGAGCAAAGTCAGCGTTCTTATCAGCAATATTGTTCTTTTAATGACGACATTAATAAACACATCTATTTGCGTAATATCCAGGATACTAATGAGACCTTGTATTATCACTTAATTGAAAATCATTTAAGTGAAATGATGCCGATTATCTATACGCCAACCGTAGGCGAAGCCTGCCAACGCTTTTCAGATATTTATCGCCGGCATCGCGGTATTTTTATTTCCTATTCAGACCGTGAACATATCGATCAGATCCTATATAACGTCAACAGAAGAAATGTCAAAGTCATTGTCATTACTGATGGTGAACGAATTTTAGGTCTAGGCGATCAGGGTATTGGCGGCATGGGAATTCCCATTGGAAAACTGGCTTTATATACCGCATGTGGTGGTATTAGCCCGGCCTATACTTTGCCGATCACGCTGGATGTCGGTACCAATAATCAGCAATTACTAAACGACCCGATTTATATGGGCTGGCGTAAACCCCGTATTAGTGGTGATGAATACTTTGATTTTGTTGATCAGGTGATTGAAGCAATCCAAAGAAGATGGCCGCAAGCGCTGATTCAATTTGAAGATTTTGCCCAGCATCATGCTATGCCGCTACTTGAAAAATATCGTGATCAGGTGTGTTGTTTTAATGATGATATTCAGGGCACCGCTGCTGTCGCAGTGGGAAGTCTGATTGCAGCTTCACATGCTTCAAACAAACAGTTAAAAGACCAAACGATTGCTTTCTTGGGCGCAGGGTCAGCAGGCTGTGGTATTGCAGAACAGATTGTTGCGCAGATGGTTGCAGAGGGGTTGACCGACGCTCAGGCACGCAAGCGGATTTTCATGGTGGACCGCTTTGGCCTGATTACTGACAATCAGCCTAATTTGTTAGATTTCCAAAGAAAATTAGCTCAGAATCCTAAACATATTGCCAAATGGGCAGATCCGGATAATACCATTTCATTACTCGACGTGGTGAAATCGATCAAACCTACCGTGCTGATTGGTGTCTCTGGACAGCCAGGTTTGTTCAGTAAAGATGTCATTACGGCAATGGCTGAAAACTGTGAACAGCCGATCATTTTCCCTTTATCTAATCCGACCTCTAAAGTGGAAGCCGTACCGGCAGATATTATTCAGTGGACCAATGGTAAAGCGTTAATTGCCACCGGTAGCCCATTTGCACCGGTAAATTATCAGGATGAAATTTATAACATTTCCCAATGTAATAACTCTTATATTTTCCCCGGTATTGGATTGGGCGTGATTGCTTCTGGAGCAAAACGCGTAACCAATAATATGTTAATGGCATCTAGTAATGCGTTGGCTGATTGTTCGCCTAAATTACAGGATGTAAAATCAAATTTACTGCCGGATTTAGACCAGATTCAGGAAATTTCCAAGATAATTGCCTTAAAAGTTGCTCAAGCGGCAATTCAGGATGGCGTGGCACCTCCAGTTGATATTGAAACTTTACAACGTTCAATCGAAGCGAATTTCTGGAAGCCTGAATATCGTAAATATCAGCGTGTGACTTTTTAATTATGTATCCATAATTAAGATAAAATTTGCCTAGGTAAAGATCAATGCGTGAAGTCTGCTTATATCTGGCAGAATTTAACAAGTGATTGAGTTAGATGGAAAAACCCTTAAATCTGGTGATTTAAGGGTTTTTTTTATGGTCTTTTAATTAGCTTTAATGATTTGGTTTAAAAAACGTTGAGGTTTAATAATCTGTTAAAGTTAATAACTTCTATTGCACTTGTCATGTCGCGCTATGCTTAAGCTTCTCTAACTCTATAATACTTTGATCAATCTGATGATCCATTGCAGGTAAAATCTGCTTTAAAAACTGGCAATATGAAAGAGCTTCATCCGCAGTCACCGTTCCTGTTTTAACCAGCTGTTTTTGCTGTTCTAACATTTGGTTCACCTGACGTAAATCGGGTTGCTGTCCATGACTTAAAGCGTCGCTAATGGCTGCAAACTCTTTATACAGTTGGTCGCGTTGTTGAATTAATACTTTCTGATCTGGTGCGGCTACTATTTTTGATTGAACGGGTGTGACAGATACCGCTTTTTTTTCAACAGGCGCTACTACAACAGCTGGAGTGGGTTTTTCTTTTGCTTTAGCTGTATTTGAGGGAGAGGAGGGAGCCGGTTTAAATATATAAACCACAACGATCAGTACTACAATCACAATAAAGCCAATGATAAGACCAAGTCGTATGCTGCTATTCATGCCAAAAATCCTATTTTTATATTTAAATGAAAACAGACCCAATCTTAAGATCAGGTCTGTATGATTTATAAAAATAAACAGTTAGGGTGTTGACCAGCCCGCAGGTGCATAACCAATCCGAACACGTTGCGGGTGATTACCTACAGGAACGCTCAGCACTTTTTCGCCCGTTGCAAAATCAATGACCGTAACTACATCAGTAGCACTCTCTGAAATCACACAGCTTTTTCCATCGGGGCTTTGGGTTGCCCAATATGGCTTGCCTGCAGCAATCAGTTTTCCGGCTTTTAAAGTTGAACGGTCGACAATGGTTGCATAGTCATCCATGGTGCCTGCCACACAGAGTTTTTCACCATCACCACTGATTGATAATCCATGATGACGGGAGTCATTTACATATTTGGTCCGGTCAGATGGAATAGTCGAACTACCTGGTAATTGACCAATTCGAGTAACTTTATTCTGGTTCAGATCATACTCGATTAAGCCGTTAAAAAATGAAACCTGAGCATAAATTTTACTTTCATCATTACTGAATACGATTGGACGTACTGCATTGGACAAATCTTTACGGCCCACTGCATCAAGTGCGGGACGGAAATCAATGGTTTTGAGGACTTTAAAGGTATTGGCATCAGCAATGGTAAGGACGCGTTTGCCTTTGGTGAAATCTTGCCATGCAGCATCCATGGAAGTTTCTACATTACCAATGGCTGAGTTTAGAATTTTTGTACCACCGTTAAAGAAAATATTTTCATGCGGTTTGTCGCCTGTTGCAAAGCGTCCCAACTCTTTACCGGTGTTGATATCCAGTACATGAACCACATTGCCGGAAGAAGCCGATACTGCTAAACGCTGACCATCAGGAGAAACCGCCATATGATCGGCTCGGAAACCTTCTACAGGCGTACGCCAGTTGATTTTACCCGTCGCAATATTAATCGAAACCACATCGGCAAAACTTGGACGCGATGCCACCACAGACTTGCCATCTGGGGTGGAATACATGTCATCCACCAGTTGATCATTACCTTCACCAGCGGTGGACTGAATATAAGTATAAGCAATCAGTTTAATTGGATTAAGGTGGATTTCCATCAAACGCTCTTTGCGATCAGGAACCATATTAATCACACCGATCTTGCCAAAATTACCTGATGGACGAATGACAGTCACTGTACCATCCCAGTTATTACCTACAAAAAAGACCTGTTGGCTATTCGCAGGGGCAGGCGTTGAAGATGTTGCAGCATTGCTCGTTAAGGATGTGAACGCGAGTGATGCAAATAATGCATTTACACTCCATTTAAGGAAAAGATTTTTGTTTGTCATATCATTATTCTCCGATTCAACTCCATGAAACCGATTTTTTATTTGAATTTTCATAACGGTCTAATACTCCTGTATTAGCTGAGCCATAGAATAAAGAATTCAGCAGTCAAATCCCGGATAATCCGATAAAAACATGCGCTGAAAATGATCTGAACCCGTCTTTTATTTTATAAACATTTGAATAATCAATTAATTATTGGTATGAGGCTGGTTATTTTTCCGACGAATTACCAAATCGTATTTTATTGTTTCACCACATGTCTGAGTGAGGTTCTGAAAAATTGCAAAACACTACATGATCTTTGGTACAAAAGTCGTACTATAAAAATGATTTTGTTGAGTTTCCAATATTATGTCCCAGATAGATCTACTTGTTGATTTGGCTGATATTGAAGTAAATCGGACTGAACTGCTTTCCATTCAGCGTAATGATTTGGTCCCTTTGCTTCAGGATCAATATCGTCTGAATCATTATGCCGATTCAGTCATTCAGGCTCAGTCAGTTTTATTAAACGGTGTCGATCCACACCTGACCCAGCAATTAAGTAGCACCATAGAACAGCTGATTCAGGCTTTGGCCGATTCAAAAAAATACTTAAAAACGCGCAAGTTTAATGCGCTGCAAAAATGGTTGGGGATTGATCTAGAATATGGTTCTGGGCAGGTTGAGTATTACAAAAATCTGGATCAACTGCTCAATCGGGCTAATCATTTAAGTCAAAAACTGCAGATTGAAATACAAAAGTCGCAGGCACGTTTTCAGCAATTAATCGGGCATCGTGAACAAATGGCGAAATACATTCGGGCTGCACAAGAATTTTTGCTGGAATATCCGAATTTCGTTAAGAACATACATCCGCTGGACAATTTTTCAGAAAGATTGTCAAAAAAAATCAATTCATTACAAACGCTACAAGCCAGTAATGATATTGCAATTACACAGATGCAATTATCGCAGCAGCTTTCTTTAACTTTGCTGGACCGTTTTAAAGAAGCACAGCAAGTACTGATTCCTGCCTGGCAATATCATGTTAAACAAAGTAACCAAAGCAGTTCACACATTGAATTGGAAAAACTGGATCATAGTAGAGAGAATTTAATTCATACTTTAAGAAAATCACTCGAGAAACCTATACATTAAACAGACTATTCAGGTGAAGCATGACCGATTTTGAACACAAAGATCTTCCTGTTGAAGTGAACACTGATATAGTTCAGCAAAAATTTCAGCAACTGAATTTACAAGAAATGGGTTTGCAGCATTCAGACTTTAATGAAGTGATGAATGCCCATAAAGAACTGGCTGAAATGAACCATACCGCAGTGGCAGAATATGGCAAAAATATTGCCACAAAAACATCGAGTTATACCGATGAACTGCTGAATCTGGTACAAAATAAAGAACTGGACACGACTGGTCAAAAATTAAATCAGGTGGTACAGGTTGCCCAACAGTTGAATAGCAGCAGTATTTTAAACAAGAAAAAAAGTACCGGTTTTTTTGGCGGCTTGATCAGTAAAATGAAAGGGGCCAAGCAAAACTTTGATCAGCATTTTAATAGCACCAAAGAACAGATTGATGTTTTGGTCAAAGAAATTGAGACTTCCCAATCTGGACTTAAAAGCCGTGTTGACACGTTAGATCGCATGTTTCAGGGCGTGCAAGATGAATATAAACAGCTGGGTATTTATATTGCTGCCGGGAAATTAAAAGAGCAGGAAATTCAGCAACAAATTACCGCTTTAAGCAGCCAAACCCAAGATCAGACCACGGTGCAGAAAGTCTATGACCTGAATCATTTGGCTAATAATCTGGAAAAACGGGTCAGTGATTTACAGGTTTTGCAGCAATCTGCCATGCAAACCTTGCCGATGATTCGAATTATCCAGTCCAATAACTTGATGCTGGTAGATAAATTCTATGCGATTAAAAACATTACCTTGCCGGCATGGAAAAACCAGATCAGTTTAGCGATTTCCCTGAATGAACAGAAAAATAGTGTGCAGCTGGCCAATAGCATAGATGATGCGACCAATGACCTGTTGCGCCGTAATGCGGACTTGTTGCATCAAAACTCAGTAGATACCGCCAAAGCCAATCAACGTTCAGTAATTGATATCGAAACGCTTGAACATGTGCAAAACACCCTCATTAAAACTGTTAATGATGTGATTCAGGTGCAAAAAGAAGGCATGCAGAAACGTGCTGAAGCTACGACACGGTTACGTGCGCTGCAAGAAAATTTGAATCATCTGGTTTTAGAATCGAGTAATAGTAGCGTAAATAAGTCTTAAGCATGAACTTAACTGGATTGCTTGCACTTTAGGAGAAAAGGTTTGCCTCCCTTAGATGAATATGCTGTAAATCCGCAACAGATTGAATCCGGCGTGGTCACGTTAAAAAAGCGGCAACGCAATTTAATGCTGTTGGGTATGACGAGCAGCACTATTTTTATTGCCTCAGTGGTGGCGTTATTTTTACAGCATGATTTGGTGTATAGCTTTTTCGGAATTAGCACTGAATTAAAGCAATTGCATATGCCGATGAGTGTAGATGCAAACCTGGCTGAACTCAGTCAGCATACGGACTATTTTAGCAACCTGTTATCTTGGTTTGGCTGGCTGATTCTAAAACTATTGGTTTCCTTTGTCGGGGCATTTTTTGTCATTCATTTTTTAAAGAAAATACGTTTCTTTTATGTGCGTTTTCAGTCTTTTATTTTGAAGTTTGTTGGATGGATCATTGCATTTATCGTCTTGTGGTCAGGCCTGACTTATCTGCAATATGATTTAAATGACGATCAGGATGCATACGCAGAAGTCATTCAATACGACAAAAATATTCAGCAAAGCGAGTTAGCGCAGTATTTACAGCAAAGTAATTTAGATCAACCGGTAAAGGCATATCTGCTGGCACAAACT
>Ga0308170_10003076_pt1 | contig 13905 bp, 11 predicted proteins | sample PhyBR2_2_FD_202136 | JGI IMG/M metagenome (GOLD analysis project Ga0308170, IMG submission 202136) | Phyllosphere microbial communities from UC Gill Tract Community Farm, Albany, California, United States - DLSLSB.R2 | ecosystem: Host-associated > Plants > Phyllosphere > Unclassified | place... | reverse complement strand
GCATCACCTGCATCCTCCTCGCCCTAGACCATGCGTCTCTGTGACCCGTTTGTCCTCCATCTCGCCGTTGCGTCGCCTTACCTGTGCCGCCTAGCTGCCTCCTTGTTGTTCCTCCTCTCCCTCTCCTCCTCCTTGCCGTTCTCTCCCTCTCGGCGTCTCGGCTTGCGTCACCTTTTTACCCCTTGCTCGAGATTCTCTGTGGCCTTGTATCCGTAGCCAGTTCACGTAGCGTGCACTGGAGCCTGCTCTCACTCGCCCGACCCGAGAGAGCTTCGCGTCTAGGAGCGAGCGAACGACGAGCAAGTTGACCTTGCTCTTCCTCTCGCCGGCTCTTCCTCTCAGCCCACCACGACGGGCGTGCCTCGCTCCTGTACATAGCTAGCCCCTGCTGCGGGCATGGCGCGCCCTCCACCGCCCCCGCCCACCTCGCTCTACGCCAACCCGATCCCGTTCGCCTACTTCGCGACCCTCGTCGACCGGGTCGGCGCCGTTGCCGCCAAGAAGCGCGGTGCGCGGTCCAGCACGGTGGGCAAGGCCCCCAAGGAGCACCGCCTGCTCGCCGCCTGGATCGACGGCGTGCGAGCCGAGCACCGAGATGGCGCTGTGCCAGATGGGACCGTCGTCCTCTTCTTCCGCCTCTTCTTCCCAGACGAGGGCGTACGACGACGGTGCGTGCTCTCCCACTCTCCCCCCGCTGCCGAGGTGCGCAAGCTGACCCTGAGCTGGACCTCTCGCGCGCAGGTACGGCTTGCAGGAGCTCACGCTCGGCGAGGCGCTCGAGTCGGTCTACGGCGCCAAGCGCGGCTCGTTCTCGCAGTGGAACGCTGCAGCATCGTCGAGCTGTGCGGCGGGCGGGAGCTCGGGCTGCCTCGGCCGGGAGGTCGCGAGGTGGCTCGAGAGGCGCGGCAAGTGGGGCAAGAGCAAGGCCAAGGAGCTCACGCTGGGACGGTGCGTCCGCCTTCCAGCCATTTCAGCAGCAAGACTGAGCTGACTCCCGTCCTTGCGCGCAGCGTCGACGAGCTACTCGACGAGCTGGCGACCCTCTCGACCTGGTCCTCCGCCGACGGTGCGATCCCTCTCCATCCTTTCCTCTCGGTTCCTCAGCTGATGCCGCTCCTCGCTCGCAGTCCAGCTCCTTAGGATGCATCCCCGCTACACGGCGCGTTCCGTCACCGCCATCCTCGCCGACCTCCTCCTCCCGCTCTCGCCGACCGAGACCGCCGTCATGCTCCAGATCATCCTGCGCGACCTCTCTCCGCTCCTGTACCCTCCGCCAAGCGCACTCGGCGACGTCGCCCTCACGCGCTTCACCTCGCACGCCTACAACGAGGTCGGCGTGTACGACGCGATGCGGCTCTGGCACGACGGCCTCCCGAGGCTGTACCGGGCGGTCGCCGACCTCGACTGGGTTGCGTGGCAGGCAGAACAAGCTCTTCGTGCGTCCTCTTCCCTCTACCTTCCTTCTAGGGCCGAATGCAAGGCTGACGCTGCCGTCTCGCAGGTCACGCTCGCCCGCTCGGACCTGTCATGCCCCGGATCGGGTTACCGATCAAGGTGCGCCCCTCTCAAGCGAGTCTCTCCCTCTCTGCGCAAGCACTGATCCGTACGTTCTTCGCTCGCAGGTGCCCAAGACCGAGAAGCCGGGCTCGTGCAGTCGGGCGACACGGCATCTCGAGGGCGAGGTCGCGGTCGAGACCAAGTACGACGGCGAGCGGTACGTCCCCTCCTCGCTCGCGCTCGTCGTGCGCTCTGAGCTGATGCCGACTCTTTGCTCGCTCGCAGGCTCCAGATCCACGTCGACCTGAGCCTCCCGCCGCCCGAGCAGATCCGCATCTTCTCGAAGAGCGGGAGGGACAGCACCGAGACGCGCCATCTGCTCCTGCCGTCCGTCCCTCTGCTCGCTTCCTCCTCCCGCTCAATCAACGCTGACGTCTTCTACCTGCAGCATCATCCGCGCGTCGCTCGACCTCCCCCTCGACCCGCTCTCGCGCGCCCTCCACCCGCTCCTCTACGACCGCCTCCTAGCCTCGGCCTCCTCTCGCGCGCCGGCCGCCTTTCCGCCGACCCGCCTCATCCTCGAGGGCGAGATGGTGCCGTACGACGAGTCGCGCTCCCGGATCGACGAGTTCTGGAAGCTCGCCTTCGCCAAGGGCGGCGCAGCGCTTCCGCCGGGCACGGCCGGCACGCCGTTCGAGCGGCCGGCGGGCAGGGACGACCGGCTCGAGACGCAGGAGACGGGCGGGACGGGCGCGACGCCGAGCCCGAGGCGGTCGAGGAGGCTGGTAGAGAGGGGTGCGCACGACGAGGACGAGCGGGACGAGGACGAGGCGGCGGCGCCCAAGGACGACCCGGCGAGGGTCCTGCACCTCATGGTCGTCTGGTTCGACGTGCTGCTTCTGGACGACGAGAGCCTACTTGACGGTGCGTGCGTGCCTTTCCCTTCCTCAACCCGTGCGCTCGTCGTCCTGACCCAGCCCTCCCTCGCCCGCAGAGCCTTGTTCTTCACGACGCGCACGACTAGACTCCCTCATCCGCCCTATACCTGGCTTTGTGCGTCGCCCAGCTCTCTCTCTATCCCTCACGCGCTCAAGCTGATGCTGCATTGTGCAGAGCATGCTCTCCGAGCGCAGCCTCATCAACTTTGACGACAAGCCGTCCGCCCTCGAGGTGCGCTCGAGCCTCGCCCGCTCACCCCGAGCGCTCTCTGACGCTCACCTGCCTGCAGACTCTGCGCCTGCGCTTCGCACACATCATCACTCGCCGCTGCGGTGCGTCTGCGAGCCCTCGTCGTCGTCAGAGAGCCGAGCTGACCTTCCTCCTCTTCCGTCGCAGAGGGCCTCATGCTCAAGCCGCTCGCCTCGGCCTACAACGACCCTCGACCTTATCAACGCCTCGTCAAGCTCAAGAAGGACTTCGTCCCCGGCGCGGGCGACACGCTCGACTTCCACATCGTCGGCGCGTCGTGGCAGAAGCAGCGAGGGAGGGAACTGCTCGGTGCGTCCTCCTCCTTGCTCACCCTCTCTTACTACTGCTCTCGATGCTGACGTTGTCCTGTCACAGTCCCGCCGACCGTCTACACGACCTTCTTCGTCGGCCTACGCGAGGACAAGTTCGGCGCCAACCTCTCGGTGCGTCTTCTCCCTCTCCCTCTCCTCCGCCTTGGTCTCGCTGACGGCTTTCTCTCCCTGCAGCGAGAGCGCAAACCGCACTACCACATCCTCTTTTCGGTCTCGTACGGCCTCTCTCGCGCCCAGCTCGCCCAGCTCTGCCTCGAGATCGACCAGGGCCGGCCCGAGCGCTTCGAGCTCGCCTTCGGCAAGGACGCCGAGCGAGGAGGGGCGTTCCGGCCGGTCAAGGAACCGCAGAGGTGGAAGGGAGGCCTGAGAGGAGGGTACGCGGTCTACGGCGCAGCGGTGCGTCGAGCTCTCCCTCGTCCTCGTCCTTGTCCTCGCCCTCTCTCGGTCCTAGACGCTGACTCGCCGTTCTGCTTTACCTGCAGTGCACCAGCTTCACCTTCTCGCTCGCAGGGCACATGCGCCCCGCCGCAACTCGCCCGTCCATCATCTTCCGCGAGCCGCGCATCATGGAGCTCAACGGAGCAGGCTTCCAGCGTTCGGCCGGCTGCCCTGTGCGTCTCACGTCTCTCTCCTCCTTCCCCTTATCGTAGAGCAAGCTCTGATCTTGCTGCGCGTCCCTCGCAGTACTACGAGCTGCGCTTCCCGCGCATCACCAAGCCGTCTCGCGCCGCCGACTCGGGCGCTTCCCCGCTCTCGCTCGACAAGCTCCAGCTCGTCGCGCAAGAAGCCGTCGGCGCCGCCCCGTCCACGGCCGTCGCCCTTGTCAACCACATCTGGAACGCGGCCGTGCGCGACGCGGCCATGAGCAGCTCGCTCGAGCGCGACCCGTCGAGCGGCGAGGAGAGCCAGGAGCGGTACGAGCGCGAGGTCAAGCAGTGGGTCGAGCGGCTCGAGGCGGCCGACGGCGTGCTCGATGATGAGGGTGCGACGACGAGCGGGCGGAAAAGGGTCGGCGTCGAGGTGCGGCGCGAGGAGAAGCGGCCGAGAGTGGACCAGGCGCCTGCGGCGACGAGCAGAACGCGCCCCGCCTCCCCTCCTCACACACCCCCGCCCCCTCGACGACCTCCATCGGCATCTCAACTCGTCGACGTCGAGCCGTCAAGCGCCCCGACCGCCGCCTCGTCGCCGCCGCCTGCCTCGAGCGCCCTCCTCCGCTCGCTCTCCTCGCCGGGCGCCCGATCCAGCGCGCCATCGCCGTGCCAGCGCGTCATCCCTCTCGCTGTCGCGCCCGCAACGACGGTCAAGAAGCGCGCGCCTCTCGCCTCGACCGTGTCGTGCCCGTCGCTCTCGACCAAGAAGCGCCGCAGGTCGTCCGGCTCGTCTCGAACCTCCCTCACCTCGACCATCTCGACGCTCCTCCCCACGCTCTCGCCCTCGTCGACATCTTCTTCCTTCCTCGGCGCCGCCGCCACGCACCCCTCGCGCGCCTTCGCCTGGTCGCTGCACCCGCCGCTCCCTCCGGGCTCTCCCCTCCCGACGCCTCGGCACCCGTTCCTCGACTCGAGCAACTTTCTCGCCTCGCCGCTCTCGGTCCTGTGGGTCGCCGGGCGCGCCCCTGCGTCGCTCTCGTCGTCGTGCGGGCCCGGGTTGGCGGCGAGCGCAGGAGGTCCGATGCGCCAAGGGTTCGTCTTCGTCGCTCCAGGCGCGAGCGTCGAGCGCGAGTGCGTCGCGTGGCTCGAGGGCGAGGTGCAGAAGGGTAAGGGCGGGAAGAGGGAGCAGGGAGGGGCGACGCAGGTCGTGTGGGTCGTCAAGGACGAAGCGCTTGAGACGAGGGGGATGTGGGACTTGGGCATGGGCGGGGAGGTGTTGACGGTGCTGTGAGGCGTACCATTATTGCATCGTACGGCTGGGCTATTCATCATCTCTGTGCTTGAGCGAGGACGGAGAGAGCAAGTCTGAGCGGATCCAGAGACGGCGAGGAGCAAGAGGACGACGAGGAGAGGCGGCGCGCTCCTCGCCCAGCCGCTCGCCTGCACTTGCTGCGCCTGTGGACGCTCGCAGAGACCCACCTCACCGACGACGAGCGCGCACCTACCACCGCGCACCCCTCGCCCAGCGCCGTCGTTCGCTCCTCCAACCTCGTCCCCCCCTCTCCTCCCCGCCCACCCTCGCCCCTCAGCTCAGCAACCCGCAGAGACCATGTTTGGCTCGAGCGGCTCGACCTTTGGCGGCTTCGGCCAGCAACAACAGCAACAGCAGCAGCAGCAGCAGCCGCAGCAGCCCGCGGGCGGCCTCTTTGGAGGCGCCGGAGGAGCGTTTGGCTCGAGTGCGTCCCCTTCTCTCTCCCTGGAGCATGCAGCGTGGCAGTAGCCTTGCGTGCATGTGTGCTCGGCCACACTGCGCGCTTGCGCTGCTGCTCTGCCGTCGTGAGGGCCCTCACTGACCTCGTCCTCCTCCTTCCCTCATCCTCATCGTCTCGCTCTCTCCACCTCGCAGGCTTCGGCGCAAGTGCCGCTCCAGCTTTCGGTCAGCCCGCCCAGCAGCCTCAGCAGCCAAGTACCGGCTTCGGTGCGTCCACCTTTCCTCGCCGGCCGACCTCGTCCCGGCTCTGACTGCTCCCGTCGCTCAAGCGCTGACTTGCCCTTGCCCTGCACGCACGCTCGCCCGCTCTCCCTACATTCCTCCTCAATCTCGACCTCGCTCTCGACCTCCGCCATGCACCGCGTCCGCGCGCTACAAGGCGGTTTCGGCGCGACCTCGACCGCCCCGTCGTTCGGCTCGACCGCCTCGGCCGCTCCTGCGTTCGGTCAGCCGGCTCAGCAGCAGGGCGGCGGCCTCTTCGGCAGCACTAGTACCTCTGCACCGAGCACTGGCTTCTCCTTCGGCGCCTGTGAGCCCGACTCCCTCCGCCTCGTCGTCCCCCCTCCTCCCTGTCCCTCCTGCTGACGTTCTCTTGCTCCGCTCGCAGCCAACACCGGTGCGACCTCGACTTTCGGCCAACCTGCGGCGGGCGCGGGTGCGACCGGCGGGCTGTTCGGCGCCGCCAAGCCGGCCACGACGGGCTTTGGCGGTTTCGGTCAGCCGGCTCAGCAGCAGCAGCCGGCGGCGACTGGTGGGCTCTTCGGCGGCGGTACGTCCTCCTTCCGCTCACTGACCGTCTTCTCGTTCACTTGTGGATGTCGAGCTGACGCACGTTCCTGCGCTCGCAGCTCCCGCCGCTCCGGCGTTCGGCGCTGCGCCAGCCGGCCCCGCAAACGGTACCGCCGTCGCCCCCTACCAGTCGACGACCGTCATGGAGCCGCCGCAGGAGGACAACAAGCCGCCGCCGACCAACCAGACGGCGCACCAGTTCCAGTCGATCACCTGCATGCCGCAGTACAAGAACTACTCTTTCGAGGAGCTGCGCTGGCAGGACTACCAGGCCAACCGCAAGCAGCCGACCGCCGGCGCGACGCCCGGCTTCGGCAGCGCGTTCGGCGCGAGCAGCACGCCCGCCTTCGGTGCCGCGCCGCCGGCAACCGGCGGCGGCCTGTTCGGCTCGACGGCCTCGTCGACGCCGGCGTTCGGCGCCGCGCCCGCCGCGACCAACGCGTTCGGGTCGGCGCCGTCGAGCGGCGGCCTGTTCGGCAGCTCGGGCGCGACGGGCGGCTTCGGCCAACCGGCGGCGTCGCAGCCCGGTCAGACGGGCGGCCTCTTCGGGCAGTCTGCGGGCACCTCGACCTTCGGCCAGCCGGCTGCGGCGACGTCGACGCCGGCGTTCGGCGGGTTCGGTGCCGCCGCGCAGAAGCCGGCGACGACGGGCTTCTCGTTCGGCGCGCCGAGCTCGACGCCGGCCCCCTCGGGCGGCCTCTTCGGCTCGGCGCCGGCGACGAGCGCCGCGCCATCGAACCCGTTCGGTCAGCCTGCGCAGCCCGCACCGACCGGCGGCCTGTTCGGCCAGGCGCAGCCCGCCGCGAGCGCCGCGCCGAGCTTCTCGTTCGGCGCGCCCGCCGCCAACAAGCCCCTGTTCGGCGCCGCGCCCGCCACGTCGGCGCCCGCCTTCGGTCAGTCCGCCGCTGCCGCTGCGCCCAAGCCGTCGTTCTCGTTCGGCGCGCCCGCAGGAGGGGCGACCGGCGGCGGCCTGTTCGGCAACTCGCAGCCGCAGACGAGCGCGGCGCCGACGTTCGGCGCCCAGCCGCAGCAGGCTCAGCCGACGGGCGGCCTCTTCGGCGGCGGCTCGACGTTCGGCCAGCCGCAGCAGCAGCAGCAGCAGCCGCAGCAGCAGCAGGGCACGAGCACGTTCGGCTCGCTCTTCGGCGCCAAGCCGGCGCAGCCTGCGACGGGCGGCGGCCTCTTCGGCTCGTCGACGCAGCCAGGCGCAGGAGGAGGTCTGTTCGGCTCGACCCAGCAGCAGCAGCCTCAGCAGCAGCAGCAGCAGTCGACCGGCCTGTTCGGCTCGTTGTCGCAGCCGGCGCCCCAGCTCGGTGGGTCGCTCTTCGGCGGCTCGTCGAGCCTCCTCGGGCAGCAGCAGCCGCAGCAGCAGCAGCTCGGGCAGCAGGGCCAGCTCGGCCTCCAGCAATCGCAGCAGCAGCCGCAGTACGCCTCGGCCGACGACGCCAACGCGTACGGCTCGAACCCGCTCTTCGCGAGCGCCGGCCAGAGCCCGGCCCGGCCCGCCGACGACAAGAAGAAGCCGCCCATCTTCTCGGCGTTCCGCGGCACGCCGCGCTCGTCGACCAAGATCACGCGCCTGCGAGGGTTCGGCTCGTCGTCGAGCTCGAGCCCGGCACCCGGCGGCGGCAGCCTCGGCTTCTCGGGCCTCGGCAGCAGTACGGCGAGCGCGCTCGGCGGCAGCGTCGTCGGTGGACGGGCAGGCACGCCCGGCGGTAACGGCAGCAGCCTCGGCGGCGGCGCGCGCGACTCGCCCCTGCGGCTCGCCAACGGCATCAGCGACGACGTCGCCCTGTCGCCCAACGCGTTCGTGTCGCGCCCGAGCGTCAAGAAGCTCGTCATCGACAAGAAGTCGCTCGGCAAGTCGCTCGGCGGCGCCGGCTCGACGGCGTCGGCGACGGCCTCGCCGCGCACGGCCGCCAAGGTCCAGTTCGACGCCGCGGCGCCCGTCACGAGCCGGTCGTCGCTCTTCTCGTCGCACGTCGTCGGCAGCGCAGGCGGCGCGAGCGACGGTGCGGGCGACGCGTCGTTCGTCTCGGAGGGCGGCTTGACCGAGGGCGGCAACACGACGCTCGACTCGCCGTCGGCCGCACGGACCGTTGCTGCCGAGCCGGCTCGCGCTCGTGCCGGCGCCCAGCAGCAGCAGCAGAAGGAGCTCGAGGACGGCGAGTACTTCACGGTGCCGTCGATCGACACGCTGCAGAAGCTGCCGGCGGCCAAGCTGCGCTCGGTGCGCGACCTCTTTGTCGGCCGCAAGGGCTACGGCACGGTCGCCTTCTCGGCGCCGGTCGACCTCACGACGCTCGACTCGGTCGACGAGCTCCTCGGCGGCCTCGTGCGCCTCGAGGACCGCAACGCGACCGTGTACCCGGACGAGTACGAGGCGTCCAAGCCGGCGCCGGGCGAAGGCCTCAACGTCCCGGCCACCATCACGCTCGACAACTGCTTCCCGCTCGACAAGGCGACGCGCAAGCCGATCCGCGACGCCAAACACCCGCGCGTTGCAGCCCACATCCGCCGCCTCCGCGCGCTCGACGGCACCGAGTTCATCAGCTTCGACGCCGAGACGGGCGAGTGGTCCTTTGCCGTCGAGAGCTTCTGAGCGTCCTTAGGTTGTGCAACGACGGTGCCATGTTTCTTCTTCTCGAGCAAGCGAGCCGGATGGAGAGCTGGAAGCGAGAGAGGGCCCGTGCGCGCAGTCATCGAGCTCTCGACCTTGTCGTCCTCGTCGCTCTCTGCATCGCTCTCGGCTGCACTTCTCTCCCTCCCTCTCACTCTGCTGACATCGTCAACGACGCACGAGTGGCTGTCGAGCAGCTCGAGCCCGGGCCAGAGAGGCTCGAGCGCTTGAGCTCCTCCTTCTCGCTCCCCTCGTCTTGGTCCTCTCGCCGTGCCCTCACTGTCTCTCTCGCTCAGGCATAAAGTAAAATAAGGCGTCTATCGATGCAATATGGACATGTTCAGTTCGACAGCTGGCGTGCGTCGAGCAGCGAGCCGACGCTCGCCATCGTGTACTCGGGCTCCTCCTCCACGGGCAAGCCGACGAGGTCCTGCGCGCAGCGAGCGAGCGGTGCGTCAGTACAAGGCTCGGACTCAGCGAGGAATCGGGGCCGGGAGAGAGGAGGACGCACCTCGGGCTTGGAGATGCCGGTCCAGACGAGGACCGAGGCGATGCCGCCGCGCTTTGCAAAGAGGACGTCCGTCTCGAGGCGGTCGCCGATGAAGACGGTGCGCTTCGAGTCGAACTGGAGCCTGCAGGTGCGCGCTCATAAAATCAGCCTCGACGCCCCTCGAGAGCAGGAGAGGAAGAGGAGAGAGCGAGAGAGGGACGCACTCGCGCTGGACGATGTCGAGCAGGGGCTTGTGCGGCTTGCCGACGACGACCTTTTCGGGCGCACCGGCCGGCAGGGCACCGTACAGGACCGAGGCGATGGCGCCCTCGCCCGGGGCGTACCCGCCCGAGGGGAGGAGGAAGCTCTGGTCGTCGTTGGTGAGGACGAGGCGGCAGCCCGGGTTCGAGCTGAGGTAGTTGTACGCCTTGGCGAGCTGGACGTAGTTGATGCGCATCTGGAACGCGTACACGACGACGCCGATCGACGGGTCGGGCACGATTGCGCTGAAGTCCTGCGGCTCGGGCAGCGCGTCGTCCTCGGGCGCCGTGCCGCCCGTCCAGGACAGGCCCTCGTCCTCGAACTCGTGCTCCATGGCCTTCTGCCCGATGAGGTACACGCCGCGCTTGGCCTCGTCCTGGATCGAGGGGAGGACGACGGCGCGCACGTACTCGGCCGTCGCGCTGCCGCAGGTGAAGACCTCGTCGAGCCAAACCTTGATGCCGAAGCCGGCAAACTGCGTGCATGTCGATACTGAGGGTCAGTCCGCGCTCCTGAACGGGCGAGCCGACCAAGAGGAAGTCGGCGCACCTTGTCGACGTACTGCTGCCGAGAGCGGGTCGCGTTGTTGGTGATGAAGGCGAGCTTCTTGCCCTTGCCGCGCAGGAACTCGAGCGTCTCGACGATGTTGGGGGTGCTGCACGGCGAGGGAGCCGGGGGTCAGCGTGCGCAGGCTTGGAGGAGGACGAGGAGGGGGACGCACAGCTGGTCTCCTGCTGGGCCGGTCCAGATGACGCCGTCGCACTGCGGGCACGAAAGGCATGTCAGCCTTGTCGAAAGAGCGAGTCCTCGTAGCTGTAGAGGCAGAGGCGAGGGTGGACGCACGTCGAAGAGGAATGTGTCTGTCGAATGCAGGAGGTGGGCGTAGTCCTCTGGGCGGTGGAGTGCGCGAGCCGAGTCGGGGAGAGAAGGCCTGCGCTCAGCCTTGTGAGCTGGAGCCGGGTCGGCGTTGTGGATGTGCGGCGGCTGCTTCGAATCGCGCATGATGACGGGTGGGCCGAGGGGGGGAGAGGTCGAGTGGTGAGTCGGGGCGGGGCGCGGTTGCGAGGGGTGCCGAGTCGGGGAGAGTAAGGTGGCGAGTAAGGCTAAGCGGTCCAGGAAGCAGCAAGCGGTGGAGAGAGCGAGAGAGCCGGGCCGCCTCGTCCTCCCCACCTCCTCAGCTCCCCCTCCATCCTCACCTCGGCCTCGCCCTCTCGCCCTCGTGTGCCTCGCCTGCGGGCTCCAGCCTCTCGTTCAGCCTCTGCTCTACCCGATCCCGCTCAGCTCATCCCGCCATGGTGCGTCCTCGCTCTTCTAACTCGCCCTTGAGCGCACGTCGCTGATCGACCTCGTCCTCCCCTCCTCTCTCCTCCCCTCTCGCATGTGCGACCCTCCGCCCAGGCCGACGTCTCTGCACCCGAAATCAAAGACGCCTACGACGCCGTCCGCAACGACAAGGACCCCAAGACCTGGCTCCTCCTCGACTACGCCGGCGACCGCAGCGACAAGCTCGTCCTCACCGCCACGGGCGAGGGTGACCTCGACGAGCTCAAGAGCAACCTCAACGAGTCCAACGCTTCGTTCGCCTACCTGCGGGTCAAGTACGCCAACGACGTCGAGTCGACTCGCGAGAAGGTCCGTCCTACCGCCCTCTCCTCCCTCCCTCTCTCGCTCGCTCGATCGTGCGCACCCGAGCTGACTCGCTCCTCGCACAGTTCATCCTCATCACCTGGATCGGGCAGGACGTCCGCGTCCTCCGCAAGGCCAAGCTCTCGGTCCACGCCGCCGACGTAAAGCGCGTCCTCTCGGTCTACTCGCTCGAGGTGCCGGCCAACTCGCTCGACGACCTGGCAGAGGTGCGTCCAGCCTTCCTTTCAGTCTTCTCGGATGCTGTGCTGCTGGGCGTAAAGCTGACGGAGCCCTTGCTTGACCCGCAGGAGCCCATCGTCGTCCGGTTGCGCAAGGCCGGCGGGGCGAGCTACGACCGCGCATAGAGCTGCATCGACCGACACTGTTTCTTCATGTCGTCCTCTCCATTGAGCGTCCCAGCGTCCGGCGTTGTGTCGAGCTGCAGACAGCCAGAGCTGCCGTCGCTCCAGCGAGCCATGAGCTCATCGACCGCCCCGGCTTCTGGCCCGGCGCCTTCTTCGCTCAGCTGCTTTCGCACGGCGCGCAGCCTAGTTCGACGTCGAGCCGATCATCCCGCCGCGCCTGTGCCGCGCGCGAGCCGGCCGCGCGGGCCCCTCATGTCTCGCTCGGACAAAGGGAGGGTCGAGCGCTCGAGCGCTGGTCGAGCTGCAGCTGCTGGCTCGAGGCGGGACAGGGAGCGTGTCAAGGGTGCTCGTTCCGCTCGTTGTCCTCGAACAAGCATGCGCGGTTCCTTTCTGCAGGGAGGGCGCTCAGCGTGTCCTCGAGCAGGCGGCCGACGAGGCTCTCTTTCATCGCCACCTCCTTACGTTTCAGCTCGCCCGCTCTTCTTCCTCCACTCGCCCTTCTCGCATCCCCTGGTGCTTCACAGTGAGTCTTCGTTCTCACCGTCGCCGCCTTCCGCAACTGCGCGCCAACGATCGCGCGCGCGCGCAAGATCATCCCGAGGACGCGCCGTTGACATCCCCACCTCGGCCGCACCCTCCACAGCGCCTCAACGCCCGCCCATCCTCGTCGACTAGCACTTCGCCGTCGACATGTGGCCCTTTCACCCGACGGGCACGCGCCAGATCTTCGACGCCCTCTTCAAGGCGACCCGGACGGCCTCGCCTCGCGCGGCGAGACTCTCTCGCCGCGCCGTGCGCGACAAGAAGCTCGTCGAGGCCGAGGCCGAGCGCTTGCTCGGGCCTGGGTGGCGCGAGAGCGCGCAGGAAGAGAGTGCGTGCGCGGGCGAGGTGCGTTCCCTCCCTCCTCCTCATTCTTCTTCTCGCCCCTCTCCCGCTCCCCTCTCCCTTCCCTCCTTTTCCTCGGCGCCTCGCTCGATCTCATAGGCTCGGCACATCTGCACGAGTCGACCCTGAATGCAGCGCTGACGTTCCTCCTTCGTCTCCTGTGCCTGCAGCCGACCCCTTCCTCGACCACCTCGAGCCCGACTTCGCCTCAGCAATCCTCCCCGCCGACCTCCCTCACGACCGCCGACCTCGCCGCAACGTCGAGCAAGTTCCCCACCGCCCGCCCGCTCCAGCTGCGCCCGACGCTCGCCGGCAACGCCCGCCCGCAGGAAGAGCGGTCCGTGCACGCTCCCCCTCTCGCCGCAGCGCGCAGTTCGGCGCCCGCCTCGCGCCGCCCGAACGGCCCGCAGGCGCACGCAGCTCGTGTCTGGCGCCTCGACACGGGCCGCGGTCCTCCTCGCCCGGCTGCACCTGCGCCTTCGAGCGCGCTCGCACCCGCCGAGCCGTCCAAGGAGCGGCGCGACAAGATCCTCCACGACCGCAAAAAGGGCCTTTACGTTCGCCGGCCACGCTCGCCGTCGCCCGACCGCGCGCGGGCCAGGGCGAGCCAGCACCTCGAGGTCTCGAAGCCGGTCAAGGAAAGCCAGGTGCGTCGGCCTTCCTTCCTTTCCTCAGCCAAGACGGACTCGTCCTGATCCTCCTCACCCTGTGCGCAGCTCTTCAGCCTCGCCATCGACCGCGCCTCCACCAAGGCCGACCCGCTCGCCGTCAGCCCCTCGCTCCGTCCCTCCCCTCCCCCGGTCAACCTCCCGCTCGACCTCGAGCGCGCCCTCCTCGCCTCGCACCCCTCCTCCCTCTCGAGCGTCCGCCTCACCGACCCAATCCCTCGCGCCCACTTTGCGCGCGCGTTCGCCGCCGAGCGCGAGGCGAAACTCGCCGAGCAGGTGCTCGACATGCACCCTCGCGGCGCGTCGAGCGTCGACCTCGGGACAGCGCCGACGACGAGCGCTAGCGCCGCCCCTCGCTTTGACATGAGCAAGGCGAGCGATCCTGCGCCGGTCGACGCCAAGACGCGCAGCTCAAAGCCGCCGCCGTCGTTGCTCGAGCAGCTCGAGCAGCAGCTCTTCTCGTCGTTCCCGCGCGGCGCCCGCAGGGTCGACCTCGGCGCACCGCCCGCCGCAGCCACGACGACGTCGACCTGGACGCCCCGGGTGCCCTTGCGCAGCGTGCAGGACGTCGGGCTCAAGCCGAGCGCGCCGCGCACGGACCCCTTCGAGGGGCTCAAGGCGCGCACGGCGCGCGACGGCATCGAGCCGCCGCAGGTCGGCGGCAAGGGCGTGCGCGACGTCGAGCAGCTCTTTGCTGAGACTGCGGGCGTCGAGGAGGAACGGGCTCGAGCATTTTCGGAGGCGGTCGACGCACAGGTGCGCTCTCCTCGCCGTCTCTCTCTCGCAGCACGCTTTCTCAGTTTTCATCGCCGCATTCTCCTAA
>Ga0308170_10003073_pt1 | contig 13909 bp, 14 predicted proteins | sample PhyBR2_2_FD_202136 | JGI IMG/M metagenome (GOLD analysis project Ga0308170, IMG submission 202136) | Phyllosphere microbial communities from UC Gill Tract Community Farm, Albany, California, United States - DLSLSB.R2 | ecosystem: Host-associated > Plants > Phyllosphere > Unclassified | place... | reverse complement strand
CGAGTGGCACCATCAGTGCTGTCGGCAGTGTTAGCGGTTTCGTTATTAGAGGTGCTCGAGGCGACCAAGAGGGATCCTTCCACAGACCTTCAGGCGTTTTCAGATCTCCCCCGCTGTGCACCCTGCGGAGTGACTCCGCAGCGCTACCATCCGGTTCCGCTATATGACCCGGGACCTGGACCGGCTATGCTGTGACCGTTGTTGGGCACGTTGATTGCCAGCTGCCAGGCGAAGCCCACCGCTATATGAAGGCTGAAGGTAAACAGGGAAGACGCAAATATCTACGATACGGCAAAATAGCCTACGTGTCTACCCCACATCCTGCCGGATTGCAAGCACTGTTTTTGACTGCCTGGCGGGGCGTCCCCTGCACTCGCCCACGGGCTCAGAGGCGAAGCGTCACCCCTTCGGCAGTGCAGGCTGCGGAGTTCGCGAACACGGCGTCCCGTACCGCGTCCTGGGACTCCTTCGCGGGGATGCCGCCGGTCTCAGCGGCCGCGGAGTGGTCGATGGCGAGCAGGCCCAGCGAGGCGAACAGTCCCTGGAGGTCGCCGGAAACCGCGTCCTTGGCGTCCTGCGCCTGGAGATAGACGTCCTCGTACCCCTTGGAATCAGGGGGTGAAACGGCGGCGTAATCGGCTACCAGCTTGTTGAAGAGTTCGCAGGCCTCTTTGGTTTCCTTGGTCCCGGCGGCAGGGTTGCGCCTGTCCGTTTCACGGGCCTGGGCCGGCGGGGCGCTGGCATGCTGCGTACTGGCTGGCACCGTTGCACTGGATGGCACCGTTGCCTGGGCCGGCTCCGGCGGAGCCGGGGTGGACACAGAACAGCCGGAAAGCGCGCTGCCTGCCAGTGCCGCCATGGCGGCGATGGCCGCCGCGGTAACTGAATTCTTCAACGTCGTCCCCCCGTCCTTACCGGCTTTCGGGCCTGGCTGTCCCCGGCAAACCGCTTCCCCCTGCGAAGCCTCGCCGTCCACCCTACGCAAGCTGCCGCCGTCGTGCACACGGCGCCGGTGGGGACCTCTCCCCCGCCCGCCGACGGGGGGGCCGGACAATGCAGGAATGCACGTAGTGGTTCCGGCGTTTGAATAAATAGGTGACCAGGCTCACGATAGCCTTGGTGGCTTACACCGGAACCGGATTGAAAGTGGTAACCATGGCCAACTCTCCTGACAGCAACGACGTTGTCATCCTTGGGGCAGCGCGGACTCCGCAGGGCCGGATCAACGGCCAGCTGTCCAGTCTCACGGCAGTGGATCTGGGCGCCCACGCCATCAGGGCCGCCCTGGACGGCAGTGGCGTCGACGCCGCCGACGTGGAAGCCGTCATCATGGGCCAGGTGCTGCAGGCAGGTGCCGGGCAGAACCCGGCGCGGCAAAGCGCCATCGGCGCCGGCATCGGCTGGAACGTCCCTGCAGTGACGGTCAACAAGGTGTGCCTCTCCGGCCTGACCGCCGTGATCGACGCAGCCCGCATGATCCGCGCCGGCGAAGCCGCAGTAGTGGTGGCTGGCGGCCAGGAGTCGATGAGCCGGGCACCGCACCTGCTCCCCGGCTCACGCCAGGGTTGGACCTACGGCTCCATCCAGGCGCTGGACGCTGCCGCGCACGACGGCCTGACGGACGCGTTCGACGGACAGTCCATGGGCCTGTCCACCGAGACCCGGAACCTTACGCTCGGCATCGACCGCAGCTCCCAGGACAACGTGGCCGCGCAGTCGCACCAGCGCGCCGCACTGGCGGCAAAGAACGGAACGTTCGACGGCGAGATCGCGCCGATCAGCGTGAAGCAGCGTAAAGGCGAGCCCTTGGTGGTGGCGACCGACGAGGGCGTCCGCCCCAATACCTCGGTTGAGTCGCTGGCGGGGCTGCGGGCGGCGTTCGTGACCGACGGAACCATCACTGCAGGCAACTCCTCTCCCCTTTCGGACGGCGCCGCTGCGCTGGTGCTCGCCTCCCGTGGCTATGCGGAGGAGCGCGGGCTGGACTATCTTGCGGTGGTTGGAAAGCCCGGGCAGGTGGCCGGGCCGGACAACTCGCTGCATTCCCAGCCGTCCAACGCGATCATGAACGCGCTCGGCAAGGCTGGCTGGAGCACCGCGGACCTTGACTTCATCGAGATCAATGAGGCGTTCGGGTCGGTGGCAGTGCAGTCCCTGAAGGACCTGGACTACCCGCTGGAGAAATGCAACATCCACGGCGGAGCCATTGCCCTGGGCCACCCGATCGGAGCGTCGGGCGCACGGCTTGCTGCCCATGCCGCGCACGAGCTTATGCGCCGCGGGACCGGCAAGGCCGCGGTCTCCCTTTGCGGCGGGGGCGGGCAGGGCGAGGCCCTCCTGCTGTACCGCGACTGATGGCGGCGGGAACCGGAACAGCAACAGACGGCGTCGGGCGGGAGCGTTTCCTGGCCGACGCCGCGGCCCGCGGGCTTCACGTGGAGGTGGTGGAACGTCCCGCTGCGAAGAGTCTCGAGGAAGCCGCGGGGATCCTGGGAATCGACCCGGCGGACATCGTGAAGTCGCTGGTGGTCAAGCATAAGGACGGCACGTTCCTGTTTGCCCTGATCCCGGGTGACCGGCAGATCTCCTGGCCCAAACTCCGGGCCCTGGTGGGCGTCAACAAACTCTCGCTGCCCCCGGCTGACGTGGCATTGGAGGCAACGGGCTACGAGCGGGGCACCATCACGCCGCTGGGGAGCACCGGCACCTGGCCTGTCTACGCGGACGCCACCATCACCGGGCGCCGGATCTCCATGGGCGCCGGTGCCCACGGCTACAGCGCGTTCGTTGACGCCGACGCCCTGACTGAAGCTTTGCACGCCGTGGTGGCAGACATCAGCGACCCCTCGGGGTAGCGCCAACAGTCGTTCTGCCACCCAAAACGACAGTTCACTTGCTACCCAGCTCACTTAAACGGGAAAACCCCGCCCACCGAAGTGGACGGGGTTTTCCGGGAAAAGGCGTTGTTACTTGAGGGTAACGGTAGCGCCTGCAGCCTCGAGCTGCTCCTTGGCCTTCTCGGCAGCTTCCTTGTTGGCGCCTTCGAGGACAGCCTTGGGGGCACCGTCAACCAGGTCCTTGGCTTCCTTGAGGCCGAGGGAGGTGATGGCGCGAACTTCCTTGATGACTGCGATCTTCTTGTCACCGGCAGCTTCGAGGATGACGTCGAAGTCAGTCTTCTCTTCAGCCTCTTCAGCAGCGCCACCGGCAGCGGGGCCGGCAACAGCTACAGCAGCAGCGGTAACTTCGAAGGTCTCTTCGAAGAGCTTGACGAACTCGGAGAGCTCGATGATGGTCAGTTCCTTGAAAGCTTCAATGAGCTCTTCGTTGCTGAGCTTCGCCATGGTAGGCGTCCTTCCTGTTGTGGTGTCCGAACGGCGCGGGGCCGCACCAGCACCGGAGTCTGGTGGGGGTAAGAGAATTAGTTCTCTTCGGCAGCGGGAGCTTCAGCGGGAGCTTCAGCTTCAGCGGCAGGAGCTTCTTCAGCGGCGGGCGCTTCGGCAGCTGCCGGTGCACCGTTCTCTTCTTCAAGCTTGAGGCGCAGTGCGTCGATGATGCGTGCAGCTGCGGCGGCAGGGGCCTTGAGGACGCCTGCAACCTTGGCGAGCTGCAGCTCACGGGACTCGAGGGCAGCCAGTGCGGCAACCTCGCTGGCGTCCAGCGCCTTGCCCTCGAAGTAACCGGTCTTGATGACCAGCTGCTTGTTGGCCTTGGCAAAATCCGTCAGGCTCTTGGCAGCGGCAACTGCGTCACCCTTGATGAACGCGATTGCAGTGGGGCCGGCAAGCTGGCCGTCGAATGCTTCGACGCCGGCTTCCTTGGCTGCAATGGCGGTCAGGGTGTTCTTGACGACCGCGAACTTGGTGTCCTGGCCGAGAGAAACACGCAGCTGCTTGAGCTGTGCAACGGTGAGCCCGCGGTATTCGGTCAGGACAGCGGCGTTCGATTCCTTGAAATCGTTAGTGATCTCAGCTACTGCTGAAACCTTGGTAGGCGTTGCCATAACCCTCCTTCCGGGGATAGTGCCGGTATTCGACGGTCCCCGCTCAAGAGAGCTAAAACTAAAAACGCCCCGCGCAGATGCACGGGGCTTGGCTCAACACGGTTCAAGCGCGGAGCTTTGCTTCGTTCACCTGCGCCGGCCGCCCTGCGTTGAGGGTCCTTCGTCCGGAAAGCCACTGTGGTCCCCGGAGCACAACTGCAGAGTTGAGCCATGTTCAGGAGAGTGGATTTCCAACAACCGACGGTCTTTGGTACTTCAAGCTTACGGGAGGCGTTGCCGGTCCGCCAAATCGGGCCGTCAGCTGGTGCTGGTATGCCGCGTGGGAAGCTCCTTTTGCCAGATCCCGGTCACCCCGGCGGTCTGGAATCCGAGCTGCCTGTTGACCGTCAGGAGGTACCGGTTTTCGGGCGCGTTCCAGGTGTAGATGATGCGCGCGTCCGGGAACTGCTCGCTGAGCCGCACCATGTTGGCCACCTTGATCAGCAGCCCCAGCTTGTTGCCCCGGTGCTCCTGCAGGACCAGGGTGTCGTCCTGGAAGACGACATCGGCCCGGTGGGCCAGCACGGTGATGGTGGTCAGTCCTACCAGCGAACCGGTGGCGACGTGCTCCACGGCGGTGACCACGGTCCTGCGGCCCTGCGCTATGGCGACGTCTTCGGCCTCCCGCAGGATGCCGCCGTCGAACACCATGTCCTGCTCGATGGGCGGGTCCAGTGACGGGTCGACGTCCGCCCCCGCCTGGTTCTCCAGGACGGCCACGGCCTCAAGCCAGCGGTCCGGGCAGCGGTCCGTCCAGTGGTGCAGCCGGTACCTGCCGTTGTTGGCCTCCTCCGCTTCAGCCTGGAGGTCGGCCACCAGTTTGGAGTCCAGGGGCAGCAGGCAGGAGCTGAACTGCTCGATGTGCTGCAGCGTGTATCCGGTCTTCTGGGCGAACTCCACTTCGCGGCTCTCCAGGGGCACGAATCCCTGGCCTGAACCGGGTACCAGCTGCGCCTGTTCAAATTCATGCAGCGACGCGCCGGGATGGTTCGTATCCACCAGGATCATGCTCCGGCCTTCGCCGCGGGCCAGCTGTTCCGCGGCCTCAAGCAGCCGCCGCCCGACGCCCTGGCGCTGGAACTCCGGCAGGATGTCCAGCGTGAGCTCGGCCAGGTCCAGGTGGTCCGTCAGGGGCAGCGCAATGTCCACCGTGCCGATGATTTCGCCGTCCACCTTGGCCACCAGGATGAGCTGACGTTCATACGGGTCTGCGAATTCGAGGAGCTTTTCCATCGGGCCGTAAGCAAGGTCATCGCTGCCCCACGTGGCCATGCGGACTTTGCGGCCCACTTCGACGGCGGCGAGGAAGTCCGTTGCGTCGGGGGTGTCCAGTGAGTCGGGGATCCATAGCTGCTCGATCTTCACGTCTTTTGCCATACGGGGCATCATCCCAGCCGTTTCTGCCACTCACCTTCATAGCCAGCGGGCTTGAATCCAAGTGCGGTATTTATCGCCAGCATATGCTGGTTTTCGCTGGCGTTCCATGTCAGGACCGAGCGCGCGCCGGGCCACTTTACCGAAATCCGGCGCAGGTTGGCCGTCTTCACGAGCATGCCCAGGCGGTGGCCGCGGTGTTCCCCTGCCACCAGGGTGTCCTGCTGGATGACTGATTGAGGCACCTCCGCGCGCCACGTCAGGACGCTGTAGGCGGCCAGCTCACCCGTGGCGCGGTGCAGGGCGGCCGCCACCGATGTCTGCACGCCGGCGCGGACCAGTTCCTGCTCGTCCTCACGCACCCGAACGGCGTCCCAGTCCTCACGCTCCCAGTCCATGCCGGCGGTGGGCGCGTCCGTACTCATCCTCGCCCTCAGCCCTGCGTAGCCGGCAAGGAGTTGGTCCGGGCAGTGGCCGTCCCAGTCCGTCAGGACGTAGTCCCCCGCGTGCTGGCGTCCATCGGCCTCCAGCCGCTCCAGCAGTTGGCCGGGCACAGGCAGCGTGAGCCGGCTGGAGCGTTCCACCTGCTCAAGCTCATACCCCTGGACCAGGGCAAAGGCGGTTGCCGGATCAGCCAAAGGCAGGGCACCTGCCCCGGACTTTGCCGTGACCAGGCGGGCTCCAGGCGGCACCGCGTCGAGAGGCAGTTCATGGAAGCCTTCGAGCGATGAACGCCCGCGCTTCCGGGCCACGGCTTCCGCCTGATCCAGCAGCGCCCGTCCCACTCCCCTGCGCCGCCAGCGCGGGTCCACCAGGACGTCGATCCCGGCGGTGGCCCGGTTCTCGCGCAGGGGCAGCGCAACCGAACACAGCCCCACGGCTTCCCGGCCGGCCCGGGCAAGGAACAGATGCCGTTCCTCGTACCGGTTGCCGCGCCAGTACTCCAGCGCCTCGGCCAGTGTGGGGCATCGCTCCAGGCTCCCCCAGACGTCCATTGCGTGGGCTTCCTGCAAAGCCTGGCAGGCAAAGAAATCCGCAAACCGTCCCGCGGCCGCGCCTGATGCATCCCGGCTGGCGTGCACGCCCCGAGGTGGAATGCCGACGGCGGTTATCACCACATCGGGGTGCGGCCGGGAGGGCAGGGGGCCGGTTGGCACGGGCTGATCCATGGGGCCAGCTTAGGCACAGTTTGCGGGCACAAAAGAAGACCGCCCCCGGCGCATACGCGCGCCGGGGGCGGTCTTCGGTTGCTCCGGAATCAATCCGGGGCAGGAACACTTATCGGGGACTATGCCTCGGTGAGCACCTTGGTGACGTTGGGGTCAACGGAGATGCCCGGGCCGAACGTGGTGGCCACGGTGGCCTTCTGGATGTAGCGGCCCTTTGCGGCGGACGGCTTGAGGCGCAGGACCTCTTCCAGGGCAGCGGCGTAGTTCTCGGCGAGCTTCAAGGCGTCGAAGGAAACCTTGCCGATGATGAAGTGCAGGTTGGAGTGCTTGTCGACGCGGAAGTCGATCTTTCCACCCTTGATGTCGTTGACAGCCTTGGTGACGTCGGGGGTCACGGTGCCCGTCTTCGGGTTCGGCATCAGGTTACGGGGGCCCAGGACCTTACCGAGGCGGCCAACCTTGCCCATGAGGTCAGGGGTGGCAACGGCGGCGTCGAAGTCGGTCCAGCCGGCGGCGATCTTCTCGATCAGGTCGTCGGAACCAACGAAGTCGGCGCCGGCTGCGATTGCGGCCTCAGCCTTGTCACCCGTGGCGAAGACCAGAACGCGGGCAGTCTTACCGGTGCCGTGGGGCAGGTTGACGGTGCCGCGGACCATCTGGTCAGCCTTGCGGGGGTCGACGCCGAGGCGGAATGCAACCTCAACGGTGGCGTCGAACTTGGACGGGTTGGTGTCCTTGGCCAGCGTTACTGCCTCGAACGGTGCGTAGTGCTTGGTTGCATCGATCTTGGCGACTGCTGCCTCATATGCTTTGCTGCGCTTTGCCATGCTGCTTATTTCTCCTTGTGCAGTTGTGGTCTGCGGACCGCGCTGGGCCCTGCCACAGTCGGCGACCCGGTTCGTTATCCGGCCCGGATGGCCAACATTTCAGTTTTTAGGTGCCGGTATCCCGGCGGTGCGGCCCGTCGTCGTCAAATACCCTGACGCCGGACAGCGGTAGGGGTGGTCAGCCCTCGACGGTGATACCCATGGAGCGGGCGGTGCCGGCGATGATCTTGGCTGCGCCTTCGAGGCTGGTGGCGTTGAGGTCTTCCATCTTGGTGGAGGCGATCTCGTTGACCTGGGCCTGGGTCAGCTTGGCAACCTTGACGGTGTGCGGGGTGGATGAACCCTTGGCGACGCCTGCAGCCTTCTTGATGAGCTCTGCAGCCGGCGGGGTCTTGGTGATGAACGTGAAGGAACGGTCCTCGTAGACCGTGATTTCCACGGGGATGACGTTTCCGCGCTGGGCTTCCGTCGCAGCGTTGTACGCCTTGCAGAATTCCATGATGTTGACACCGTGCTGGCCAAGCGCAGGACCGATCGGCGGGGCCGGGTTGGCGGCACCTGCCTGGATCTGCAGCTTGATGAGGCCGGTGACCTTCTTCTTGGGAGCCAATGTAGGGTCCTTCTCTCAATAACGTCCTGGGGCACAGGAGCGTGCCTCAGGTTTTTGGCCGCCATGGCAAGGCGGCCGGCCGTTCCGGTGCAGCTAAGCGGGCGGCGCCGGAACGAATTCTAGGAATCTCAGATCTTGGTGACCTGGTTGAACGCCAGGGTGACAGGCGTTTCGCGCTCGAAGATGGAGACCAGCACCACGAGGGTCTGGGACTCGGGCTTGATCTCGGAGATCGTGGCGGGAAGGGTCTCGAACGGGCCTTCCTTGACGATGACGGACTCGCCGACCTCGAAGTCCACGGCCACGGGAGCCTGGTTCTGCTTGTTGACCGGCTTGCCCTTCTCGGCCTGCTCTTCTTCGAAGACAGGGGCGAGCATGGAGAAGACCTCGTCCAGGCGCAGCGGGACCGGGTTGTGGGCATTGCCCACGAAGCCGGTCACACCGGGGGTGTGGCGGACGGCGCCCCAGGAGGCGTCGGTCAGGTCCATGCGGACCAGGACGTAACCAGGGATGCGGACGCGGTTGATCACCTTGCGCTGGGCGTTCTTGATCTCCACGACTTCCTCCATGGGCACCTGGATCTCGAAGATGTAATCTTCCATGTCCAGGGTCTGGATGCGGGTTTCAAGGTTGGCCTTCACGCGGTTCTCGTAACCGGCGTAGGAGTGGATGACGTACCAGTCACCTTCCTGGCGGCGCAGCTTGGCCTTGAACTCCTCAGCGGGGTCCGCGGCTGCGGTGGCTGCTGCGGCGGCAAGGGCGTCGTCGGCCCCTTCTTCGCCGTCGGCATCAGAAGAGTCGGCGTCGGCTGCCTCTGCATCGTCGGAGGCGGCGTCGTCGGATTCGGGCGTGGAGGACTCCACCTCGGACTCCGTACCGGCTTCTGCCGCGACGTCCGGGGATTCTTCCAGCCCAGTCTCGGTTACCTCGAGCTCCTGCTCAGACACTTGGTCTCCTGCTTCCTCATTGCCTAACATGCCTATTTAAATGGCTCAATTCCGCACGCCGCGCTTTCCTTCCGGTTCCCCGGGCGGAGCACGCGGCCTGCGGACCGTGCAGCCTTAGCTGTCCGTGGGGCCGGTCCCGCCGAAGATCCAGCCGACAGCGGTTCCGAAACCAATGTCCAGCAGGCTGACGATGACCATCATGATGGCCACGAAAACCAGCACCACGAGCGTGTAGTTGATCAGTTCCTTGCGGGTGGGGGCAACAACCTTCTTCAGTTCGCCGATGATCTGGCGGACAAAGAGTGCGATGCGGGCGAAGAAGTTTGCCTTGGCTTCCTTCTTAGCTGGGCGGCCCTTGGAGCTGCTGGCAGCTGTTTCGGTCACCTGGTCCTCGCTCATCTTTGCAATGGTGGATTACCCGGCCCTGATCAGAACCATGGTTGCTGCGCCTGTTCCGGGCTCTCGCCCGGAACAGCTTGCGCAGGGCAGACAGGACTCGAACCTGCAACCTGCGGTTTTGGAGACCGCTGCGCTACCAATTGCGCCACTACCCTATGGAGTGAATTCCACTCTTTGAAGACCGACCGACAGTTTGAACTGGGGCGCACGTCATCATCCGTGTTTCAACACCGGTGAACCAGTCTACGCAAGAACGTCCCGTAGGTAAAACCGGCTCTCCCGGCCCAGCCGCAGCCCGGCCTGAAACGTACTGCGCAGGGCAGTCATAAATCAAAACCGGCACCCCGGTGGGTCCGGTGAACAGCATAGAGTAGAACTCGTCGAATCCCACATTCCAGCCTCCCGGCTGCAAGCGAAGAACGGACCTGCCATGTCTGCCGCCCGCGTTTCCCAACGCATTTCCGCAATTGCCGAATCCGCAACCCTGGCCGTCGATGCCAAGGCCAAGGCGCTGAAGGCAGCTGGCCGGCCGGTTATTGGCTTCGGCGCGGGCGAGCCCGACTTTCCCACCCCGGACTACATCGTCCAGGCCGCCATTGAAGCCGCAGGCCAGCCCAAGTACCACCGGTACTCCCCCGCCGGCGGCCTGCCCGAGCTGAAGAAGGCCATCGCCGAGAAGACCCTGCGCGATTCCGGCTACCAGGTGGACCCTGCCCAGGTGCTGGTGACCAACGGCGGCAAGCAGGCGGTCTACAACACGTTCGCCACCCTGGTGGACCCGGGTGACGAGGTCATCGTCCCCACCCCGTTCTGGACCACCTACCCTGAAGCCATCCGGCTGGCCGGCGGTGTGCCCGTGGAGGTTTTCGCCGGGCCCGAACAGGATTACCTGGTAACCGTTGAACAGCTCGAAGCAGCCGTTACGGACCGGACCAAGATCCTGCTGTTTGTTTCGCCGTCGAACCCCACCGGCGCCGTCTACTCCCCCGAACAGGTCGCCGAGATCGGCAAGTGGGCTGCTTCGAAGGGCCTGTGGGTGGTCACCGACGAGATCTACGAGCACCTGACCTACGATGGCGTGCCGTTCACCTCCATCGCCACCGCCGCCCCCGAACTGGGCGACAAGGTTGTCATCCTGAACGGCGTTGCCAAGACCTACGCCATGACCGGCTGGCGGGTGGGCTGGATGATCGGCCCCACCGACGTCATCAAGGCGGCCACCAACCTGCAGTCGCACGCCACGTCCAACGTCTCCAACATCATGCAGGTGGCCGCCCTCGCCGCCGTGTCCGGCCCCCTGACGGCCGTGGACGAGATGAAGGTGGCCTTCGACCGCCGCCGCAAGGCCATTGTTGCCGGCCTGAACGCCATCGACGGGGTGGAATGCCCGACGCCGAAGGGCGCCTTCTACGTGTACGCGGACGTCCGTGCGCTCCTGGGCAAGGAATTCCCGACGGCGTCAGGCACCGCCACGCCGCAGACCTCAGCTGAGCTGGCGGCCCTGATCCTGGACGAGGTTGAGGTGGCAGTGGTCCCGGGCGAGGCGTTCGGCCCGTCAGGTTTCGTGCGCCTCTCCTACGCACTGGGCGACGACGACCTGGCCACCGGCGTGCAGCGCCTGCAGGACTTCCTGGGCAAGGCCCAGTAGGACGCCTCATCACCTTTCGCAGGAAGACGCCTAACGCCCCATCACCTTGTGATGGGGCGTTAGGCGTTAATGCGCGAAAGGTGATGGGGCGTCTAGAGGAGGCGGCGCTCGGCGGCCCACTTGGTGAGTTCGTGCCGGCTTGAGAGCTGGAGCTTCCGCAGCACGGCGGAGACATGGGTTTCCACCGTCTTGATGCTGATGAAGAGCTCCTTGGCTACTTCCTTGTAGCTGTAGCCGCGGGCGATGAGCCGCATGACCTCCAGTTCACGGGCGGAGAGCTTGTCCAGTTCGTCGTCGGCGATGTCCGCCGGAGCGGTTCCAAAGGCATCCAGAACGAACCCCGCCAGGCGGGGCGAGAAAACAGCGTCCCCGCCGGCCACCCTGTGCACGGCATCGGTAATTTCGGCCCCGGAGATGGTCTTTGTGACGTAGCCCCGGGCGCCGGCACGGATCACTGCCACTACGTCCTCCGCCGCGTCTGACACGCTCAGGGCCAGGAAACGGGTGTCGGGCAAGAGGGCAGCGGAGCCGGCGATGACTTCCCGCCCGCCGCCGCCCAGCCCGCCAGGCAGGTGCACATCGAGGAGCACCACGTCGGGCCGCTGCTGGGCAATGACCGCGATGGCCTGTTCGACGGTCGCCGCCTCCCCCACCACGTGGATGCTGGCGTCCAGGTCGGCTTTCAGCCCGGACCGGAAAATGGCGTGGTCATCGACGATGACCACGCGCACGGTTCCGGGCCGCCCGGCGCTTCCCGCAGCTGTCCCCTGGGTGGTGTTCATGATTTTCCTTCCGCGTGTTCCGCTGCCGCCGGCAGCCTGAGGCGCACTTCGGTACCGTTGCCGGTGCTGAGGATGGCAGCCGAGCCGCCGTGCCGTTTCATCCTGCCGATAATCGATTCCCGGACACCGAGCCTGTCGGCGGGCACGTCCCCCAGGTCGAACCCGGGTCCCCTGTCCTTGATGAAGACCTCGGCCTGCCCGTCCGAGGCCTCGAGATAGACCGAGACCGTCCCGCCGCCATGCCGGGAGGCGTTGACCATGGCCTCGCGGCTCGCCTGGACCAGGGCCTCGTGCGCCTCGGTCATGGTGGCGTCGCCAACGCTGACCACCTCCACGGCATTGCCCAGCAGGTCTTCCACCTCGGCGGCGACGGCCTTGATCCGGTCCGAAAGCTGTCCGCTTTCGCGGCCCGGGTCCTGGAACAGCCAGCCGCGCAGCTCGCGTTCCTGGGCACGGGCCAGCCGGACAACGTCGTGCTCGTTGCCGGCACGCCGCTGGATCAGCGCCAGGGTCTGCAGGACTGAGTCATGGAGGTGGGCGGCGATCTCTGCCCGCTCCGTCTCCCGGATCCTGCCGGCGCGCTCCGCTTCCAGGTCACGCCAGAACTTCAGGGCCCACGGCAGCAGGACCAGGACCACGCCGCCCAGGACGGCGACGGACGCCAGCAGCGCAAGCCAGGTCTGTTCCCAGGAGCCGGAGCCGGACACCATCACCAGGACACCGGCAACCACCAACGCCAGCCCGGCAGCCAGCCGGCCCCATCCGCCGGCCTGGTCCGCCTTGGTCTTGTCCACCAGCCCCGCACGCCGGGTTTCGTCCAGCTGCATCCACGCGATCGACGCCCCGCCGAGTACGGCAGCGGCGGGGATCAGTGTCCCCAGGGACACGTCCACACCCAGCATTTGGGCTATCATGATGCCGGCCACCAGCAGGAGTCCGGAGCCGAGCAGGATTTCCTTGCCGTACCGCATGCCGCGCACCTTGAACCAGGGCGCACCTGCCGTGCCGCCGGTGCCGTGCGTGCCTGCCGTGCCGGCTGGGACGGAACCGGCGGGACCAGCGGATGTCCCGCCGTCGGACATTATTGCCTGCGCCGGCACCTGCCCGGGCTGGCTTACGGCGGGGGCAATGGGCGACGCCGGGCGGCGGGCATTGCGGCGTGCGGCCTCGTCCGCGGTGGGCACCATGATCCAAAGCCAGGCGTAGAAGACCAGCCCTGCCCCGCCGGCGAATGAGGCGAGGACCATGGCCAGGCGGACGTTCTTAACCGGCCAGCCAAGGTGTACCGCGAGGCCCGAGCAGACACCGGCGATGACGCGGTCGCTGCTGCGCGCCAGTGGCGGCCGCGCCGGGAGGGTTGTCATGAACCAATCCAAACACGGATCACGGTTACCCGGACCGCTTCACGGCCGTTCCCGGGGACAGCTCAGGGACCGTTCAGGGTTTCCCCCAGTAGAGCGCCGGCCGGCGCGAACGGCAGGATCGAGGTATGAACTCGCAGAACCCCTCCCCCGACGACGAACACCCTGCAGGGCCCGTACCCGCCCCGGACAGCGGACAGCCGACCGAACCGCTGCCATCCGCTGGTTCCAACCCCTCTGGCCCAACCCCCGCTGATTCGCCTCCCGCTGATTCGACCTTCGGTCCCGGCGAGGAAACGGATGGCCAGGCTGGTGGTCCCGCCGGGAGTTACGCCTTCCAGGGCCGCCAGGCACCGTCACCTTCCACGGACTTCTTTGGCTGGGTGCGCAGCCACGGCATCTCCCGTGGCGGCGACCGGTGGATCGGCGGCGTCTGCAGCGGAATCGCCCATCGCCTCAACGTGGACCCCATCATCATCCGCGGCGCCGCGGTGGTCCTGACCCTCCTGGCCGGCATCGGCGTGCTGCTGTACGGCCTGGCATGGGCCTTCCTTCCGGAACCTGACGGCAGGATCCACGTCCAGGAAGCCGGTGCGGGCCGCTGGTCCAGCGGCATGACCGGTTCCCTGATTGCCAGTGTCCTTGGACTTACCGGCCTCGGCGGAGGCTACTGGGGCTGGAGCCATAACGGCCTCAGCGGCCTGCTCTGGACCCTCTTCTGGGTGGGCGGCGCCATCTTCCTGGTCTACT
>Ga0308170_10003071_pt1 | contig 13915 bp, 9 predicted proteins | sample PhyBR2_2_FD_202136 | JGI IMG/M metagenome (GOLD analysis project Ga0308170, IMG submission 202136) | Phyllosphere microbial communities from UC Gill Tract Community Farm, Albany, California, United States - DLSLSB.R2 | ecosystem: Host-associated > Plants > Phyllosphere > Unclassified | place... | reverse complement strand
GCTCCAGCGGACTTGGTGGCCATCAGCGAGGGGCTGATGGGCGATCCTTTGCTCATCGGACTCTTCCTTGTGGATCTTCTCTGGTTTTGGAACTGGTTCAAACGGTGGGAATAAAAAAACCCCTCGGCCTGGCGGCTTTTGAGGGGTTTGCGCGTGACGGTTCGTTACCAGGGGGCTAATTTGCCACGCGCTTGGTAAGGACGACGACGGTGCCGGCGGTAACGAAGGTCATGCGTTCAGTTTTCCCTCTTGGCAAGATGGGTGTCAACGAGAGACAACCCTATCTCACCATGTGGACAACGCTGTCCACCTTTTGATCCTATCTCGGCCGGACCAGCCGAAGCCCATCCGCGCAAGGGGCAGGGCTTAATAAGTGGGATCCCGAGGGCCCCACCTGATTCGGCGGCCGCGCCGCATCAGGTGGGAAGGGATCACACGCCGAGGGGCCCCTTTGGTGCGACGCTCAGCGCCGCACCAAAGGAGTAGGCGTCAGCCGGTCCAGGCGCCCTGGCTGGCGCTGTGGACCAGCTTGGCGTACTTTGCCAGGACGCCCTTGGTGTATCTGGCGGGCAGCGGCTCCCAGCCCACCTTGCGGCCCTCAAGTTCAGCCTCGTCCACCAGCAGGTCGAAGGTGCGGGCGGCGATGTCCACCCGGATCCTGTCGCCGTCCTTCACGAAGGCGATGGGGCCGCCGTCGACCGCTTCCGGCGCAACGTGCCCGATGCACAGGCCGGTGGTGCCGCCGGAGAACCGCCCGTCGGTGAGGAGCAGGACGTCCTTGCCCAGGCCGGCACCCTTGATGGCGCCGGTAATGGCGAGCATTTCACGCATGCCGGGGCCGCCCTTGGGTCCTTCGTAGCGAATGACGACGACGTCGCCCGCGTGGATCTGGCCGTTGTCCAGCGCGTCGAGGGCACCCTGCTCGCGCTCGAAGACACGGGCGGTGCCTTCGAAGACGTCGGCGTCAAACCCGGCGCTCTTGACCACGGCCCCCTCGGGAGCCATGGAGCCGTGCAGGATGGTGATGCCGCCGGTCTTGTGGATCGGGTTGTCCAGGGCGCGCAGGATCTTCCCGTCCACGTCCGGCGGATTGATCGCCTCGAGGTTTTCAGCGACCGTCTTGCCCGTAACGGTGAGGCAGTCGCCGTGCAGCAGGCCGGCGTCGAGCAGAGCCTTCATGATGACGGGTACGCCGCCGATCCTGTCGACGTCAGTCATGACGTAGCGGCCGAAAGGCTTGAGGTCGCCCAAGTGCGGGATCCTGTCGCCGATGCGGTTGAAGTCGTCAAGGGTCAGCTCCACCTCGGCCTCGCGGGCGATGGCCAGCAGGTGCAGGACGGCGTTGGTGGAGCCGCCAAACGCCATGGTGACGGCGATGGCGTTCTCGAAGGCCTTCCGCGTCATGATGTCGCGGGCGGTGATGCCCAGGCGCAGCAGGTTGACCACCGCCTCGCCGGACTTGCGGGCGAATTCATCACGACGGCGGTCTGCCGAAGGCGGGGCGGCGGAGCCCGGAAGCGACATGCCGAGGGCTTCGCCGATGCAGGCCATGGTGTTGGCCGTGTACATGCCGCCGCAGGCGCCTTCGCCCGGACAGATGGCCTTTTCGATGCGGGTCAGGTCCTCCATGCTCATCTTGCCGGCCGCGCAGGCGCCGACTGCTTCGAAGGCGTCGATGAGGGTGACTTCCTTCTCCGAGCCGTCCTCGAGCTTGACCCAGCCGGGCATGATGGACCCCGCGTAGAGGAACACGCTGGCCAGATCCAGGCGGGCCGCTGCCATGAGCATGCCGGGCAGGGACTTGTCGCAACCGGCCAGCAGCACCGAGCCGTCGATCCGCTCGGCCTGCATCACGGTCTCCACCGAGTCGGCGATGACTTCGCGGGAGACCAGGGAGAAGTGCATGCCTTCGTGGCCCATGGAGATGCCGTCGGAGACGGAGATGGTGCCGAACTGCATCGGGAACCCGCCGCCGGCGTGGACGCCTTCCTTGGCGCCCTGGGCCAGCCGGTTCAGGGAGAGGTTGCAGGGAGTGATTTCATTCCACGAGCTCGCGACGCCAACCTGCGGCTTGGCGAAGTCGTCATCCCCCATGCCAACAGCCCGGAACATGCCGCGTGCGGGCGCGGCATGGATGCCGTCCGTCACGACCCGGCTGCGCGGCTTGATGTCAGGCTTGGTGTCGGTTGCAATCCGGCTCTCACTCATAGGGGAAAGTCTAGGGCTCGGACAGCGGCGGAACGACCGGTTGGTGAAGCTAAAGGCGGAAACACGGCAAATTCCTGCCAAATAGTGGACTCCCGTCTCATGCTTTGAGACTCCAGTGCTCCCCTTCGCAGGCACCCCCTCCCCGACACGGCGCCTCCGCAGGCTGATCCCTGAGCCCGCCGCGTCTCTGGACAGCGCTGGTGACCCGACGTAGCGTCGGGAGCAGGACACCCGTTCACCTGCACCCAAGGGCTTGCCATGGACATTATTTCCTGGATCATCCTCATTGTTGTTATCGGCGTCATCATCTGGTGGCTGCTCAACCGCAACAAGTCAGCCAATCCCCCCGGGGGACCCTCGGCGGATGCCCGAGCCGACACAGCCGCGGCCAAGCCCCGGGCCGACGGCGCGTTGGAGGGCGGCAGCGCCGCGGCCTCCGCCCAGGCCGCGGGTACCACCGGCATCCCCACGGCAGCAGGGTTCGGCCGGGCCGCCGAGCCAGCCGCTCCTGCCACCGCCCAGGAGCCGGCGGACTCGTCGGCCACCTCAATGCGCCAGGAACAGGCGGCGGACCACGCCGCCGACCAGGCTGAATGGGAAACCCAGTGGTCCGAGACAGCAGGCGAATCCCGCTCAGGCTCGTCGGCTACCGGGACCGCTGCAACCTCTGCGGAGCCGCAGGCCACAACTCACCCAGCCGATCAAGCAGACGCCAGACCAGAAGCCTCCGCCGGCCAGGCTTCCACCCCCGCAGCCCGGCCTGTCCATCATGACGAATACACGGCTCCGCACGCCCCCACGCTTCCCGGCGCCGAAACCGCCGCAGTGGAAAGCGCGGACGACGGCGGCACGGTAGCTGGCGGGCAGGCCGGCGGACAGCCACCCCGGCAGGAAACGGAAACGTCCGCACCGGTAAGCCGGCAGGAGACCGCGGCGCCGCTCGCCGGCGGCGTCCAGCGGAACGCGGAAACGGCAGAAACCATGGAACGGGCACAGTCCTCGGCGCTGGTTGAGAACGGGGCGGACCACCAGTCGCCGTCCGCCGGCGGACAGGCCTTCGACCAGGAGCAGGGTTTCCAACAGGGACAGGACCTTTCCCGCGGGCAGGGCACGCCCCTCTCCGAACCCGCCGGGCACCTCGCGGCCGACGAGCCGTACGGCGCCGGATCCGCAGCGCCGGGCCCTGACGGGAGCGGACCGGAGGACTACACGGTGAAGGGCGACGCTACCGCGATGGTCTACTACGAAGAAGGACATCCGGACTATGAGCAGACCCGGGCGGAAGTCTGGTTCGAGTCCGCTGCACACGCGGAAGCTGCGGGCTTCCGTGCCCCGCGGCGCAGAAGGCTCTAGCAACAGCAGGGCCCGCCGCATTGCGGCGGGCCTTTCTTGCCTTGCCATGTCCCTGGCACTGGCTGCCTGCACGGGCGCCCCGAGGCCGCCGGAGCCGGCCACAACCCCGGCCGTTACCCCTACGGCGCCGGGGTCCGCCGTCGCGGTCCCTGCTCCTCCTCTCCCGCCCCTCGCTACGCCTGCAGTCCAGGAACGCCTGGACCTGCAACTGGACATCCCGTGGGCGGCAGTCTTCCTACCTGACGGCAGCGCCGTGATCTCGGAACGGCAAACGGCCCTGTTGAAGGTTGCAAAGGACGGGAAAGCCACCACCCTCGGCAAGGTCGCCGGCGTGGTACCCGGCGGCGAAGGCGGCCTGCTCGGCTTGGCACTCTCACCCCGCTTCGACTCGGACCGCTACCTCTACGCCTACCTGACGGCCCGGGAGGACAACAGGATCGTCCGGCTCACCCTCACCGCCAACGCCGACGGCTCCCTGTCGCTGGGTGAGCCCCAAACCGTCTTCTCGGGAATACCGAAGGCCAACACCCACAACGGCGGCAGGATCCGCTTCGGCCCGGACGGTTTCCTGTACGTGGGCACCGGCGATGCCCAGCGCCGCGAGCAGCCCCAGGACCCCAACGCACTGGGCGGCAAGATTCTCCGGCTCACCCCTGAGGGCGCCCCGGCGCCGGGCAACCCTTTCGGTAACGCCGTCTACAGTTTTGGCCACCGCAACGTCCAGGGCCTGGCCTGGGACGACTCCGGCAGGTTGTGGGCCAGCGAATTCGGGCCGGATGTGGACGACGAGCTGAATCTGATCCTTCCCGGCGCCAACTACGGCTGGCCCGGCGTCACCGGCGCCCCGCACCGGCCTGGGTTCCAGGACGCAAAAGTCGTCTGGCCCTCAACGCAGGAGTCCTCCCCCAGCGGGCTGGAGATAGTGAATGGAATTGCTTACCTCGGCGCCCTCCGGGGTGAACGGTTATGGGCCGTCCCGCTTCAGGGAACCGAAGCGGGGAATCCTGTGGCCTATTTCACAGGGACGTACGGCCGGATCCGGGACGTGATTCGGGCGCCGAATGGAGCGTTATGGCTGCTGACGAACAACGAAAACCCTGATTTTGCGCTGGTTTTGCGCCTCGCCGGGTGATCTGGACGGCCCCCTTGGCGCCGATTTCACTTGCACCAAAAGTTCGTGTAGAGTTTCATGTCGTTGCGGAGATCAACGGGAAAGAAAAAGCCCGGGGATGGAAGCAAATAAGATGCACCTCTAGCTCAATTGGCAGAGCAATTGACTCTTAATCAATGGGTTCCGGGTTCAAGTCCCGGGGGGTGCACCACTGGGAAGACAGCCTCCGGTTTGTGGAAACACAGACCGGGGGCTGTTTTGTTTTGCGCACCCACTTCATTGATTGCTCCGGGCACAAAAAAGCGCGGGCCCCGGTTGTTTCGAACCGGGCCCGCGCTTTTACTTATTGGGTCTACTGCACCACCAGCTACTTGGCCGCGTTGTCCAGCAGCGCTCCGGCGTTATTGGGGGTGGTGGAGAACTGGCTGGCAAGCTCGCGCACAACGGCCTTGAGTTCCTGGCGCAGCAGTTCGGGGTCGATTGACGCCGACGCCAGCACCGAGCGCTCCATCTCCACGGCCTGGGTGACGGCCTCCTTGCCCTGCTCGGTGAGCGATACCACGTGACTCCTGCGGTCCGACGTGCTGCGCACCCGGGCGATGTGGCCGTGGGCTTCAAGCCGGCTGAGCGTCTTGCCCATGGTCTGAGCCTGGACGCGGACGTACTGGGCCAGCTGGGCCTGCGTCATGGGTCCCTGCGCGGCAAGGACTTCGATGGCGATAACACCGGCGTGAGTGAGTCCGATGGCGCCAAGCTTCTCGTTCCAGGAGTGCTCAACGAGGCGCGCAGCAGTGGACAGGAGACGCCCTGTGGGCCAGTGATCCATATCAGGCATAGCAGCAAGTATAGCCAAATGCCGATTAGCACTCGTTCCACCTGCTTACTAGGCTGTTGTGTCCCGCCCGCTACAAGGAGAAAAACAATGGCTGAAAGACTCGTTACCGGCGACAAAGCACCGGCTTTCACCTTGCAGGATTCCACCGGCCAGGAGGTCAGTCTGGCTCCCCGGCCCGGCCGCTCCACCATTGTCTACTTCTACCCGGCCGCGTCCACTCCCGGCTGCACCAAGGAAGCCTGCGATTTCCGCGACAGCCTTGCCTCGCTGCACGCCGCGGGCTTCGACGTCCTGGGCATTTCGCCCGACCCCGTCGAAAAGCTTGCCAAGTTCGCCGCGAAAGAGTCATTGACCTTCCCTCTGCTCTCCGACGCGGACCACGCAGTGGCCGAGGCTTACGGCGCCTGGGGCGAGAAGAAGAACTACGGCAAGACCTACGAGGGCCTGATCCGGTCCACCGTCGTGGTAGACCCGGACGGCAACGTGGCGTTGGCCCAGTACAACGTCCGCGCCACGGGCCACGTGGCCAAGCTGAGGCGCGACCTCAAGCTCGACGCCTGACCCGGCCGTGACCGCCCCGGCCATGGCCCGGGCGACGCTACAATGGAACCTGGCATCCGCCGTCGTACGTTTTACGCCTCCGGATGCCGCGCGCGAGTGGTGAAATTGGCAGACACGCAGGATTTAGGTTCCTGTGCCTTCGGGCGTGGGGGTTCAAGTCCCCCCTTGCGCACTGTGAATCCCCCGGCCCCGGCCGGGGGATTCGTGCGTTAAGAGGCCTGCCCATTCATGCCGGTTCCTGCTTCGATTCGAAAAACTCCCAAGATCCACCCATCCGCCGCCGCCCACCGGCCGAATAGCCATTGAGACACCAGCCAAGGGCAGGTGCTTACCGCAAGGCAGACCGCATCACGCCGGCACAACATTCGGCGGCGGCAGGCAAACGATCCAAGGAGAACTCAAATGCAGACCTTTAAGCGCACCACTTTCACCGTCGCAGGCGTTGCAGCCGCCGCTCTGCTTAGCCTCACCGCATGCGGCGGTTCCGGCAGCACCTCCGGATCTTCGGCGTCCTCGGCGCCGATGTCATCCGCCCCCAGCACGAGCATGGCTTCACCGTCAGCAAGCTCGATGGCCAGCTCGTCGGCGGGCGCCAGCTCCTCGGCCGGAGCCATGGATCCGGCCGCAAACCTGGTTGGCCCGGGCTGCGCCGCCTACGCCAAGCAGGTTCCCACGGGCGCAGGTTCCGTCGAGGGCATGGCGCTGGACCCGGTGGCTGTCGCAGCCTCCAACAACCCCATCCTGACCACGCTGACAGCGGCCGTCTCCGGCAAGCTGAACCCGAAGGTCAACCTGGTTGACACGCTCAATGGCGGCGAATTCACCGTCTTCGCACCGGTGGATGACGCCTTCAAGAAGATCGACCCCGCCACCATCGAGACCCTGAAGACGGACGATGCCCTCCTGAGCAAGATCCTGACCTACCACGTAGTGCCCGGCCAGATCACCCCGGACAAGATCGCCGGAACGCATGCAACGGTTGAAGGCGGTTCCGTTACCGTGACCGGCAGCGGCGACAACCTCAAGGTGGACAACGCCAACGTGATCTGCGGCGGCGTCAAGACCAAGAACGCAACCGTGTACCTGGTCGACTCGGTCCTCATGCCCAAGTAAGCCCCCGTACGCCCCCCAACACCAGGCCGGGTCCGCTGCGAACCAGCGGGCCCGGCCTTGGCGCGCCGCCTGCCGTTCCGGGACCGGCTCCGGTTCCCGTCCCCTAGACTGGATCCCGGCCCGCACGCGGCGGAGCCGGCAGCATCCAGAGGTGATAAACGAGTGCCCAGCAGTACATCGCGGCGGACGGTCATCAAGGCCGGTGCCGTCCTCATGGCGCTGGGCGTGACGTCGTGCACAGGGATGCCGTCCCCCTCCCCCACCTCCGGAACCCCCAGTTCGCCGCCGGCGGAACCGTCAGCCACCTTCAATTTCGGCACCGCCGCCCAGCCGCTGGGACTGGACCCGGCACTGTCCAACGATGTGGAGTCCCAGCGCATCACACGGCAAATCCTCGAAGGCCTGGTGGGCGTGGACCAGACCACCGGCAAGCCCACGCCGCTGCTGGCCACGGAATGGAACGAGTCCAACGAGGGCAGGACGTACACCTTCAAGCTTCGCACCGGCATCACCTTCCACGACGGCACTCCGTTCAATGCCGATGCCGTCTGCATTAATTTCAACCGGTGGTTCGCCTTTCCCCCGGAGCTGCGGAAGCAAGCGCCGGGCAGCTCCTTCAAGGGCGTGTTCAAGGCGTACTCGGACGAGCCCGGCCTGTCCATCTTCAAAAGCTGCACCGCACTGGCACCCGACACGGTGCAGATCGACCTCACCCAGCGCTTCACCGCGTTCCTCCAGGCCTTGACCCTGCCCGCCTTCGCCATCGCGTCCCCCGCCGCCCTCGCCGCAGGGAAGGCAGATGTCCTGGACCAGAACAAGGGCGGCCAGGCCATGTCCGCCTTCGCCACGAACCCGGTGGGCACAGGCCCCTTCACCTTTGCGGCCTGGGGCAGCGACAGCGTCACCCTGTCCAGCAACAAGGCCTACTGGGGCGACCGCGGCCAGATTGCCACAATCAACTTCCTGGCTTACAACCACCCCCAGACCCGCCTGCAGGCGCTGCTGGACGGCAAGATCGACGGCTACGACGCCGTGACGGTGGGAAATTTCGACCAGCTGGTCAAGCGTGGAAAGCAGATCGTCCAGCGCGACCCGTTCTCGGTGATGTACCTGGGCATGAACCAGGACGTTCCGATCCTCCAAAACCAGAAGATCCGGCAGGCGGTGGAACTCGCGGTCGACAAGGAAACCCTGATCCGGAAGTTCTTTATCGACAACACCGCAAAGGCCACACAGTTTGTCCCGCCCAAAATCAGTGGATTCAACAACGACGCTCCCGAACTGGGGCACGATCCGGCAAAGGCCAAGGATTACCTGAAGGACGGCGGCTACGCGGGCGAGGAACTGAAATTCTACTACCCCCTGAACGTCACCCGGCCCTACCTGCCCACCCCGGAGAAGGTCTACGCCGAGCTCAGCCGCCAGCTCACCGCCGTCGGCTTCAACATCAAGCCGGTCCCCGTGGACTGGTCCGACGGCTACCTCCAGAAGGTCCAGTCCGCCGGCGACCACGCCTTCCACATCCTTGGCTGGAACGGCTCCTACTCGGATGCGGACAACTTCGTGGGCCCCCTCTTTGGGGAGAAAAACGGCGAGTTCGGATACCAGGATCCGCAGGTCTTCTCGAAGATCAACCGTGCCCGGGGGCTGCCGGACGGCAAGGAGCGGGATGAGCTTTATCACACCATCAACACCCAGATCGCCGCGACCGTTCCGGCGGTCCCCATCGCCTTTCCCATCTCGGCGCTTGCCTTGTCGGACCGGGTGCTGAGCTACCCGGCCTCACCGGTCTTAAATGAAGTTTTCACCAAGGTCCAGCTAAAGCCTTGACGGGCGGAGCCAATTTCAGTATGCGGGCCGCGCGGGGATATTCTGTGACAGCCAGAGCCGCTGCAATCGGAGACTGATCGTGACCTTCATTTCCAAGACCCCACACGCCGACGTTGTCCTGATAGGCGGCGGCATCATGAGCGCAACGCTGGGGGCATTCCTCAAGCAGCTGGAGCCGAACTGGACCATTTCGTTGTTCGAACGGCTGGACCAGCCCGGCCTGGAAAGCTCCGATCCCTGGAACAACGCGGGAACGGGCCACGCCGCCCTCTGTGAACTCAACTACTCCCCCGCAGCCAAAGACGGCTCGGTCAGCCCCGCCAAGGCACTGCTCATCAACGAACAGTTCCAGCTGTCCCGCCAGTTCTGGTCCCACCTGGTGGACAACAACCTCATCGGTTCGCCCAAGGGCTTCATCAACACGGTGCCGCACATGAGCTTCGTGATCGGCGAGGACCACTCCCGGTTCCTCAAGACCCGCTACGAGGCCCTGAAGCCGCACACCCTCTTCCGCAGCATGGAGTACTCCGAAGACCACGCCCAGATCGCCAAGTGGGCACCGCTGATCGTCAAGGGCCGCGACCCCAAGCAGCCCATCGCCGCCACCCGCGCCGCCGAGGGAACCGACGTCGATTTCGGCGCGCTGACCCGCGAGCTGATCAGCTACATGGGGAACAACGGCGTCGAAATCAACTACGGCCATGACGTCACCGGCATCTCCCGGGCCTCCGACGGTGGCTGGGACCTCACGCTGAAATACCCCAAGTCCGGGGAACACGGCAAGATCCATGCCAAGTTCGTCTTCGTCGGCGCCGGCGGCGGGGCCCTGCACCTGCTCCAGGCTTCCGGCATCCCGGAAAGCAAGGGCTACGGCGGCTTCCCCGTCTCCGGCCAGTTCTTCCGCTGCACCGATGAGACCATTGCGGCCCAGCACAGCGCCAAGGTGTACGGCCAGGCATCCGTGGGGGCTCCCCCCATGTCCGTCCCGCACCTGGACACCCGCTACGTCAACGGCAAGCGCTCGCTCCTGTTTGGCCCGTACGCCGGTTTCTCCACCAACTTCCTGAAGAACGGCTCCTACCTGGACCTTCCGCTGTCCATCCGGCCCGGCAATATCATCCCGATGCTCGCCGTGGCGAAGGACAACATGGACCTCACCGCCTACCTGGTGAAGGAAGTCGTGAAGAAGCACGACCAGAAGGTGGAGGCGCTGCGCGAGTACTACCCCGAGGCAAAGGGCGGGGATTGGGAACTCATCACCGCCGGCCAGCGTGTACAGATCATTAAGAAAGACCCGCAAAAGGGCGGCATCCTTCAGTTCGGAACCGAAGTGATCGCCGGCCGTGACGGCTCCATCGGTGCGCTCCTGGGCGCTTCGCCCGGAGCCTCAACCGCTGTCCCCATCATGATCGAGCTGCTCCAGAAGACGTTCCCCAGGAACTTCAAGGGCTGGCAGTCCAAGCTCAAGGACATGATGCCCGGCTACGGGGTGAAGCTGGATGAAAATCCGGACCTTGCCGCGGAGTTGGAACGGGCAACGGCCAAGTCCCTCCAGCTGGAGAGCGTTTCCGCCAGCCACTGACCCTGCCGGGGCCAGCGGCTGGCGCCCCAGGGCATGTACCAGTCACTTAGACCCCCAGGAGTCCCCCCATGTTCCGGCTGGCCCATCTTTCCCTGGCAAACCGGGCCCTGATCGCGCTGATCACCGTGTTCGCCTCGGTCTTCGGCGTGATCACCATGTCCTCGCTGAAGCAAGAGCTCATTCCTTCCATTGAGTTCCCGCAGATCACGGTCCTCAGCTCCATGCCGGGCGCCTCGCCCGAAGTGGTGGACAAGCAGGTCAGCGGCCCGTTGGAGAAGGCGCTGAACGGCGTGGAGGGGCTGGAATCCACCTCCTCCACGTCGCGTACCGGTGTCTCGCAGATCACCATGGTGTTCACCTATGGATCGAACCTGGACCGGGCCCGGAACCAGATTGACCGTGCCATCTCCAACGCCAAGCGGACCCTGCCCGGCGACGTCCAGCCGCAGGCGATTGCCGGAAGCATCAGCGACTTCCCCATCGTTTTCCTCGCTGTCTCCTCGGACAAACCGCTCAGCGACCTGAACGCGGACCTGCAGCGCCTCACCGTCCCCCGGCTGCAAAAGATCGATGGTGTGCGCAGTGCCGACGTCACCGGCGGCGCCACGCAGCACATAGAAATCCTCCCCAAGGCCGATGCCATGGCGGCCGCAGGGACCAGCTTCACCGCCATTCGGGACGCCCTCTCCAACAATGGGGCGCTGGTTCCGGCCGGCACCCTCCAGGACCAGGGCAAGACCCTTTCGCTGCAGATCGGCAGCCCGGTTGACTCCCTTGACGCCATCAAGGCACTTCCGCTGGCCGGCGCCAAAAACGCCGCGACCATCGGTTCGGTTGCGGATGTCTCCCTTAAGGACGACGAACGCACCTCGATCACCCGCACCAACGGCGCCGAGACCCTCGCGGTCTCGGTGACCAAGAAACCCGAGGGTGACACGGTGGGGATCTCGCACGCGGTACGGGACTCCCTGAAGGACCTGGAGGCGGAGCTGGGCTCCAACGCCAAGTTCACCCCCGTCTTCGACCAGGCACCCTTCATTGAGAAGTCGATCAAGGACCTCACCACGGAAGGCCTGCTGGGGCTGGGATTCGCCGTCGCCGTTATCCTGCTGTTCCTGATGTCCGCCCGGTCCACGCTGGTCACGGCGGTATCCATTCCGCTGTCGCTGCTCATCACCTTCATCGGCCTTTCCGGCACCGGCTACTCGCTGAACATCCTGACGCTCGGCGCGCTCACGATCGCGATCGGGCGGGTGGTGGACGACTCCATCGTGGTCATCGAGAACATCAAGCGGCACCTTAGCTACGGTGAAGAAAAGTCGACGGCGATCCTCACCGCCATCAAGGAGGTGGCCGGGGCCATCACCGCCTCCACCCTGACCACCGTGGCCGTGTTCCTGCCGATCGCGTTCGTCGGTGAGCTTGCCGGTGAACTCTTCCGCCCGTTTGCCCTGACGGTGACTATGGCGCTGCTGGCATCGCTGCTGGTGTCCCTGACCATCGTCCCGGTCCTCGCCTACTGGTTCCTCAAGAACCCCGGCGCTGCCCAGGGCGGCCTGGCCGCCGGGCCCGCCGAGAGGCAACGCATCGCCGCCGAGGCCAAGGCAAAGGCCCACGACGCCGAACAGCGCAGCCGCCTGCAGCGCGGCTACCTTCCCATCCTCCGGTCCACCCAGAAACACCCTGTCATAACCCTGGTGGCGGCGGTCCTCATACTCGGTGCCACCGGCGCCATGACGCCGCTGCTGTCCACCAACCTCCTGGGCAATTCCGGACAGAACAGCCTGACGGTCCGACAAGTGCTGCCGGCCGGAACCAGCCTGGCGGACACCAGCGCCGCCGCCATCCGGCTCGAGGAGGTCCTGCGCGGCATTGACGGCATCAAGGACGTCCAGGTGACCTCCGGCAACGCACAAGCCGGCTTCGCCGCCCTCACCTCCACCGGATCCTCCAACTCCACCTTTACGGTGGTGACGGACGAGAAGGCGAACCAGGAACGCCTGCAGGACACGGTCCGCTCGGAGCTCGCCAAGGTCCCGGACTCCGGCAAGATTTCCGTGGGCACGCAGCAGGGCGGCTTCGGTACCTCTTCCACCGTGGACATCACTCTGAAGGCGGCCACCAGCGCCGACCTGCAAGCGGCCAGCGACACTATCGTGGCAGCCATGACCGGGGTCCCCGGCACCAGCGAAGTGGCCAGCAACCTCGCCGCCAGCAACCCCGTGGTGCAGGTCAAGGTGGACAGGGCCAAAGCCGCTGCCGCCGGACTGAACGAGCAGCAGGTGGCCGGGGTCCTGGCCTCCACCATCAGCCCCATCCCCGCCGGCACGGTCCGGATCGAGACCAACGACTTCCCCGTCCGGATCGGCCAGGGCACCAAGTTCACCAGCATCGACGCCGTCCGGAACATCGCCCTGCCGGCCGGCGGCCAGCCGGTGACCCTGGGCAGCATCGCCACCGTGGAGCAGGTGGACGTACCCGTTTCCATTACCGCCAGCAACGGTGAGCGCTCCGCCAAGGTGTCCATCACGCCGTCGGGCTCCAACCTTGGTGCGGTGAACAGCGAAGTCCAGAAGCGCCTGGCTGATGTCCAACTGCCGGCGGGAGTTACTGCCTCAATAGGCGGCGCCACCACCCAGCAGGCGGAATCCTTCCGGCAGCTGGGCCTGGCCCTGCTGGCGGCCATCGCCATCGTCTACGTGATCATGGTGGCCACCTTCAAATCCCTCATCCAGCCGCTGATCCTGCTGGTCTCCGTTCCGTTCGCGGCCACGGGCGCTGTGGCCCTGCTGCTGGTCACCGGCGTCCCGCTGGGCCTGCCGTCCCTGATCGGCATGCTGATGCTGGTAGGCATCGTGGTCACTAACGCCATCGTGCTGATCGACCTGATCAACCAATACCGGCAGCCGCGTGACGGCCGGCCGGGCATGAACGTGGCGGACGCCATCACCAACGGCGCACGGCAGCGCCTGCGGCCCATCCTGATGACGGCGCTTGCCACGGTCTTTGCACTGACCCCCATGGCCCTGGGCCTCACCGGCGGCGGCGGCTTCATCTCGCAGCCGCTGGCCGTGGTGGTGATCGGCGGCCTGGTGTCCTCCACCGCCCTGACCCTGATCCTGGTCCCTGTGCTGTACCGGCTGGTGGAGGGACGCCGCGAGAAGAAGGCCCTGCTGAAGGATCTGCAGGCCCGCCCCGAAGCCGGCCCCCAGACAGGCCCGGGATCCGATCTCGACGCCGAGTTCAGGGACTGGACCACCGGCCAGGTCCCCAAGGTCAGCGGCCGCCGCGCCGCTCCCGGCGGAGCCGAATAAGCGTCCTG
>Ga0308170_10003069_pt1 | contig 13920 bp, 9 predicted proteins | sample PhyBR2_2_FD_202136 | JGI IMG/M metagenome (GOLD analysis project Ga0308170, IMG submission 202136) | Phyllosphere microbial communities from UC Gill Tract Community Farm, Albany, California, United States - DLSLSB.R2 | ecosystem: Host-associated > Plants > Phyllosphere > Unclassified | place... | reverse complement strand
CGTGCTGCCTACTTTTTGAACCGCGCCGCGAAGGCGCCGTGCAGGCCGTTCAGCAGTTCCTCGGCGGCGACCAATTGCTCGGCCACTTCGTTGATCTTGCGCCGGCGCGCGCGCGCGTGGTCGCGCAGGACCTCGAATGCCATATTGCGGTCAACCTGGTAGCGCGCCATCAGCAGGCCCACGGCCAGGCTGGTCTCGCGGCCGGCGGCCAGGGCCGCGTTCAGGTTGGCTTCGGTGCGGCGCAGCTGGCGGATCTCGTCCGCGCGCGCCAGCGCCGATTCAAAGGCCGGCAGCAGGCGCGCCGCGTCGACCGGCTTGACCAGGAAGCCGACCGCGCCGTGGCTCGCGGCCTGGCGCGCGCTTTCGGCGTCGTCGCTCGATGACAGGAACATGAAGGGCACGCTGGTGTGCTCCTTCAGGCGCTGCGCCAGGTCGAGGCCGGACATGCCGGGCATGTTGATGTCGAGCAGGGCCAACCCGATGTCGGCCTCGCGCTCGGCCACGCGCTGCAGGGCTTCAGGCGCCGAACGGGCCTCGAGCGTGTCATGGCCGGCGTGGCGCAGGATGGTAGACAGGTAGTCCAGCAGGATGGCATCGTCGTCGACCAGCAGGATCAGTCGGCGGGGGGCGTCGGGCGCGCTCGTTGTTGTCGTCATTCGCAGCGTAATAGTTCACAGGGGCCGGACTCGGCGGCAAAAATATAGCACGCTGTAAAGTGGTTTCGCCAACAAATCGTCGCAAAGACGAGAACACAACATGCCCCCGCGCACGATTGAAAATCTGATTTGCATACGTACAAATTCTCCACATAAACTGGTCGTTGCTGCTCAGGCAGCCTGTCTCTCGCGAGGCAGTGACGTTCGGTTGTTAAAGCAGTGAGACCAAGAGCCTGCGGACCCCTGAGGTCTGCGGCCATAACGATAAGCTTTATACGGAGAAACACCGATGAATCAGAAATCCACTCGCGCAATCCATACCCTCCCCGCCCTCGCCCTGTGCGCAGCCGCACTGGCCGCGGTCTTCGCCGGCCCGGCCTCGGCCGCCGCGCCCGACACCACCCGCGTGATCGTCGCCTTCAACCCCGGCGCGAAAGCGGCGATCAAGTCGGCGGTCGCGGCCGCCAAAGGCTCGGTCAAGCAGGAAATCTTCAACATGGATGCGATGGCCATCGAAGTGCCCACCGTGGCGCTGAAAGGCCTGGCCAACAATCCGAACGTCGCCTACATCGAAGAAGACGTGGTCCGCAAGCCCTTCTCGCTGACCACGCCCTCGACCGGCACCCCATACTCCACCGGCCAGCAAGTCCCCTACGGCATCAAGCTGGTGCAGGCTGACCAGCTGCCGGACACCAATGCCGGCAACCGCAAGATCTGCATCATCGACTCGGGCGTCGACTTCAGCCACGAAGACCTGAAGGACAACGGCGCCAACGTCACCGGCGAATACGACTCGGGCACCGGCTGGTGGTACACCGACGAGACCCACCACGGCACCCACGTGTTCGGCACCATCGCCGGCGTCAACAACGGCCTGGGCGTGGTCGGCGTGAATCCGAACAGGAACCTCAAGATCCACGTCGTCAAGGTGTTCGGCGCGAACGGCGCCTGGACCTACTCGTCGACCCTGGCCAACGCCGCCAACAAGTGCGGCGCGGCGGGCGCCAACGTGATCACCATGTCGCTGGGCGGCGGCGCCAAGAGCATCACCGAGCAGAAGGCCTTCGACAGCCTGCAGACCAAGGGCGTGCTCTCCATCGCCGCGGCCGGCAATGCGGGCGACAGCACCACCTCCTACCCGGCCGGCTATACGAGCGTGATGTCGGTGGCGGCCGTGGACGAGAACAAGACCGTCGCCACCTTCTCGCAATACAACAGCGACGTCGAGATCGCCGGTCCGGGCGTGTCCGTGCTGTCGAGCGTCCCGATGGGCACGGGCCAGGACCCGTTCCTGAGCGTCGCTTCGACCACCTACGCGCCCACCGCAATGGAAGGCTCGCCGGTCAAGACCGCGACCGCGCCGCTGGCCGATTTCGGCATCGGCGACACGGTCAACACGGCCGTCTCCGGCAAGGTCTGCCTGATCCAGCGCGGCACGGTCGACTTCGCGACCAAGGTCACCAATTGCCAGAACAGCGGCGGCGTCGGCGCAGTCGTCTACAACAACGTGGCCGGTCCGCTGGCGGGCACCCTGGGCACGACCGTGACGAACATTCCGTCGGTCGGCGCATCCGACACCGAGGGCGCGGCGCTGAAGGCGCAGCTGGGCCAGAGCGCAACCGTCGGCATCAAGGCCTCGAACTACGCCTACTTCGACGGCACCTCGATGGCGACCCCGCACGTGTCCGCCGTCGCCGCCCTGGTGTGGAGCTACTTCCCGACCTGCACCGGTTCCCAGATCCGCACCTCGCTGAACAACAGCGCGCTCGACCTGGGCACCGCCGGCCGCGACACGCATTACGGCTACGGCCTGGTGCAGGCCAAGGCCGCCTACGACCGGATCAAGTCGCTGGGCTGCGGTAAATAATCCCTGCCGCGTTATCGGCATGGCAAAAGGGCGCTGCGGCGCCCTTTTCACTTCCGTCGTCAACTATAATGGTCGTTTCCGCATATAAAACACCCGAGATCACGCCACATCATGGAATTAGCCAAGTCTTTCGAGCCAGCCGACATCGAACAATTCTGGCGCAACGAGTGGGAACAGCGCGGTTACTTCACCGCCACCACGGACGCTGACAAGCCCTCGTTCAGCATCCAGCTGCCGCCGCCGAACGTGACGGGCACCCTGCACATGGGCCACGCCTTCAACCAGACCGTCATGGATGGCCTGACCCGCTATTACCGCATGCGTGGCTACAACACGGCCTGGATCCCGGGCACCGACCACGCCGGCATCGCGACCCAGATCGTGGTCGAACGCCAGCTCGACGCCCAGAAAATCTCGCGTCATGACCTCGGCCGCGACGCCTTCATCGAGAAGGTCTGGGAGTGGAAGGAAAAATCGGGCAACACCATCACCGGCCAGATGCGCCGCCTGGGCGCCTCCGCCGACTGGCCGCGCGAATACTTCACGATGGACGAGCGGCGCTCGAAGGTCGTGTCCGAAGTGTTCGTGCGCCTGTTCGAGCAGGGCCTGATCTACCGCGGCAAGCGCCTGGTCAACTGGGACCCGAAGCTGGGCACGGCCGTGTCCGACCTCGAAGTCGATTCGCAGGAAGAAGACGGCTCGATGTGGTACATCCAGTACCCGCTGGCGGACGGCAGCGGCCACCTGACGGTCGCGACCACGCGTCCGGAAACCATGCTGGGCGACGTCGCCGTTGCGGTCGATCCGACTGACGAGCGCTACACACATTTGCACGGCAAGATGCTCAAGCTGCCCCTGGTCGGCCGCGAGATCCCGGTCATCGCCGACGAGTACGTCGACAAGGCCTTCGGCACCGGCTGCGTGAAGATCACGCCGGCGCACGACTTCAACGACTATGCCGTCGGCCAGCGCCACAAGCTGCCGCTGCTGTCGATCATGACCCTGGACGCCAAGATCGTCGACGACGCGCCGGAAGCCTACCGCGGCCTGGACCGCTTCGCCGCGCGCAAGCAGATCGTCGCCGACCTCGAAGCGCAGGGCCTGCTGGAACAAGTGAAACCGCACAAGCTGATGGTGCCGCGCGGCGACCGTACCGGCGTCGTCATCGAGCCGATGCTGACCGACCAGTGGTTCGTCGCGATGAGCAAACCGGCGCCGGAAGGCACCTTCAACCCGGGCAAGTCGATCACCGAAGTGGCGCTGGAAAAAGTCGCAAGCGGCGAGATCCAGTTCGTGCCCGAAAACTGGACCACCACCTACAACCAGTGGCTGGGCAACATCCAGGACTGGTGCATCTCGCGCCAGCTGTGGTGGGGCCACCGCATCCCGGCCTGGTACGGTCCGAACGGCGAGATCGTGGTCGCGCGCACCGAAGAGGAAGCGCAGGCCAAGGCCAAAGCGCAAGGCGTCACCGGTGAGCTGCGCCGCGACGACGACGTGCTCGACACCTGGTTCTCGTCGGCCCTGGTGCCCTTCTCGACCCTGGGCTGGCCCGAGCAGACGAAAGACCTCGAGCTGTTCCTGCCCTCCTCGGTGCTGGTGACCGGCTTCGACATCATCTTCTTCTGGGTCGCGCGCATGGTCATGATGACCGCGCACTTCACGAACAAGGTGCCGTTCAAGACCGTGTACGTGCACGGCCTGGTGCGCGACTCGTCCGGCCAGAAGATGTCCAAGTCGAAGGGCAACACACTCGACCCGATCGACCTGATCGACGGCATCGACGTCGAGTCGCTGGTGGCCAAGCGCACGTCCGGCCTGATGGATCCGCGCTCTCTTGATAAGATCGCGAAAGCCACCCGCAAGGAATTCCCGGACGGGATCCCGGCCTTCGGCACCGACGCCGTGCGCTTCACGATGGCCAGCTACGCTTCGCTGGGCCGCAACATCAACTTCGACCTCGGCCGCTGCGAGGGCTACCGCAACTTCTGCAACAAGCTGTGGAACGCCACCCGCTTCGTGCTGATGAACACCGAAGGCAAGGACTGCGGCAAGCCGGACCCGGCCGACTACTCGCAGGCCGACCGCTGGATCATCTCGCTGCTCAACCGCGTCGAGCTTGAAGTGGCGAAAGGTTTTGAAGACTACCGCTTCGACAACATCGCCAACGCGATCTACAAATTCGTCTGGGACGAGTACTGCGACTGGTACCTGGAACTGGCCAAGGTCCAGGTCCAGCAGGGCACGGAGGCCCAGCAGCGCGCCACCCGCCACACGCTGCTGCGCGTGCTGGAAGTCGTGCTGCGCCTGGCGCATCCGATCATCCCGTTCGTGACCGAAGCGCTGTGGCAAGCTGTTGCACCGCTGGCCGGCAAGACGGGTGACACGGTCATGCTGCAGCCCTACCCGATCGCCGACGAGTCGGCCATCGACGCCGGCGCCGAAGCCTGGATGGAGCAGTTCAAGAAGCTGACCGACGCCACCCGCAACCTGCGCGGCGAGATGAAGCTGTCGCCGTCGGTGCGCGTGCCGCTGATCGTCGAGCCGGGCAACCAGGCCGACCGTGAGGCCGCGCAAGGCTTCGCGCCGTACGTGCAACTGCTGGGCAAGCTGTCCGAGGTGCAGATCGTGGAGTCGCTGCCGGAATCGCCGGCTGCGGTATCGATCGTCGGCACCACCAAGCTGATGCTGAAGGTCGAGATCGACGTCGCCGCCGAGCGCGAGCGCCTGAGCAAGGAGATCGCGCGTCTCGAAGGCGAGATCGCCAAGGCGTCGGCCAAGCTGTCCAGCGAAAGCTTCGTTGCGCGCGCGCCCGCGGCCGTGGTCGCGCAGGAGCGCGAGCGCGTGGCCAACTTCAGCGCCACCCGCGACAAGATGCAGGAACAGTTGGCCAAGCTGCCGCCGGCCTGATTGTTCACGCCTCGTGAAGACTGAAACGCGCCGGGTCACACCGGCGCGTTTTTTTTGGCCGTGACGCCTCAGGAAAACCGGCTTGCGGTCTGCAGGCGCTGCGCCCTGCGCCCATGCAGCAGCAGCCCGGCCAGCCCGAGGCCCAGCAGCGCCGCCGGCGCCGGCTCCGGCACCGCCGGGACGTTGGTCACGATGTTGTCGATGTCGCCCCACTGCTCGAAGAACGGCGGATCGCCCGGTGTGTTCATGTACCAGTCGACCCAGGTGAGGTTGTGGAAAGCCGCCGTCATGGTGAAGGTGGCGAGCGGCTGGTCGCCCAGGATGGTGAAGGTGGCGCCGTTGCTGCCGACGAAGACGGAATCGCCGCCGGAGTAATCGAAGCCGAGGAAATCGAAGGCGCCGCCGTCGGTGCGCTGGATGTGATACGGCGACGAGCCCACATTGCTGTGCAACAGCAGCGAATTGTCGCCGGCGTGCAGGTGCGGGCCATCGGGGGAGAGCGACGTGATGAGATAGCCCGATTCGGACCATGACGCCGGGTAGGGCCCGAGGTCGCCGATGTTATCGAAGGTGAGTGTGATGGTTGCGGCCGAGGCGGTGGCGATGCCGCAGGCGCAGCAGGCTGCGGCGATGCATTGTTTGATCCAGCGTGGTGGCGTCATGGTATCCCTCCGGTCAGGTCAAGTGGACGACGACCGTCCACCCGTCCAGCATAAGGATGAGCTGCACAGGCATGTTGATGCACCTCGCATGTCCAGCTCGTCCCTTGCGCGCAGCGCTCAGTGGTTTCCAAGCAGGAACAGCAACGGCACCTCCAGCCGGTCCGACCAGGCAGTCTCGCTATGATCGGCGCCATCGAACACCCGGCTCATGTAGTCCACGCTGGTGTAACCACGTTCGAGCACGATCTGGTCGATAAAGGACTGGTAAGGGCCGTACAGGGCGTCGAGCGTCGCCGTCCCGTGGTCGAGATACAGGCGGCGTCCCTGCGGCGCCGGGAGCCGTTCACTCAGGTAGTTGAACGCCGCCAGCGGAATGCCGGCGTTGGCCTCGAAACTGCCGACCCAGTGCGTCGACAGCCCGGCCGCGCCGCCGAACACCTGGGGATATTCGCTGAACGCGTAGACCGAGATCAGCCCGCCCATGCTCGATCCCACGATGAACGTGTGGGCCGGATCGCTGCGCGTGGCATAGCGGCGGTCGATGGCGGGCTTCAGCTCCGTGACCAAGAAACGCAGGTAGTCGTCGGAGCGGGAGCGGTTCTCGAGATAGGTATGCAGGTAGCGGTCGCGTACCGCTGCCGGCATGCGATCCAGGAATTTCCCCGGGAAGTATTCCGATGCGCGCAGCTTGTCGTTGTTCCAGATGGCGACGACGATCGTATCCGCGATGCGGCCCTGACGCATCAGGCGGTCGAGTACCACGTCGACCCGCCATGCCTGCCTGTTCCAGGTCGACGCCGGGTCGAACAGCATCTGGCCGTCCTGCATGTAGAGAACCTGATAGCGGTGACCGGCGCGCGCACGCTCGGCATAGCCATCCGGCAGCCAGACCTCGACCGGCCGCTCGTCCACGTACGCTGACTGCTGCGCAATCCGTTCGAGCGTGCCGGTCGCCGGCCGCGCCTGCGGGCGCGCAGGGGCTGCGGCACACGCGTACTGAAGGCCCAGAAAAGCGCACAGGCAAGCGCACAGGCAAGCGCAAAGCAAACGGGAAAACACGCGGAACATGGACACTCCTGGTCAAGCGAGCCGGCGGCGGGATGACGGCGGCTCGGCATTATCGCAGCAAGCGGCGCATCCTGCGTGACTGGGAAACGGCACTGAATGACTGTTTTCTGACCCGAATCGAGCAAGGCATGAATCCAGGCGCGTTCCGGCGCGAACGGCGGCTCGCGTAGCCGGGCTGCGCATTCAGAGCCAGCCGGCGTTGCGCGCGGTCCGATAAGCCTCGATGCGGTTGCCGGCGCCCAGCTTGCTGATCGCTTCGGACAGGTAATTGCGCACCGTACCTTCGGACAAGTGCACCAGCTTGGCGATCTCGGCGCTGGTCTTGCCCTCGCCGGCCAGGCGCAGCACCTGGCGCTCGCGTTCGGACAGCGGGTCCTGGCCCGCGCTCCAGCTTTCCAGCGCCAGCTCGGGCGCGATCGCGCGTCCGCCCGTGTGGACCTGGCGGATGGCCGCGGCCAGGGTGTCGGCCGGCGCGTCCTTGAGCAGGTAACCGCGCACGCCGGCCTCCAGCGCGCGCCGCAGGTAGCCGCTGCGCGCGAACGTCGTCACGATCACCACCTTGCAGCGCAGGCCCGCATCCGCCAGCGCGGCGGCCAGTTCGAGGCCGGTCATGTGCGGCATCTCGACGTCGGTCAGCACGATATCGGGCTGCAGCGTGCGGCACAGGGCCAGCGCGTCGCGGCCGTTGGCGGCCGTGCCGGCCACGTCGATGTCGTCCTCCAGCCTGAGCAGGGCGGCCAGCGCGCCCAGCACCAGGGCCTGGTCTTCTGCGATCAGCACGCGGATGCTTTGTCCGCTCATGCGGCCTCTCCGCTCGGTACGCGCAGCTCCAGGCACAGCCCGTGGTTCACGTTGATCGACAAACGCCCGCCGACGCTCGCCACGCGCTCGCGCATGCCGGACAGGCCATTGCCGGCGCGGACGTCGGCGGCATCGCGCAGCCGCGGGCCGTCATCAAGCACGCGCAGCACCGCGCTGCCCTCTTCCCGCGTCAGGCCGAGCGTGCAGCGCGTGGCGCCCGCGTGGCGCACCACATTGGTCACGGCTTCGCGCAGCGCCAGCGCCAGCACGTGCTCGGCGGCGGGCGCCAGCGTGAACTGCTGCACGTCCTCGCGCAGCTCGACGTTAGCGGCGGCCAGGCTGGCGCGCGCGCTGGCCAGGGCGCCGGACAGGCCGCTGTCGCGGTAGCCGGTCACCGCCGCGCGCACTTCGGACAGCGCACGGCGCGCCGCCGCTTCGACGTCGCCGATCTCGCGCTTGCAGGCGTCGGCGTCGCGGTCCGCGAGCTTGCCCGCCAATTCGGCTTTCAGCGCGATCAGCGACAGGGAGTGCCCGAGCAGGTCATGCAGGTCGCGCGAGATGCGCTCGCGTTCGGCGATGCGCGCCATGTGTTCGACCTCTTCCTGCTTGAGCGCGAGGCGCTGGCGCGAGCTGCGCAGGGTCTCTTCCATGATCGAGGAAAAGCCGACCAGCAGGCCGATCGTCAACGGCCCGATCAGGAACAGGCGACCGATCGGCGACAGCACCAGGCCCGCCAGCGTGGCCAGGCCCAGCACCACGACCAGCATCCGGTAGGCGTCGCGCGGCGGCGCCAGGCGTCCGCACATGCCGGCGGCGAAGATGAAGAAGGTGACGGCGCCGGAATTCCAGGGCGTCCACACGAAGCCGAACAGGCAGGAGAGCAGCACGCACAGCACCGCTGCGCGGCCCTTGCACCAGAAGCTGACCAGGTACAGTGGCACGAACAGCAGCACCGTCAGACCGAGCATGGCCAGTTCGAGTCTACCCGGCCGCGTGAAGATATACTGCCACAGCAGGAAAGCCAGGCAGGAACCCCACAGGTAAGGCATCTTGCCCATCTCGGGAGGCACCCATGGGCCGTTCAGCACGCGCCTCAGCCCCAGCCTCAGTGTCGTCATCGCTTCTTGTCCTTAGGGTTATTCGGTGACCAGCCGGACGTCCGCGATCTCGAAGCGGTAATCGCCAGGTTGCGGTCCGGCATTGAATCCTATCATGCTGACCATGGCCGGATCGACGTCCTTGAAGGCGCTGAACGGAATCGATACTTCCTGCCATTGCGCGCCGGTTTGAAAGGGCACGGCGCGGCGCACCTGCATGGCGTTCGACGCCATCATGACTTCGTAGCGGCGGCCGTCGCCGCGCACGCGAAAGCGCAGGGTTGTCGCGGCGCTCAGGTTGGCGCCCTGCATCTGCTTGCCGGGCATGAAGGTCACGCCGGCCCAGGGATAGCTGAAGCCTTCCTTGACCTGGGCCTGGACCGCCAGCACCGCGCCGGCGATCCCGTCGGCCTGCGCGCCCGGTGCCACGTCGAGCTTGACGAGGGAGCGTCCGCCCGCCATGCGGTCGTCGGTCGGCATCCAGCCGGCGCCGAAGGGGCTGCCCAGCTTGCCGTCTTTGAAGAGGCTGATGCGGCCATCCGGCGGCAGCGCGAGCGGCTGCGCGCCCTGCTCCGCTTCCTGAGCCACGTGCCGGCGCTGCTTCTCGCGCAGCGGGTTCACGCTCTCGCCATCCTTCCACACCTCGACGATGCGGCGCGTCGCAGCGATGTCCCGCAGCGGATCGCCGTCGACCAGCAGCAGATCGGCCTTGTAGCCGGCCGCGATCCGGCCGCGCTTGCCCAGCTTGAAGATCTCGGCCGGCGCGCTGGTCGCGGCGACCAGGGCTTCGCGCGGCGTGAGGCCGGCCTCGACCAGGTCGACCATTTCGTGGTGCAGGCTGATGCCGTACTGGGTGCCGCCATTGCCAGCGTCGGTGCCAGCCAGGAGCGGCACGCCGGCGCGGTGCAAGGCGGCCGTCACGGCTTTCGGCGCGTTCAGGAAGGCCGGGACCGGCGCCTGGCCGTAGCCGATCTCGAGCATCGTGCGCTCTTCCTTGTCGAGCAGGCCGGCCGTGGCCGGGTCGTCCAGCAGGTCGCGCGGCTTGATGCCGGCCATGCTCTCCCATACCGAAAAGGTCGGGATCACGAAAGCGTGCCTGGCCTTGGCGAGCTGCGCCAGGCTGTCCGCGTCCTGCTGGCTGATGGCCTTGCCGGGGAACAGGTGGGCCAGGCCGTCGGCGCCGGCCTCCAGCGCCGCGCGCGCGTTGGCCAGGGTGCTGATGTGGACCACGGCCAGCTTGCCGCGCCGGTGGGCGGCGTCGACCACGGCTTTCACGGTGGCCGCGTCCAGGCTCTGGAAATGCTGCCGGCCGAAGCCATCCTCCATCACGATCTTGATGAAGTGCGAACCCTCCCTGATGCGGGCGTCGACGAAGGCCTGGGCGTCGCCGCCGTTTTCCAGCGTCGGGATGGTGATCGGGAACTCGGTGCCGTGGCCGCCGGGCACGGTGACCAGGGTGCCGGCCGAGAACAGGTCGGCGCGGCCCTGGTTGCGGCCCTCGGCCATCGCTTTCGTCACCTCCTGCATGACCGGCACGGCGGTGAACATGTCGACCTGGGTGGTCACGCCGAACACCAGCGGCAGGTCGAGGTGCTGGAAGGCGTGGACGTGGGCGTCGATCAGTCCGGGCAGCAGGGTCCGGCCCGCGCCCGCGACCACGCGCGCGCCGGCGGGTGCCTGGCCGTGGAAGTCGGCATCGACGATGACGCCGTCACGCAGCAGCACCGAGCGGTGCTCGTGCGCCGCCGCGCCGTCGAATACGCGCACATCCTGCACCAGGGTTGTGCCGGCGCTGGCCAGGGCGCTGCAGCCGAGGGCTGCGATGGCCAGCAGGGTTTTCAGGGTGGCCGCTTTCAGGGTGGTGTTCATGTCTGCCTCCGAGTGGTTGTCGATGAGGGCAGTATCCGGAAACGGCCTATGCGCCGACAGAAGCGACTGCCATCAATTGGGGATGACAAATGTCACCCGGCGGAATGGATGGGAAAATTAAGCGAACGGTCGTACAGTTTGCTACACTCGCATTGCCTTATAACTAAACCAACCGGAGACCGCCATGCGCACCCTGATCAACCTGTCCCTGATTGCCGCCGTTCTCGCCGCGCCGCTCGCCTGGGCCGACACCAACTCCCCCGTCGGACTGTGGAAGAGCATCGACGACGGCTCGGGCAAGCCGACCGCGCTGATCCGCATCACCGACAACGGCGGCGAACTCCAGGGCAAGATCGAGAAACTGTTCCGCGAACCGGGCGAAGACCAGAACCCGAAGTGCGTCTCCTGCACGGACACGCGCAAGGACCAGCCCATCCTCGGCATGACCATCGTCAACGGGCTGAAGAAGCACGGCGACGAATACGACGGCGGCGAAATCCTCGATCCCAAGAACGGCAAGGTCTACAAGAGCAAGGTGACGCTGAAGGACGGCGGCAAGAAACTCGACGTGCGCGGCTATATCGGCGTGCCGATGTTCGGGCGCTCGCAGGTGTGGGTGCGCCAGGAGTAAACCGGCCCGCGCCGGGCTTGCCGGGGCCGTTCCATTCGAACTCTGACGGCAAGCATGATCGGCTACACTGTGCCGAACGAATTGGCCGTCGAGGTAAGGCCAGAGGCACAGGAGATGCGCGGATGGAACAGGTCAACGATGTCCTCGCTGCCGGGGCGCCACCGCTGGACCGGCGGCACCTGGCCTATCTGTTCGAACACGTCGCGGACGTCATCTTTTTCCTGGAAGTGCTCGACGGCGAGCGCTACCGCTTCATTGCGATCAACGAACGTTTTGCCGAGACCACCGGCTTGCCGCTTTCGGCTGTGATGGGCAAGGAGGTCGATGAGGTCATCCCGCCGCCCTCGCTCGACCTGGTCAAGCAGAAATACCGGCAAGCCATCGCCAGCGGCAAGGCTGTGCACTGGGAAGAAGTGTCGAACTATCCGAGCGGCGCCAAGACCGGCCAGGTCAGCGTGAGCCCGGTCCTCGAAGCGGACGGCAGCTGCCGCTTCCTGATGGGTGTCGTCCACGACATCACCGAGCATGTGCGCAGCCAGCGCCAGCTGGCCGAACTCGAAGAACGCTGGCGCCTGGCGCTCGACTACTCGGGCGCCGGCGCATGGGAATGGCAGGCCGACAGCGGCATGGTCAGCATTTTCCCGGCCTGGCAAGCCATGGTCGGCATGGAGTTCACGCCAGTGCAGGCGACCCGCGGTGCGCTGGCCCAGTGGGTCCATCCCGACGACGTCCCCGCCATCGAACAGGCTGTTGGCGCCTTGCTGGAAGGGCGCGCCGTGCGGCTCGCCGTCGAAGGCCGGGTGCGCCGCCGCGACGGCCAATGGATCTGGATCCGGGCCGAGGGCAAGCTGGTCAGCGACACCCAGGGCAAGCCGGCACGCATGCTCGGCACCCTAAGCGACATCTCGACCGAGAAAGCGGCCCAGCAGGAACTCGAGCTCGGCGCCCTGCTGTTCCAGAACACGCAGGAAGCGGTCGCGGTGGTCGACTCGGGCGGACGCATCCTCACCGTCAATCCGGCCTTCACGCGCATGCGCGGCTACAGCGCCGAGGAGATCGCCGGCCAGGAGCCGCACGTCTACAACGCCGGCCTCGACGACCCCGACTTCTATCACAAGCTGTGGGCCCAGCTGCGCGCCACCGGACAATGGCGTGGCGAACTATGGAGCCGCCACAAGGACGGCCATGTGATCGCGGAGTACCGCAGCATCACCGCTGCCTATGACCGCGACAACCGGGTGCGCCACTACATCGAGATCGGCGCCGACATCACGGAAACCCAAAAGGCCGGCGAGCTGGCCTGGCGCCAGGGTAACTACGACGCCCTGACGGGCCTGCCGAACCGCCACCTGTTCCTCGATCGGCTCGACCAGACCATCCAGGCGGCGCGCAGCGACAACGGCAGCTTCACCTTGCTGGTGATCGACCTGGACCGCTTCAAGGACGTCAACGAAACGCTCGGCCATTCGACTGGCGACATGATCCTCAGAGAAGCGGCCCAGCGCCTGCTCGGCGACACCGGCGAATCCGATACGGTGGCGCGCCTCGGGGCCGACGAGTTCGCGGTCCTGCTGCGCTCGGCCCACGCGACGGGTGAGGACGCGCATGCGGTCGATCGCGCCGCCCAGTCCATCATCGCCGGCATGGCCAGGCCCTTCCTGATCGGCGACGAAACCCTGTACCTGTCGGCCAGCGTAGGGATCACCCACTATCCCAAGGACGCGGCCGACATGGAAAGCCTGGTCAAGCACGCGAACCAGGCGGTGTACACGGCCAAGCAGCAGGGCCGTAACCGCTACGCCTACTTCTCACACTTCATGCAAGAACGGGCCGAGGCGCGCCGCCACCTGATCAAGGACCTGCGCGCCGCCATCACCGCGCGCCAGATCGAGGTCCACTACCAGCCCATCGTCTGCCTGCAGACCGGGCGCCTGGACAAGGTCGAATCCCTGGCGCGCTGGGTTCATCCGCAACGGGGACAGGTCAGTCCGGCCGAATTCATTCCCCTGTGCGAGGAGACCGGCTTGATCGTCGAGCTGGGCGAACAAATCTTCGAGACCGTGGTGCGCGACGTCGGCGCCTGGCACCGCGAGCTCGGCAACCAGATACAAGTGAGCATCAACGTATCGCCCGTGCAATTGCTGTCGGGGTCAGAAAGCTGCGAGCGCTGCTTCGCGATGGCGCGGAAAGCCCACCTGCCCGACCGGACCCTCGTGATCGAGGTGACCGAGGGCATGCTGCTCGACAATAATCCCTTCGTGGTCCAGCAACTGCGCCAGATCGCCGGGCATGGCATGGAACTGGCGCTGGACGACTTCGGGACCGGCTATTCCTCCCTGTCCTACCTGAAGAAATTCGC
>Ga0308170_10003068_pt1 | contig 13920 bp, 11 predicted proteins | sample PhyBR2_2_FD_202136 | JGI IMG/M metagenome (GOLD analysis project Ga0308170, IMG submission 202136) | Phyllosphere microbial communities from UC Gill Tract Community Farm, Albany, California, United States - DLSLSB.R2 | ecosystem: Host-associated > Plants > Phyllosphere > Unclassified | place... | reverse complement strand
CGTAAATACCGGCACCGGTACCGGCAAGGAACACCACATCGGAGTCGATCCAGTGAATATCAAAGTTATCGCGATCAAAACGCTTACCGGCCCAGACCGTGGCGTTATCGAATGCGCCGCTGAAGGTAGGAAGCTGCCCGAGCTCGACAAACGCCTGACGCAGGTTGAGATCGCTGCTGGCGGCTGTCCAGTCGTTGTAGGTGCGCTGTCCATCGGCCAGCATCGCTTTGAAACGGGTGGTGGCGCCGTTGTCCAGCGTCTGCTTATGTTCAAGGTTGAGCTCAACGTAGGTATCCGGCTCATTGCCAAGGCGACCAACGTGGCCGCCGGTTTCCCCGGCAGGGGTCACAGTCGGGCCACCCTGAGTTTTGGCGGCCGAGCTGTTCATCAGCAATCCTGAACGGGCATAACCGTGGAACTCGAAGCCACCTTCATCGGTTGATTTCTGTTCCAGTTTCGCGGTGCGCTGCGCGACCTCAGCGGTAGAGTTTTGGGTCTGTTGCTGCACGGCAGCCAGCTGCTGTGCCTGCTTCTCAGCCATCTGTGCCTGTTTCTCAGCGACCTGTGCGCGGGTTTCCGCTGCATTCGCTCGCTGCTCGGCTGCCTGCAGTCGCTGCTCCATGGCCGCAAGGCGTGCCTCAATGCTGCTCATACTGGAGTCGGCCCAGACTGATGTGGAAAGTAATATCGTTGAGAGACTCACTGCTAACGCGCTTTTTTTCATTTTTTATGTCCCTGAAGAGAGGCTATCACCACCGGATTTTTTGCTAAACCGGTTTAGGCGCAAATCATAGCCACGGGTAATTTCCCTGCGCAATGAAAATAGCTAAACCGGTTTAGTGATTGTGAGATAGCTCCCAAAACAGGGGGAATAATGATAATCAGCCTGGCAGGTCGTTCAGCTGGTGGAGTCGCGGAAGTGCTGTCATGGCTCCTTTAGCCGTGGTTGCCAGTGCACCGCAGCGTTGTGCGCTGGTAAGGCAGATGGCCAGCTGCGATTCATCGGCAGGCAGGCCCGACTTCGCCAGCCCCCAGAGTAATCCGGCCACAAAGGCATCACCTGCGCCTGTAGTGTCGATGCTGACCACGGGTGAAGTAGCATAGTGGTATAGCTGGCCCTGATAGCAGGCGATCACCCCTTCCCTGCCCCGCGTGACCAGCAATAGTTTTATGCTGAATCGCGCCGCCAGCTTCGGCATGCTGACAGTGGATTCCTGATCCGGACAGAGAAAATCGAGTTCCTCGTCGGACAGTTTAACCACGTCCGCATGGCTCAGCGCCTCGTTCACCACCGCATGCAGCAGTTGCGGATCGGGCCAGAGGTCATGACGCAGATTTAAATCGAAACTGACATGGCCGCCTGCTGCCCGGATCTGCTTCATGGCGGTCAGGGTCGCCGTGCGTGACGGTTCAGCTGATAAGGCAATAGAACAGCAGTGCAGCCACTCCCCGTGCCGGAATACGGGCAGGTCTTGCGCCTCAAGAAACAGGTCAGCACTCGGCCTCACCATAAAGGTAAAGGACCGTTCGCCATGGTCATCCAGTCCGACCACTACGGTTGAAGTGCGGTGCTGGGTATCGGCAATCATGTAGCGGGTATCAACCTTCTCTTCAATGAGCGTCTGCCGCATAAACTCACCAAAGGGATCATCCCCTACTCGTCCGATAAAACCGCTGTTTCCCTGCAGACGGGCAATTCCAACGGCGACATTGGCAGGCGCCCCGCCCGGACACTGCATCAGGCGACCCGGCATTTCGGGAAGCAAATCCACCACGGCGTCCCCGAGGCACCATACGCGTACAGACATAAAAACTCCTCTGATTAATCCTGACAGCTAAACCGTTTTAGCTATAGCGATAAACCGTGCTGAGTTCAAGCGTTACCCATCGGAAATGATGTGTGACTAACAGAAGTCGTGATCAGGCGAAGCGATAAGATACGGATTGCACAATCGGGAGGCCGGTGGAGGGAAGAATTAAAAAACCGGCACAGGGGCCGGTTCTGGTATCCAAAACGAAAAGAGGATTATTTTAACGTGGAGAGTATCTGTCTGATCGACGCGTCGATCTGTTCAGCAATCTCTTTTGGCAGACGGCTGAATTCATACTGCACGGTGCGCTTCTCATCATTAGTTTTACGACGCGCGTAGGTGTTAGCAGTGGTAAAGGTAGCCAGCTTTTCCGTCACCGTCTTGCTGACGGGTGCAGGTTTTTTTAACTGACGACGGGCGCTTTTAAAGCCGTTAAGAATCGCGCTCTTCTTCTCATCCGCATTGGCGCTTAGCAGGGAATCATTAGCTTTTAGCGTTTGCTTAATATCGCTTACCAGCGCGGAGGCATCAACCGCTTCCGCTTTCGCCTCTTCCCAGACATCGAGCAGCAACTGGTAATCCTGAAGTGTCAGCTCAGATACGACCGGAAAGAGTTCGATAAATTCAGCGGGTACGGCTGCGGCCTGGAACGCACGTGAGACCTTGGCGTTTGAGATGCCTTCTGCTTTAGCAATCTCTGTTTTGCTCATGCCATTTTCGTTCATCAGCATAAAGCGCAGGCCTAATTCACGCAGGTTATGCTCTTTTGCTGTCTGAATATCAGCGGCCAGCTGACGCGCATCACTGAGGCTCAGTTCATCAGCGGTGACCAGTACTTCCAGACTGGCACCGGAAAGAATACATGCGGCGCGGCGGCGCGAACCATCCATGATTTCAATCCGGTCACCGTTGACACGACCAATAGCCGGAAAAAATTGCTGCAGCGTAATGGTGCGGGTGATCTCCTGAAGCGATTCCGGCGTCAGCGTGCTCTGGTCACGTCCGTTGATTTTTGGGTCAACGCTGGTTCTGGTTTCAATATCATCATGCAGGATTAGCTGGCGCACAAAGGTGGCCTTCGCGCCCGACTTCAGCGTAAATGTGCGCGACTGGCTGCTGCTGTCGATCATGTTTGCGATAGCAGAATCACCAAACTTGCGCCCGATGCGCTGTATAGGTTTGCTCACAGGGTACTCCTGATATATTCAATGCGGTCAAACACAGCCCTTGAGAACTGCTCGGCTTCATATTTAGCTTTGCGCAGAGCGTCCGCACTGCCCGGATAAGAGGAGGGATTGGCACTGATCACCGTATCAAAGGATTCACCGCAGCGCTCAAATCCATCCAGTCGCGGCAGGCTGCAATCCAGCATCGATTTGGTAAACACTTCCCGGGCATAGCTTTGCGAAGTCAGGTGATCGTGTTTAGAAGTCATTTTGGACATAAAGCCGATATTGGCTTTAAGCCGGGGTTCAATGCCTTCAGACTCAATACGCTCCAGCATTTCCGGCAGACGCGTCAGATACTTCATGGTGGAGTGGAAATCGACCTGTGCCGGGGGCGTCGGCGTCAGCAGAACATCACTGGCTGCAATTGCATTCAGCATGAATGAATCAAGGTGAGGTCCGGTATCAAGGAAGATGAAATCGTAGTCACCTGCCAGACGATCAATCACGTTGCGGCGCAATACTTCCGAAGGCGCAACGCCAGGCAGATGCTCAGCAACCAGCTCTTCCCAGTCGCTTGCAACAAAACCATCGTCAATAGAGGCAGGGATCACATCAACGCCTGGCATGACGGTAGGTTTAATAAACTGTTTACGAAGCTGGTCTGCATCAAGATCGTTCAGCATCGCCTGCGCTGCCGTCTCCAGAACTGAACCGACACTGTTGGTATGACTCAGGAACATCGTACTTGATGCCTGTGGATCCAGGTCTATAACCAGAATACGCAGGTCATTGTGCAGCATAGAAGGATGTGCACGCATACCGTGGGCCAGCGTGACGGTGCTGACTGTTTTCGAGACACCGCCTTTAAGGCTGACAACGAATACGACAAAGGGGCCATCGTGCCGGTCGCGATATTTAGGTACTTTACGATGCTGATAGATGTCGACTACATTCTGGATAGTCAGGGCATATTGTGAGGTGCTGCCGGTCTGTTTTTTCCCAAACTGATAACCTGCTGCTTCCATATCACCAATTGCGGCGACAACAGCATGTTTACTCAGCAATGGCATGTTGGCGACAGCATTACGTGAGAAGGTCTGGTAAAAACCGGTCTGGTTAAATTCCTGACGCTGCTGCTCAATGTGGTTACTCAGTCCGTGTAACATGGAATTGGCACGTGTGGCCATTTCCAGCACTCCACCATAATCACGCTTCATAAGCCCCTCTGCGTTAATGTTTTTTGCATACTACACAAAAAGCACATACCTGCCAATTTTTTAGAAAAATGCCAAAAACCTGGATTTTTTGTTCGTGATGGTGAGATGCAAGCAGAGTGCTATTGTAAATCCTGGAAAGTGAATCGCTCTGCTTTTTTGTGTCTTACAGGTTTGTGGAGACAGAGAACTTAAAATGGCGACAGGAAACGAATATCTTAACGATTAAGGATTCAGATCGACGTATTCCGATTCTGATAAATCATCTGCCGGTCTGCTGATTGCTCGTAAACCGTTTTCATGTATTTTCAATGGTGTTTTCAGCATGAAAATTCAATAAAAGTTACTATAAATCAGTTAATTACGAGTGAAATGGCCTGGTGAAAAATTTCCAGGATTAATGTACTTTCACTCAGTACTTACTGCTGGCGGAGAGTTTTACTCAGAAGTTATTACAGTGTTTTTGAACCTGAAGGAGTAGGCATAACGGTAAAGTGCGCTAGTAATCGTTACTTCTATCAGTGCTAACTTATGATCACTGCTTTCAAATCTATGCCCTTTGATGCCCTGTCATTATGTAACGGTCATAATCTATCTCGCTGCTTGTACACATAATGTCAGGCATTTTTTCCGCATAAGACTTTTTATTGCGGTGCTTAGTCCTGAAAAGGTGAGGGTTTAATTCGCTTAACATTTTGTGATGTCACGAACCAAAATAATGAAAGAGTAAAACTGCCGAATTAAGAGCAGGGGCAGGGGCAGGGGCAGGGGCAGGGGACAGGATTAAAGCGGCAAGGCTTATAGCAATCTTAATTAGGATAATTCACCATAATGTAACTATACCGGACAGTCAGAATTAACGCTCTGCTGTGCTGGATTCAGATCCGGTTATTATCTCTTCATCTTCATCTTCATCTTCATCTCATTCTTACATGCCTGAAATTGCTTCCTTCGCACTAAGCCTGTTTATAAGCTTTAGTTAGTTTCCGAACGTATTTGTTCTTTCTGTTGTTCTTTCACCGGCGACTTATTAATTTCTTCCGGGAACGTCATTTTAATTTCTCTTTTAGTATGTCTGACAGATTCTGAGCACTGACAAAACAAAGATATTGCGCTAAGTAAGCATCCCCTGGTGTTTTCATCATGAAAATAATAAATAAATCATTATTTATCAAATAGATAGGTGTTTAATGTCATGGTGAGTTCTCTGTATTTTCACTGGCCGCGCTTCAGAGACCTGATTCAAACCTGGTAACCTTATAGATTTAATGGTTATAGGTGTATGCAACATTCCAGTCTTACCTGTGCTCTGCGTTAGATCGCTTTGTCCGTAAAAAATCTTCTCAACCGGGCTTCTGGTAAACCACACGTTCAGAACTGAAGGTAAGAATCACTTCTGACCGTGACTCTCAGCTAATTCTTTGTTTGATGTGTTTATCCCCGTTATCCACAGGCCAGATCCAATTGGTCGATCCTCAATAGATCAAATTGAGATCCTTAACAGATCCCTGCAGCGTCTGAAGCCTTGTGACACAAGGCCTGGAAGGGGGCCAGTAACCACTGTAGCGAGAAGAATAACCACTATAATGAGTATAACAACCACTATAGCGAGAAAAGCAACCGCGCTGGCGAGTACTCAACAACCACTATAGCGAGTAAATGGCCTGAATCGGTGTGCATAACCCTGCTTATGTGTAGATGACGGCTTTTTCCAGAGTGCTTGCGATGAAAGAGGGAGATCAAGGAAAGGGGGAGGGCGGTGGTTCGACTCTTTTTCAGTCAGTTTTCTCAGGTTATCCACTGAATAGATCCAATAACAGATCCATTTAAGATCCTTATTAAGTTCCCTAAAGATCCCGGCATAGCCTCAGGCCACGGTATGACTGCGTTAAAGCCGGGTAGATAACCACTATAACGAGTAAAACAACCACTGTATCGAGAGAAATAACCACTATGGTAAGTAGATTAACCGCTGTAGTGAGTGATAGTATCCACTGTATCGAGTAACAGCGGCTCTCGCCTGTTCACATCACGGATCTTCCTAATGCCAAGAAAAGAACCAGATATCCTGAACATAGCTGATGCGTTTAGTGAAACAGATAAACGTACAGGTGAAGTTGTTACTCTTACCCCCAACAGTAACAACACCGTCCAGCCGGTAGCATTGATGCGACTCGGTTTATTTGTTCCGACGTTAAAATCCACAGCACGCAGTCAGAAAAACCAGATGAACGCCATGGATGTGACCCAGGATCTTAAACAGTTATCCCTGGTCAGGTCAGAAGGCTATGACAACATCAAGATTCTGGGTGCCCGCCTGGATATGGATAATGATTTCAAAACCTGGGTCGGGATCATTCGTGCTTTCGCTACGCATGAGTGTCTGGGAGACACGGTAACGCTCTCATTCGTTGAATTTGCCAAACTATGCGGCATACCCTCAGTGCGGCTCTCCTCGAAGCTCAGAAGCCGCCTGGACGCTTCGCTGACCCGTATTGCCTCTAACACCCTGACTTTTACCAGTAAGGGCGGAGAGAACTACACGACGCATCTGGTGCAGTCTGCGAAATACAGCATCAAGAAGGACACGGTAACGCTGCAGGCCGATCCCAAGATCTTTGAGCTGTATCAGTTCGACAGAAAGGTTCTGCTGCAGCTTAAAGCCATCAATGAGCTGGCACGCAAAGAGTCTGCTCAGGCGCTCTACACCTTCATTGAAAGCCTTCCGCCAAAGCCTGCGCCGATATCTATGGCGCGCCTGCGCGCCAGACTTAATCTGACCTCGCGCGTGATAACGCAGAATGCCACCGTCAGAAAGGCCATGGAGCAGTTGAAAGAGATCGGTTATCTCGACTACACCGAAACCCGACGTGGTTCATCAGTCTACTTCTGGGTTCATTACCGTCATCCTAAACTGCGTCCGGCCGAACTGCCGCTCAGTAAGTCAGGCCTGATCGATGATGAGATGGATGAGTTTGACGATCTTGATATCGATTCCGACGTAATTGACGTCACCCTGCCTGAACCGGTGATTGAAGAGGATAGCAGTGAGCTGGTGATGGTCTCGCGTGAGGAAAAAGAGCTGCTGAACAAAATCAGGAAGCAGAAGAAGCAATGACCCGGTTTTTGCAAACATGTACTCCGCTTTCAACCTCTTATCGGGAACGCCGGGCTGAAAGGCAATAACCACTGTAGCGAGTAACGTTACTCACTATAGTGGTTGCCAGCCCGTCAGCAACATACGTAACGCCTGTCTGAACAGGGTTAATCGCGCTATTACTCACTCCCCATCGGCAGGGCCTGAATTGAGCCCGGTGCTGTGTTTACTCTCTATAGTGGTTAGTCTCTCCCGGAAGAGCGGTCTCAAAGAGCGTAACAGCCAGAATGATCCCATCTTTACTCGCTATAGTGGTTACCCACCTGATCACGGCACATAATGCACGCCAGACATGAAGTATTCACGCAGGCTGTGCAGTGAAATTGGTGTTATTACTCTACTCGCTATAGTGGTTATCTCCTCCGTTACCGCGCTTTTTCAGCTCCCTTTCGTCCAATAAGGGTGAGTAAACTACACGCTACAGTGGTTATCAGGTTGTTTTATCGCTAAAGCGGTCAGTTAATCATCAGATATTGACGCTGAAGAATGAGATCTTCTCGCTACAGTGGTTGTTAATTGGGAGCAGAAATGGGGAGCTTACTCGCTATAGTGGTTGTTATTGTCACTGGCCTATGCTCGATATAGTGGTTATCTTAAATATAGTAAGTACTCACTATCAACTTATATATTGTCAGTAAAAGACTTCCTGTTAAATTGCCAAATGCCCACACCTATAGATGGTTACTCGCCACAGCCGTTAAACAGTGTGGCGTGCTTCAGGTTTTTGCAGCCACAGAGCTCAATTTTCTTTTCAAAGCGTTTCTGCCAGGCCGTATGCAGGGCGGATTTTGCAATCAAGGGTCAAAATTCATTGTTGAGAGGAAGATCGGGTTTTTACTCGCTATAGTGGTTATGACTAAGTGAAACCGTACCTGGAGTACCTGAAACAAGGGGTAATGCGCCTTCGCGCTGCAATTCAGAAGGACGAATGACAATTTACTTGCTCCGTTTACTCGCTACAGTGGTTTCCGAATCCTGAATATCGTTACTTTACTCGCTACAGTGGATAGGTGATGAAGTTTGATCCTAAAAATGAATCCGCAGCCACTGATTTGCTCAGTGGAAGAGTTAAACAGGTAACTTTACTCGCTACAGTGGTTACCCAATAGAGCTAAGCCAGAATGAGTGCAGAGGTTAAGGTATGACCGGAACCTGCAGTAAGGTGCTGCTGTTATTGCTGTCGCAAGAACGGGTCCGATGGGGGCGCGGGGGAGGGGAGATGTTTAATGGGACCGCTGCGGCTCTGATACTGCCGCGCAGGGCATCGGTGAAGAAAGCGGCCTCGCAATGACGTACCGCTTTATCACCATCGGGACAGAGAGTGTTACATCGCCTCACGGTATTCCGGCCAGGCAACGGATTGTGCTTCATAGCGCCCCGCGGCTGCGAACAGCGTGCCCTGGAAGTTGATCACGCCTGCAGCCTCCAGCCACATCCACTCTTCTGCCTGTACGATCCCTGCCGCGATGACGGTAATTTCGAGTGCTGAACAGCATTTAATAATCGCCTGAACCACCGCCTGCTTTGGCCCACTGCGATGAACGTCGCGGGTGATACCGGCATCAATACGAATGCGGTCGGGCTGAATGTGAGTCAGCAAGGACAATCCCGCGGAGCCGTCACCAAAATTGTCGATCGACAGACTGATTCCGACTGCTTTTAGCGCGCGTACGGCATCAGAGAACGCTTCCAGCTGCGAGATCACTGCGGTTTCACTTACGCCGACTACAACCTGCTCAGGAACCAGTCCCGCCTGCTGAATAGCGGTCACAATATGATCGACGGCATCGGGTATCACCACCAGCGTCATAGGCAGCAGGCTGACGTACAGTGTCATACCGTCCGGGCAGACCAGGCCAGCGTGGGCAAACGTCTTTTTCACGGTTTCCAGATCGTTAACATAAAGCTGATCGCCTGAGGTTTCGTCGGCGGGAGCAGGCCGCAGGGTGGTCGCTTCAATCGCTGTAACCTGACGAGCGAGGGGATCCACCACCGGGCGAAAGCTGACGCCTTCTGTCTCCGGACGGGAATCCGGCACATCATTGTGCTCAGAAATAAACTCCCAGTAACCCGGCGGGAGGACCTCGTAGTAGTTCTCTTTCTCGCGAGACTCTACAAACGTGCGCAGGAATTGCAGTGCCCGATCATCATAGGTGAGGCGATATTTGGACGTCCCTTTATCCAGCACTGCCTGCAGGAGCGACGAGCGATCGTGTTCACGCAGGTCAAAGAGGGCCATGCCCGCATTACCAAATCGGCGGTAAGGCGCATAGTCGCGCATCAGCTCCACCACATTGTGGTGCCGTCGATCTGCACAAATTCTCTGATAGACTGCCTGAATGCCCGCTTCCGGACCCTCAAGTAATTGAAAAAAATGGGTACCGTTAAATAATAAGATGCCGGTCACGTCGTGAGCCGCATTTATTTTGCTGGCGTTGTCGACCATCGCGGGCAGAGTTCTGATGGGAAAGTCATCTGAAATATGGCTGCGGTATATTATGGTAGTCAGCATGTGCAGCTCCGTTTTATAAGATTGTTGCGCACACGCTAGCATTGTTCAAAAAATGTTTCATCTCTACTTATTCACTGTCGCACAGACTGCACCACGGCAGGTGGCAGTAAGCGAAGCGGCAAATTACGGGGCACGGTTTCAACAATCGTAATGGGATCAGAGATGCTGAACCTGAGCAGACGAACTTATGCTTTCTGCATAATAAAAAAAGGCCGCCGTAATGGCAGCCTCATCGTATTGAAGGGGTAAATGTTATTTGATCAGTTCAGCGGAGACATAAGCACGATTATCAACGCGTGCGCCGGTAATTTTATAGGATGCACCTGCATCTTTGGCCTGTGCCGCGACTTTCGCTTCAGCAGCATCCAGGGTAGAAGCGGTAGCGGTAATAGTCTGGGCAAAACTACCGAATGAAATCAGAGAGAGTGCAGCAACAGCAACGAAAGTTTTGATGGGTTTCATGGTAAATTCCTTAGCGTATTTCAGTCAGGGAGAGGCGTTTTGCCTCGATGGAATGAATGATAGGCGCGATCTCGCCAGACTGATATAGCTAACTTTTGCTGATATTGATCAAATATTTTGAATTAGAATCATAGGAGGATATCAGAGCTCGATCTGCTCACTGAAAACGCAATCTGATATCAGATTGCGCCTGATCCAGTTTTAATGACACTCGCCACGCAGCTTCCAGTGCAGCCAGTGATCCAATGCTTCTTCGTTCAACGGCTTCGAATAGAAATAGCCCTGAGCCTGATCGCAGCCATATTCGGTCAGGGATGTTACTGCATCCGGACACTCAACCCCTTCTGCCACTACGGTATAGTCCAGCTCTTTAAGCATGGCGATGATGCTGCGTGCAATGATACGTGAAGCCGTGTCAGAGGAAAGCTCACTGATCAGGGAACGATCCAGCTTAATCACATCAAGCGGCATGCGACGCAGATAACTGATATTGCTGTAGCCGGAACCGAAATCATCGAGTGAAATAGTGAATCCTCGTGCTCTGAGCATCTCCAGCCCGCGCAGGGCGGTCGGGCTTTCAAGGATACGTTCGGTTTCCAGACATTCGATTCCCAGCAGAGAGGTCGGGAGCTTAGATTTGACCATCTTACTTTCCAGCGCTGAAGCGAACCCCTCGCGCGCAAAGTCACGTACGCTGACGTTTATCGTTAGCGGCAGCTGGATGCAGTTATTCCTCAGCCGGCTGAGGCGCTCAACCGCCCGATCAATAATCCAGGCAGTCAGTACAGAGAGCAGATCGGTCTGCTCAGCCAGCGGGATAAAGGCAGCAGGAGAAAGTTCGCCCCGGCTGGGATGTTGCCAACGGATAAGCGCTTCCAGACCCACGGGTTTACCACTTTGCAGGCAAATTTTCGGCTGATAGACCATATATAGCCCGGTGTTCTCGCGTAACGCCGTTTTAAGATCGGTCATCAGCAGGAAATCTTCTGAACGCTGCGTTTCGGCCTCAGCGTCAAAGCGCTGAGAGGGCAGCCCACGGCCGACCGCTTCATGCAGCGCACTGACCGCACGGCCTAATATTTCAGACGCTGGCATGCTGCCAGCGACAAAGTCAGCCTCACCGGTATGGGGAGTCAGCGCGACCGACAGACCTTCATCCATATCCGCACTGATGCCTTCCAGACGACCGGCTACCCAGGCTGCACTGAGTCGGCTATCCGCTCGGGTCAGGATAGCAAAGCGGCCGGTGGCCACCGTATAGATCATCTCCCCAACCGCTGGACGCAGGCGCAGCGGCAGCAGAGTGGCCATATCTTTCAGCAGGCTCTCAACCGGGCTCATTCCCATGGTGCGGGCCAGTTCATAAGCACGCGACATATCGATGCAATCAATCAGAACCAGACGGCGTGGCGTGGTATCGCCGGCAACGGCAAGATATTGCAAATCACGTATCAGGCGCTGACGGTTAGGCAGCCCGGTCACCGGATCGGTAAAACCCGCCGAGTGCCAGGCTTCAAGAAAGGACATTACCAGCGTAGAGAGCAGCGTTAATGTCGTCACCTGGTCACTGGGAAACGCATGTGGCTCGGTGTCGGTCACACATAGTGTGCCCAGAATAATGCCATCGCGTGTTTTCAGTGGCACACCGACATAAAAGCGGATAAAGGGTGCGCCAGTGATCAGGGGATGCGTGACAAAACGCGCATCGTAATAAGTATCAGGGACGATTACCGCACTGTCGCTATCAACCACGTGGCGACAAAGTGAATCCGCACGCTTTGAGCGTTGCAGATCAAAATTGTGTGATGCCCGAACGGTCTGGAACTCGTCATCCAGCACCGATATAAAGCTGCCCGGGATACCCAGGGCCTGACTGGCTAACCGGACAAATTTCCGGAGAACTTCATCGCGGCTTTCATCAGGGTCGCGCAACGCCTGTAAGGCGCGGCTGCGGCGCTCATTGTCGCCGTTTAAATTGTTTAACATGTGTGTAGAACCCCCGCACCGGCTGATTACGGAGCGAAAAAAGAAAACTGTCCGGAGCGAAATGTGATTCGGGCGGCAGGAAATATGGCGTGATTTTTATTTTCACCCGGATGATAAGGGACTATGCAGCGGGTGTCTCTTAATATTTTCTTTAACGCATTAAAGGGGTTGTTACGATTCGAAAATTTAATCGAAGATGCGCCTGATTATTTACATTTGTACATTTTATATAGCCAGGAGAGGATTTTTACGGTTGTTAATGTTTATTTTCCGTCAGGAGATGAATAAGCATTCAGGGTGGTTAATGTTATTTCTAAGTCAGTTTTACAGTGAAACAGGTCTGCAGCCAGAGACGGATCGCTATCCGCTGGTTGATAAGGGAGGTAACCTATTAAAACTCAAGGTAAAAGCCCGAAAAGATGAAGACCGGCAGATATGACCTGTCAGTGTACTCCTGACTGCTATAGGTCAATCTACCGCAAGACCGCCAGTAACGCGTCGCTTCAGACAGTAATCAGTTTAACCTTTCATGCCGTGTGTGAATTGTGTCGGACGACGTGGCGGCGGGTTTTGCTCCAGCCAGTCACGTACCTGTTCGGTCCGCGGCCCTCGCTCGCGGATCGCGCGTGTCAGCCTTTCCTGTGTCGTCCTCAGTTCCTGGGTCCAGTAGGTGATTTGCCACTGTTCACGAATTTCCACCTGCGACAGATCGTCGGGCGAGCGACGCTGGATAGGATTTTTCATTTATTATCCTCCTCTTTTTCAATGATGCTGCCTGAACATGACCCTCAGGCTATACATCTATCCTGATGAAGAAAGGGAGATTGAGGTAGCGGATTAATCCCTGAATGGCCCTTAAGGCAAATAACAGGATAATTCCTGGCTGGAGGAATAAAGCACTCTATGGAAATAGAAAAGTCTCTGTCAGGACAAAATATACCGCTTCGCTTATAAAAAAATCATGCATGATTTTTAACTCTGAAATTTGACATTTATTTAAAATAGTCAATTATTCTCTGGTCTTTTCGTTCTGGCCGCTCTCAGGTCGCTTCGCTTTTATTGATGGCGAAGCGCTGTGCCTTTGCGGTTTAATCATGTTTAAGGAGTCTTTGTTTGGTGAATCGTCCCCCCAGGCCGCCTGTGGTCGTCCAGAGTAATGTACGTGAACTTCGTCTTGCCGCCGGGCTCTCACAGCAGAGCGCTGCTGAGCGTTTTGACCTTAGCCTGCGCGTCTGGCAAACCAAAGAAGCCGCAGGTAACCCGACATTATTAAGTCAGGGAGAATATGAGTTGCTGTTATTACTGGCTGGCTGTCATCCCCATTTTGCTCTTGCACCTCAGAGCAAAAAGTAACGGTTGCGTTAATATCCTGAAATTTATTGCTGTGGTAACCGGCTGTCTGATAACGGTAAAAAAATTATATTTACCGACTTGAAAGCTGACAACTGATCCCTATTTATGGAGATGATCGGAAATATGAGCCCGATCAGATGAACTTTTGGATGAACCTGTTCAGGAGATTATCACCATGTCAGTACAACAATTTTCAGTGTTCCCTTCGCTGGCTGATTCTGTCTTTTCAGACCGCTTTAACCGCATCGATAAATTG